>PVBE010407503.1_pt1 | contig 30217 bp, 29 predicted proteins | sample 1631181 | NCBI WGS metagenome assembly PVBE01 (sample SAMN08397723, study PRJNA350692) | Marine metagenome, whole genome shotgun sequencing project. | isolation source: water | place: Pacific Ocean | collected 2012-04
CAGCAACATTTGATAGAGATTCTGGAGCTGAAGCATTATTACCAAGAATGGATGAACACAAATATCTCACAATATTTGATTCAAGTAGGTTTAAAACAGGAAGTACAATAACTCCAATTGAAGATTACATGAATGATAGTAGTGCAGATTCTGCACATTGGCCCTTCCAACACGTATAAATAATGGTAAGAAAAAAGGAAAGTTATGGCTAGACAAACGATTAATACAGGCGCACTCGCCAATGATGGTACTGGTGATACATTAAGAACCGCCGGTACTAAAATTAATGCTAACTTTACTGAGTTGTATACGCTTTTAGGCGGTGATTCTGCTTTTGGTGGAGGCATCACTAACTTACATGATAGCGGCTTAGATTTGATTGGTTCGACTTTCAGAACAAAGATAGGACATGTAGATCCTGCTTCTGAAATAAGTATTGACTTTCCAGATTCAGCAGGTATTGTAACAGTTAATACAGCTACACAAACATTGACTAATAAAACTTTAACAAGTCCTATTCTCAATTCTCCTGTATTAGCTACACCTCAAATTCAAGATACAAGTTCTGATCATCAATATGTTTTTGCAGTAAGTGAATTAGCAGCTGATAGAACAGTTACGTTACCATTACTTACAGGTGATGATACGTTAGTAATGGAAGCTCATACTCAGACATTAACTAATAAAACTTTAACTACACCACAGTTAAAAAGACCAAATGTAGAACAATGGATAGCAGATTCAACAGGTAATCCAGTAATTAACTTTGTAGATAGTGCAGAAGCACCTTCTGTAAGAAATAGAATAAGAGTTCAAGGTGCGGCCTCAGCTAGTTCACCAACAATATCTTTATTAGGTCAATCAGATGCTAATATGAATTTAGTGATTAATGCTAAAGGCACTGGTTCAATTAAATTAAGTCAATATGCGGTAGATGATGAATCAAGAACTAATGGTCAAACTACATCTGGTGATAAAGGTTTTGTACTAATAACAGGTGGCGCTGGTACAATTCAGTTAGCACCTGGAACAACTAAAGGACAAGTAATACATATTGTTAGACAGGCAGGCGCAGGCGTAGTTAATATGACTATAGCAAATTTTAATCAAGGCGCTGGTACTGGAGTTCAATTTGACCAATATGATACAGCAACATTAATCTGGGATGGCACTGATTGGTATGTAATTGGTGGCGAAGGATATACGATTTATTAATAGGAAATAACTATGGTAGCAATTATTACAGACACAATTAAACGTAATTTCTTACAACAAGTTTTTGACGAAGCACAAGGTACAAAAATTGGGGACTCGGATAATTACTATTACATTGCAATAGGAAGATCACAGCAATGGGATCCAGTTGCGAGTACTGATGTTGCCACAACTCCAGGAGTTACCGAGAGAGAAGAAAGATTATTTAGATATAATGCAGCTGCTATAAAAGCAATTGAGGCATATTCATATGTTGTTCCAGCAAGAGATTGGACAGCTAACTCTCAATATGCACAATATAACGATAATCAAGCAGGACAGCCTGCGGTATCTTATTATGTTCGAACAAATGAAAACAATGTTTATGTCTGTATAAGAAATGGTAAAGATGCTAATGGTAACGTTCAGGTTTCTACAGTAAAACCAACACATTTAACAACTGCATTGCCTAAAGAAACAGATGGTTATATTTGGAAATATATGTATACTATATCAACTGCTGATACAAACTTTTTTGTCACTTCTAATTATATTCCAGTTAAACTTATTGATTCTGCTGCAATTACTGATCCAGGTTATAATCAATGGTTGGTTCAAAATGGTGCAGATTCAGGACAAATCATTGGGTATAGAGTAGTAAATGGTGGTTCAGGTTATGATAGTGGAACTACATCATTAACAGTTGATGGAGATGGTTCAGGTGCTCAGTGTTATCCTGTTATAGGGGGTGGCGCAATTACAGCTGTTGAAGTCGGAGATAGTACTCAAGTCGTAGATGTTGGCCAATTTTTCGGAGCAAATTATAATAAAGCTAGAGTAAAAATAACTTCTTCTACAGGAACCAGTGCAGAAGTGGTTCCTATTTTCGGACCAAAAGATGGATTAGGTAAAAATCCAATTAATGATTTAAGAGCAACTGCAATGATGTTTCAAATTAAACCAGAAGGACAGGTTAACTATAATTGGATAGTAGACAATGATTATAGACAAATTGCTTTATGGAAAAATCCATTAGATAGTGCCGGAGGCCGATATACTGCAAACTCAGGAAATTGTTTAAGGAAAGTAAAATTCGCCCATCCACCTATTCCATCTTCAGTAGCATTTAGTAATGATATTGAATTGTCTGGTGACAGTAATGCAAAAGCATGGGTTGATTTTATTGCAGATTCAGCGGTATGGTATCATCAAGATGAGCAAACAGGTTTTACCCCATTTAGAGTTGGCGAACCTTGTACAATAGAAGGATATGGATCTACAGTTACAGTTTCGGAACATAAAATTGATGCTGATATTGATATCCACTCTGGAGAAATATATTTTATTAATAACGCTATAGCTCAAAACAGAACTAATGCTAGTGCTGATGACATTAAACTAGTTATACAGCTTTAAGGATAGAAAATGGCTACAACATTATCAAGTACAACTTTTTTAACTCAATACAATGATGATTATAGGGATAGTGATCATTACCATCGTATATTATTTAATAATGGTAGAGCTCTTCAAGCAAGAGAATTAACACAATCTCAAACTATCATTCAAAAAGAAATAGAAAGACTTGCTAAGTTTGTAGTTAATGAAGGTGCTATATTTAATAATAACGGAACATTAGCATCAGGTTCAGATGCCTTTTCATACACTTATATTAAAGTCACATCATTACCAGGTGGTTATAATGCATTAATTGGCCAAAGTATCAATAATGGTGATTTATATGCTACTGTTAAAGCTGTTATACCAGACGTATCACAAGATGTTTTAATGGTAAGAATGGATTTAGGTAAAACAGGTGGTTCTACTCCTGGAACAGATACTTCTACTCCAAAATCTTTTCAACCTGCAGATGTATTATCTACAACATTAGGTAATATTACAATTGAAAATTTATCTGATGCAGTTGGTAATGGATCATTAGTTGATATGCCAGCTTTTGATACTTACGCAGCAGGGCATTTAATTCACGTTGAACCACAAACATTAATTTTAGACAAGTATAGTACTACTCCAACTAAGACTGTTGGATTTAAAGTAACAGAAGATGTAGTAACAACATCTGATAATATAGCCTTGTATGATAATTCAGGATCTACTCCGAATCTGACATCACCAGGTGCAGACAGATTAAGAATTGTATTGACATTAACTACTAAAGATGCATTAGCTGCTTCTGATACATTCTATGAAATTTATAAAATTATAAATGGGCAAATAATCAATGCGCCAAAGTCTTCTGATAAATTATTAGGAAATATAGCTTCTATAATTAATGCTAGAACTGAAGCTATTACTGGAGATTTTGTAGAGTTTAAACCGGGAGGAACATTCGGAGTAACTATTGACGAGGATAGTGCATCTGCTGATTTTATATCTGTAAAAGTTTCTAGTGGAACAGCTTTTGTTAAAGGTAATAAAATTACTAGAGATAATACAATTCCATTCAGAGTTAGAAAGCCAAATGATCCAACTGTTCCGGAAAACTTAACAACAGTATCTAATGAATTTGTTGGTGTTTCATACGGTAATTATTTTTTAACTAGTGGTGATAGTACATTTGGATTAGTTAATTTATTAGACTCATATGGATCAGTAGGTTTATATGACGGTAGAAAATTTGATACTCCTTCTACAGGCAGCGCGACTGCAATTGGTACCGCGAGAGTAAGAAATATTGATAAGTATGGTGATAATTTTAGAATACATGTTTTCGATGTTGCAATGGATTCTGATGGAGCGGGTATAGTTTATAACTTATCTAATACGAGATCTATAGGAAATGATGCTTCTAACCAAGCAATATTAACACCGGTTCAAAGCCAATATGATCTATATGACCGTGATCAAAATAACTTATTATTTAATATGCCTAGAAAAAAGGTCAGAGAAGCTAGTACTCTAAGTATGAAAGTTCTGAAGAAAATTTCGGGTAATAAGACAGGTAATACAGTTACAATTTCAGCAGGATCAAATACATTTGCGGATGTAGAGCAATGGGTATACGCAGTAGATAGTAGCGGAGCAATAACTACGGCTCCAACAGTAACTTCAGGTGGGGCAGGTTCTAGTTCAGCAACTCTTTCAGGGATGCCAAATGGAACATTTAAAGTATTAACATACCAAAATGTAACTGCTGTTAGAAAAACAAAAACATTAACACCAGATCCAGCAACAGGTAATTATGAAGTTGATTCTAGTATAACATTAGATGGCGGAGCATTTAATACATCTAAAACTGACATATATCAATTTCATGAAGTTATAGATGATCAAACAAATGAAGACATTACATATAAATTTACTTTTGAAAATGGTCAAAGAGATAATTATTATGGACCTGGTAAAGGTAAATTGAAACCTGGTGTTACAGCACCGGGAGGAACTATAAATGTAAAATATCGTTATTTTGCTCATTCAGTTCCTGGAGGTACTGATCCTGGATATTTTGATCCTTTATCTTATACTAATATTACATATGATAAGATTCCGATTTTTACTTCCCAGATAGGAACGCAAATGCGGTTATCTGATGTTATTGATATGCGACCATCAAAAAATGCTTCTAATGGAACTTTTTCAAGTGGAACAGCTAGAGTTGAACCTCTTCCTAGAAACGGTGATACAATAACAGTAGGAACAGCCAAATATTGGAATGCTAGATTAGATTGTATCTCAATGGCTCCAAATGGATTGTTAACATATAACTATGGTACAGCCGCAACTAGACCTAGAATGGCAAATAATATTGATCAAACTGATCTATTATTACATAAAATTAGATTAGAACCATATGTTTTAAATAAATTAGATTTAACAATTAATTCTCAAGAGCTTCGTGGATATAAAATGGCTGATCTTCGAAGACTTGAAAATAGAATCGGAACATTAGAGAGAGTATATACTTTGACAGCAGGTGAGTTAAACCTTGCTAAGTTAGAAGTTTATGATCCTGACAATCAATCTAATATTAGACAAACTGAAGGATTAACAGGAGATAATTTCCAAGATAATCTGCAATCGGATTGGACTAGTGATGATTATAGGGCACACTTACATCGTATGCCTCCATTTATGAATATTATGTCTCCTAAAGTTTATAAAAGAGCAGTTGGATTTACATATGATTCAGATTTATCATTAAATACTACAATATTAAAAGGTAGTACGGTTTGGCCGGTTTATTCTGAATCTGTAGCAGATTATAGTCAACAACTAGCAACTTCAATTGAAAATGTTAATCAATTTGAAACACCACAACATGTAGCTTCAGGATTAGTTATACCAGAAGGTGATTACTTCACAGTTAGAAAAAGGGTAGATCAAAATTATTCATCTACCTCAAACAATGCTTTAATAGTTCCTGGTACTAATGAAGTTATATCGTATGAACAAAATTAGGGAAGAATTATGCCTTACGTAACCAAATATAAAGATGTACAAGCAGAGTCTATTACAGGATATGATCCAATACCGGTTCATAGACCCAAATTCATATATTTTGAATTTAATGGATTGCGACCAAATATTCCTCATTGGATATTTTTTGGTGGTGTTGATGTTACCAATTGGGTTAATACATCTTATAATGAAAATTCTTATAATACAGATAGTTACATAAAAGAGCCAGGTGAACGTCACGCTCATGAAACACAATTCCCAACTGATACTAGTATGGCATACGTAGGACCAACTAATAGTGGTTCTGGGCCAGTTTATTCTGACCAATATGGTGTTTTAAGCGGAGTATTTTATTTGCAAAGTAATAATGATTATAGTTGGCCAATTACTAGTGATGGTCATACTTTATTAGCAATAGATATATCTGTTCCGAAAAAAGCTAATTGTAAATCTTATGGCGCAGCTACATTTAGAGGTTTTGGCCAATACGAAAATTATTATACATATACAACACAACAATCTTATCAAGAATGGGTAGAACCACCAAAAGAAACACCTACAACTAATCAACCAGGTGCTGCAACTGGATCTAATCCTGCAACTAATAAACATGATGATGGTGGTAAGGATCCTGAAATAGGAGTATATCAGGCTTATGATGTGTTTGGAAACGGTCCTTATAATTATGTAGGCGATATTTCTTTTGGTAGCCATGGATGGCACATGATAAACAATTCTGATACTGGTAAAGCGTTAAATGATGCAGATGGAAATATTGCAACTAATTTAAGTGATGCTAAAGCTGATGATAGTTTCAATGATGCTAAAAATAGTGATTGTGTAATAGCTACACATGCAGTTGCAAGTGGTAATTTTCAAAGAAGAGATAAAGCAAATGCGGTTGATTGGTGTAAAAGAAATCTCCACGATAAGTGGTGGGGAGAAGCCATGAGACGAGGATATAGATATCTTGGACGAAAACATATAGAAAATGGAACCGCAGATCAAGTATATAAAGAATTTAAAGAATGTTTAGAATGGGGAAATGGTAAAAGACCATTTGATATAAGAATAGTATCTAGATATTATTATCGGGTTATACAAACATTTATTGTAGGCCTATTTGTGAGGGAGAATTAAATGTCAGGATTATTACAATTAGCAGAACAAAAAAATCCAACAGGTCAAACCTTTGTTGTAGATGAGGCTTGTACGTTAACAGGTGTTGGAATATTTTTTGCCAAAGCACCCGCAGACGATGGTTACAGTATAACATTAGAAATGAGACCAACAACTGAAGCAGGAACACCATCTTCACTTAGATATATTCCAGGAACAAGAGTAGCTGCAACTGCAGCGCAAATAAGAGCTAAAACAGATCCCGGAGGAGTTTATGCAGGAACTACTTTTGATGCTGCTAGAGAATTTAAATTCTCATTTAAACAACCTGTAAGTGTTCCTCAAAATACTTTATGTTCATTTGTAATATATACTTCGGCTCCTGCTGGTCAATATCAAATGTATGTTGCCAGAACTTTGGATTATCTCTATGGTAGTACAGAAGCTTTCTATACCCATAATTCTTCTACTGAGCAAGGTGCGTTTTTTAGTTCGTCTAATGGTACTACATGGGAACCAGATAATACAAAAGATGTTACATTTAAAGTTTATAAAGCACAATTTAGTACTTCTCAGGTTTCAACCGCAGTAATGAATTGTAATAATCCAGGTGTTAAAAAACTTACAGAAACAAGTTTTAGAGATGGTTTAGGACTTTATTCTTATGACCCATTATCATTTACTCAAGGTAGTGCTTCAGTTAAAGTTAGACATCCTTCACATAGTTTTCAAACCGGAGATAAAGTTACTATAACTACAGATGGAATTAATAGTTTCGATAGTGCTGATACAGTTAATGGCGTCTTTGGTAGAAGTATTTTAGGAGAAAGAGATATTACTGCCGCAGATCCATTCGGATATACGTTTAATATGGATTCAACGGCTGATTCTACTATTAGAGCAGGTGGAACAGGATTAATAGCTACTGAAAACTATGGCATAGATCAGTTATTTTTGAATTTACCATATAATACTCCTAAGAAAACAGCACTTTCAGTAAAGGCAGATTTAACAACATCAAAATCTTATGCGGGAGCTGAAACTGCTTATGGCACAACTAATGATATAAGAATTAAACCTAATTCTCCAATAAGATTAAAAAATCCACATATGATAGCTACAACTGCTAATGAAACATTACGACTAAGTGGAAATAAGTCTTCAAAATTTACTGTTAGTCTATGGACCGATGATCCAAATGTTGCACCACACTTTAATGTAGATACATCTTATCTAGGATGTGAAAATTATCTAGTAGATTTCCAAGCCCCAACCGCTACTACTAATAGAAATACTCTTTCTTCAGTATCTTATCAGGCAGACAGCGCAGCAACTGGAGGAACATCAGCTGCATCACACATGACTGTACCATATATGCTTGAAACATCAGCAACTTCAATCGTAGTATTAGTAGATGCTGTTAGACCTAATAATGCTGAATTTTCAATGTGGTATAGAACAAAACAAAAATCAGATGAAGAGACATTATTAGAAGATCAAAAATGGTATGAGTTTAGTAAAACAGCTAAACAAACAAAAGGTAAAAATTATTTTGAATTACCTCAAACAGATGATTATGGAAAATTTAGTGAATATACGTTTAGTGTATTTAATTTAAATGCGTTTGATCAGTATCAGATTAAAATAACTATGCATACTACTAGACAAACACATCCGCCGGTATTTAGAAATTTAAGGACAATAGCTACATCATGATGAAAATCCAAAGACCATTACAAAGAGTAAAAGACTTTCCGGACTTTAGGCGAGATGAAAGAACAGGCATGATTGTTAATATAAATAAGAAGAAACATAGCGAACATATGAGAAAGCTTGAAGCAGAAAAGTCTCAAAGAGAAGAAATTGAATCTATTAAGACTGATGTAAGTGAAGTAAAATCTATGTTACAAAAACTACTAGAGAAAGTTTCCAATGGCTAATAATCGTAGAATAGGAATCACTAATTTAACAGATAATATTAATCTACAACGATTAAGATTTAATCAATTAAGAGACTCTGTTGGTGACGTAAGTTCTTTGACGACAACAGATAGTAATGTAGTCGGAGCAATAAACGAACATGATGCCGAGTTAGGTACTATCTCTGCTGGAGCAATGGGTACTATTGCTTCTACGGTTTCTGGTGCTATAAACGAATTAGATGGTAGATTAGATAGTATTAATAATACAGAGGTATTAACACCTCGAATAACAATGACTGATAGTTCTGCTACTAATATATCTAAAGGTAATTTCGATACTCATGGAACTCTTAATGTAAACGGATTAACCAATTTAGATAGTACAACTATTGAAGGTAGTTTAGTAGTAGAGTATCCGATTACATCATATAGAAATATTCAAGTTAATGCTGGTGGTATAAATGTAACCGGTAAACCAAGATTTATAAATGTAGCTGCAGGAGATAGTGCCGAATTTACAGGTCATGTATCAATAGCTGGTGGATTACACGTCGTTGGCGACCATCGTGTTGATGGTGATATTGTCGTAGGCGGTGATATTGTCGTAGGTGATGAATCAGCAGATACAATATCATTTAAATCTGAAATAAAGTCAAATTTAAACCCTAATGTTCATGGTATCCATGATCTTGGGCAACATTTAAAAGAATGGAGAAATATCTGGATTTCCGGAGACGGAAATATTGATCATTTAATTTCAGATAGTGCTACAGTGGGCTCAGTAGATATTAACGGTGGTAAAATTGACGGTACTGTAATTGGTGATTCAGCTAAAGCAGCTGGTACTTTTACTCAGTTATCTGCAGACTCATTAACAGCGGGTGCTGCATTAATAAATGGTAATACTGTAATAACAGGTGGGCATTTACATGTATTAGACAGTGCAATGGTTACTGGTAAATTACAAGTAGGTGAATTAATATCTCAAGGAGATGTAATAGCCCAAAATGTTACAACTATTGGCCAATCCAGAATTCAAAACAAATATACAGTAGTCCAAGATGGCGTTGTAGTTGATAATGCTAATAGAGGTGGCTTAGCAGTTCATAGACCTGGCACAGATAGTGCAGTTATACAATGGAATGAACAGTTTGATCATTGGGAAGCAGGGACAACAGGTAGTGTTAATAGATTAGCATTACAAAATGAATCGGCTGCGTTCAATGGATTATATGTCGGTGGTAATTTAACAGTTCAAGGTACTCAGACAATTCTTAATACTGAGACAATGACTATTGATGATAATATTATGGTGCTTAATAATAATGCCACTGGAGCTCCAACTGAAAATGCTGGCCTAGAAATTGAAAGAGGTTCATATAATAACGCTAAATTAGTTTGGGATGAAACTAATAACTATTGGGTTGCTCATACCGACAGTGCAGCAGTTGTTGCAGGTACACTTACTAGAATTGCAACGCTTAATACAATAGGTGTTACAGAAAATGGTGGTTTGGCGTATAATGCTACAACTGGTAAATATAAATTAGATTCTGCTCAACTACCAAACTTCTTTGAAAATGTAACCCTTAATAATGTTAATATAGCTAGTTTATCAGATTCAGCTATAGACGTTCATGCGACTCATAGTGATTTAACTTTAAGATCAACTAACGGTGCTGTTAAATTAACAAGTACGTATGATATTATTTTGGAACCAGATGGCCAAGATGTAATAATTAAAAGAAATGATAATGGTAACTATGCCGGTCGATTACAAATATGGAATCCCGGTGATCCTGGAGCAACAACATACGCCCATGGTTATATACAATTTGTAGGATATGATGACGCTGGTAATGCAGCAACATCAGCACAATTAGGTTCTTTTTTATGGAATGCAGGTCATCCTAATGAAGACGGCAGATTTGAACTAAGTGTATTAGCAGATGGATCTCTTCAAACTAGAATGAGATGGGATAGCACTTCCGTTGAATTTGATAATAATGCTAGACTTATGTTAGGAACTTCTGCCAATGCTTCTACATTGTTAATTAAAAATTCATCTGGGACAACACTGAAGACAATTATTGGTACAACCCAGTAGGAGTTTTATATGGCAGTTGTATCCCCATTGAAGTATAACAGCGGAGACCTTCAAGAGCTCTCTTCTGGCGAAGTAAATGATCTAAAAGATTGTGCTATTATTGAATATGCTTCTAATCCATCAGTCTCTTTAAGTTATAATAGTAGTCCAAGTGGAGGTAATCTTACTGGGGCTCCAACTGATACACGTTATCAATCTGGTACTGCATCCACTAGTACAACAGGATTTCCAAATGAAGCTACAACGGGTGAACCTACAGTTGTGAGTACTCTTTGGAATAAAATTGATCAAACGATTGCTTCCACAACAGCATTATCAGATACTAACAGTAAAAGATTTCCTGTTTATTATAATTCTGGATCTATACAATCTATGACTCTAACTGATTTTAGAGATACATTTATTCACCCAGCCTTGCTTTTATATAAAGATCCATCTAATAGTAAATCAGGGTCATATAAAGTTCATACTGCGTCAACTTTAACCAATTATACCGCTATTGATTCAAATCCCATATATACTGATACTAAAGCACTTTTGGCAAGTTACACAGCTGCTAATATAGGAACAGCAGGAACAACACAAACCCATTATTCAGCCGTAAATGGCTATTATTTATTAAAAAGAGATCAAGAAAGTAAACCAACGCGGCCAGCACTTTTATATATTGATAGTGATAATAATTTAAAACAATATAGTGATGCCGAATTAGATGCATTGTTTGAAAGTGAAATGAGACACTGTGCAGCAACTAGCACGGGAAATAGCACTGCATTAAGATATCAATGGAATTCTAGTTCAGGAAATAAACAAACGATTTCGACTGTTCTAGATACTGTTTTAACAGGTGTTACTGGAGTGCATACAACATATTATGTCAATACTGATGATTATCGAGCTCAAGAATTTCCTAACGGCACTGAGACATCTACAGGTATAAATTTTGACATTTACGGCATATAGGAGATATTATGGCACGAAAACTTCAAACTGCATATTTTATTAACAATGAAAGAACTTTAATAGAAGCAGTATACAAAGACGGCAAAGATACATATACGATAGCTACGCAGGCTGTTGGTGGAGATCATGAATATGAACAAATTCTAGAACAAATGGATCTAGATTCTATTCACGAGGCCACATTTAAAAAAATAAAAGACGATAGGCAAAACTTTGAGGATATGGTAAAAGTAATTGCTGTTAGAGATGGTTTATTAGAAACAGCAGATAATTTTGGAAGGCAAGAATTTCTAGATCAAATTCTCTTAGACGATGCTGAAAAAGAAGATGAAGAAGAATTATTTAAAACAAAATTAGGTGTATTTGAAAAAGATATTGTAAAAAATTCTAGTGACAGAAAACTAAAAGCTGAATTGAGAAAAGCAGATACTCTTTATAAAATTATAGAAGTATTAATTAAATTTAAAAAGAAAGCTGCTAAAACTACCTAAACATTGTTATGTATGACCTTAATAAGCCCATTAATTTTCATATTGAATTAACGGATCAATGCAATGCTAGGTGCCCATTGTGTCCTAGAAATATTATTGAAGATGGCCGTTTAAAAGAACATCCTAATTTAAAAAACTCCTCCATTACTATAGATCAATTCAAAAATATTTTTAAAGATTATCAACAACAAACTGATAAAGTTCTCTTTAGTGGTAACTTTGGTGATCCTATTTTTAATAGTGACATTTGTGAAATAATAGAGTATACTAGTAGTAATGTTATAAGATCTGTGTCGGCTACGGCAAAGCCTATAACAATTTGCACTAATGGCGGGTTTAGATCTCCTTCTTGGTGGAAGGCTTTAGCAGAGAAATTTCCAAATATTAGTGTTACTTTTTCCATAGATGGGTTAGAAGATACTCATCATTTATATCGGGTCAATACGCGATATGAAAGAGTAGTTGAAAATGCTCGTGCATTTATCAATGCCGGAGGTTATGCGGATTGGTCTTTTATAAAATTTGGTCATAATGAACATCAAGAAGAAGAAGCAAGAAGAAGAGCAAGTGAATTTGGGTTTCATAGATTCCATACCGTTACTTCTCAACGGTTTAAAAAAGACCAAGGAGAATTTATATGGGGAAATACTTCTTATAAAATTTCTGATGTAAAACCTAAAGGTTTTAGAGAAATTAAAAATAAATTAAATCAACAAACTTATAATTTATTTCATGATAAAAAGAATCTACAAATTGAACAAGAGTTAGAAGTTGCTAAAACTATAACGTGTGAGGAATTAGATCATAATAGAGTTTATATTGATTGTGAAGGACATTTATACCCATGTTGCTGGTTAGGTTCTAAGGCTTATAATAAAAGAAATAACACCAGACAAATCTATAATGAAGATCATATAATGGAATATCGATCCGAAGATAAAGTTTGGGAGAAATCTTTTCTAGATATTTTAAATGACGATTGGTTTCAATATCTTTTACCAATATCATGGCAGCACAAACCCTGTGATACATGTGCACAACAATGCGGTAAATATATACACAAAACTTATAGAGACAATCATGCAGTGTGATATAGATATAGACATTCCAGAAGGAATAAAAAATATAGGAATTAATGTAAGCGGTGGAGCAGATAGTGCTTTAGTAACTTTTTTACTTTGTAAATTAATTACTGATTACAATTTAGATTATAAAATAATTCCAATGACTGGTATTGAATTAAACCGACCTTTTAATGCAGATTCAGCTGAAGAAATAATTAATATAATTAGAGCAAGATGGCCAAATGTTTCATTTGCTGAACATAATTTTTTTGAATATATTGTGCCATCAGATGTACACGGACGTATTAGATATGATTTAAAAGCAGAAGCACATCGAAGTAATGAATTAAAACTATTTGATAATGGGACTATAGATATTATTTTAGCTGGTATATCTCAAAATCCTCCGTGGAAAGATTTACCTGAAGATCATCCACTTAGGGCAAAGAGAGAAAAAGATAGAGAAGCAAATAATGGTTATTTAGAAAAACATTTAAGTGGTGGAAGAGAAAGAGATGGTATAAAGCTTCTTTATCATCGGCCTCTTTATAAATCAGATAAAAAAAGAGTAGCAGAATTATACCACAAGTATAATATGATGGATGATATATTTCCATTAACAGCATCCTGTATTGGTCAAGCAAAAGCTACAAATTTTTTTACTAAACCCTGTAAAAAATGCTGGTGGTGTCATGAGAAACATTGGGCATTTGGTATGTACGATGGATGTGAAACTTAATGTATAGTAATAAAATCCCATTAAAAATTCACGTTGAATTAACTGATAAATGTAATGCTGTTTGCATACAGTGTAGTAGAAATAAATTAGATAAAAATACCAAAGAAATAAAGGCGAGACCCGATCTTTTATTAACAGAATTAACACTAAAAGATTTTAAATTTATGTTTGATGGTATAGAAGAAGTAATGGATACCGGATCTCAGCCACCTGTTGCAGGTGTAACATTTTGTGGAAACTTTGGAGATCCAGTTGCTGCGAAAGAATCATTACAAATATATGAATATCTTTTAAATGATCTAGGTGTCAATTTTATACATGTCCATACGAACGGGGCATTACGACCTAAATGGTATTGGGAGAAATTGGGAAAACTCTTTTCAACGAGATTTAAAAAAGATAGATCAGGTTGTGTAGTTACATTTGCATTAGATGGGTTAGAAGATACTCATCATTTATATCGAGTTAATACTACGTATAAAAAAGTTATCGAAAATGCTAAAACATATATTGCAGCTGGTGGTCCAGCCGAGTGGTCTTTAATTGGCTTTGGACATAACGAACATCAAATAGAAGAGGCTAGACAGAGAGCTTCTGATTTAGGGTTTATAAGTTTTAATTATACTAAGACTCATCGATTTCAGAATAAAGATCATATAGATTATATATTTAAAGGTAAAGAATATAGAATAACTGCCCCCACTAAAGATAAAAGGGTTACTAGTGGAAAGGAAAAATATGAGAAAACAGAACCAACTGAAACTAAGATAGATTGTATTGTAAAAAAACGTAATGAGATTTTTATCGGTGCTGATGGTGTGGTAGACGCTTGTTGTTGGATGGGATCATCTTCTTATTATGTAAATCATTTAGGTGCTAGATATAAATCAGGAGATGTATATAATTTCTTACATTTCGAAAAAGAAGATCTAAATATTAAAGAAATACCATTAAAGGATATTGTCTTTAGTCAGTATTTTAAAAAGACACTTCCGGCTAGTTGGGAATTGCAACCATGTAATACTTGTACTCGAGTATGTGGTGTAGATTATAGAACTTACAGAGATAGAGAACAATTACAATCATGACAGATGCACAGAATAAACCTTGGTGTCCATTACCATTTGTTCAATTTGCCAATGATGTAACAGGCAGATACCAAGCGTGTTGTATTGCTTCGAGAACTAATCAATATCTATCTGATGTAAAACCAATGGATTTTTTTAATTCCGATTACATGAAACAATTAAGATATGATATGTTAAGTGATACTCCATCAGAACTTGTTTCATGGACATGTAAAAAATGTATCAAACAAGAATCAGATTCTGGGTTTTCAAAAAGAACAGATAATTTGGGTAAAATATTATCAACTACTGCCAATAATATTATAGATGATGAATCAATAGAAAAGGTTTTAAATAAAGAAGATTTAGCACCCACCCATATTGATCATTTAAAATTAAAAATTTATGGTAATAAATGCAATTTAAGATGTGTAATGTGTTCACCAGACTCATCTTCTAAAATTGCAGCGGAGATGAAAAAATATAAAGAATATGATGGACCTACAATAATAAATCCATATGCAGATACTGATCCAAAATTTTTATATGAAGGTTTAGGTGAAATCTTACCTTATTTAAATATGCTAGAATTAGTAGGTGGCGAACCTTTTATGTTTCCGGAACTTCCAGACTTTATGAGATTTTTAATAGATTCTGGATACGCCAGGAAATTAAAACTTAGATTTATTACAAATGGTACTATTATTGATCCTGAAATAATGGCAATGTTTAAATGGTTTAAAAGAATAGATATAGTTTTATCTGTAGATGCTTATGGTAAAAAAGATGATTATATAAGAGATCTTAGTAATTGGGAAGATAAGGTAAAATTCATAAAGACCTGTTCGATTTTTAAAAACTTAACAATGGGGTTTTCTAATACATATACATGGATTAATGTTGGTCATCTATATGAATTATACGAATATTTTTATTTAACATTTGGAATATCTTTACCACTCAATAACCCGGTTACTTATCCGATATGTTTCCAAGCTGTTAATTTACCGGATGATATTCGTGAAATATATTTAAAAAATTATGAAGATAAACAGTGGCCAAATAAAGAGATATTTATTAATTTATTAACATCTCCTAATGCAGATCATGGTAGATTTATGGAAGGAATGACATATCTAAAAAAATTAGATAAAAGAAGAGGTAAATATCTATTAGATCAATTCCCTGAGTTTGAGAAGTATTATAATGAAGTTCAATTGTAAATATGTCTTTTGGATAGCCCCTGAAAAGTTTAGACATTTTTTCGGAAACATACCAGCTTATAATTGTATTAGTTATTTTTTAGAATTGTTTGAGCTCCATGGAATCGAATATCATATCAAAACAATAAAAAAAGATAAAGCAGATATTAATGATGTTAATATCTTTTTAGTTCCGGCTGATGGTGTACCTGACAGAGAAGTTAATAACTTTACATACATAGATGACTTTACACACCAACAAATTACTGGAGCAGCGCTTTATCAAAAAGAAAATATCTTATGGTGTTATGATAATCAAGTTAAAGTTGTCATAGATCGATCTAGAGAATGTGTTCCATTTAATATTGATAAAATGATTGATTGGATGAATAGTCACGAACTAATAGACTATTCTTACTTTAGAATATTAATAAATGATAAAAACTCTTGGTCAAAACATTGTAATAATTTTGCATTAAACCCAAAATATAAGCGTTTATTATTAGATGCTGATTTTTTTCTTTTCGAAACATATGGGTTAAAAAATAATCCATTGACAAAGGATTTTAATATGAAACCGATGTCAAGTAAAAAGAAATATACATTTTCTCTTCTTGCAGGTGAAGTGAGAAAGCTCCATAGAATAAAAACAATGACTGGTTTAAAATCTTTAGGATTACTAGATAATAGTTTTTATTCTACTGTGAATAGATATCAAAGTTATGAATTACAAAAAATTATGGCGCATGAAATTAACGTAGAAACATACAATGAAGACTACAAATATCGCGATGCATTTTTAAAATATAAAGATGAATTACAAATAGAAAAAAGATTTGATCCAGACGATAATAATATTAATTTAAATAATATAACTGATAGAAAATGTCCACAAGAAATACATGAAAGTTATTTTAATATAGTATTTGAAAGTAATTGGAATACTATGTTTTATACAGAAAAAACTTATAAACCTATTATATGCGGTTTACCTTTTATTATTTTAGGATGTTCTCATCAAAATCAACAAATTAGCAAAATGGGATTTATTCCATATAATAATATTTTTAAATTTGAATTTGAAGAACATAGAGCCGGTATAGACCGAAATCGAGGTGATAAATATATTGAAGGCTTTATAGAAGAAATAAAAAGAGTATGTTCAGAACCTAAAGAAATTTTTAGTGCTGCTCAGATCCAATATAATTTAAATCATTTTGAAAAAATAGCAAATACTAAGTCTTTAATGAAACATATAGAATATACATTTGAAAGTTGGTAATGAATATAGGAATTATTGGATTAGGTAAATTAGGTAAACCTACAAGTGAAGTTTTAATAGAAGAAGGTCATAATGTTAAGGGTTATGATATTAATGGTGATGGAGTATCTTCTATTAAAGAATGTGTATCTAATACAGATATAGTATTTGTCGCGGTTCCCACTCCCCATGATCCACAATATGATGGTAAACATCCTTGTAGCCATTTGGAACCTAAAGACTTTGATTATACGATAGTCAAAGAAGTTATAAATGAAGCTAACAAGTATATGAATAAAACACAAATTTTAGTGTTGATTTCTACCGTATTACCTGGTACAATAAGAAAACATTTATTACCTGTTGCCAAAAAAACTAATTTAGTGTATAATCCATATTTAATAGCCATGGGATCTGTTAAATGGGATATAAGAAATCCTGAGATGATAATGATAGGTGGTAAAACAAGATACTGCAATATCCTCGAAAATTTTTATAGAGACCTTTGCAATTGCGATCGATATATTATAGGGACTTATGAAGAATGTGAATCTATTAAAATATTTTATAATACTTTTATATCAACTAAATTAGCCATAGTTAATATGATCCAAGACGTTGCAGTTAAATTAGGTAATATGAACGTTGATGTTGTAACAGATGCATTAGCTAATTCAACTCAAAGAATAATGTCTCCCAAATATATGAAAGCAGGAATGGGTGATGGTGGTTCATGCCATCCTAGAGATAATATAGCTCTACGTAAATTAGCAAAGGATTTAAATTTAGGATATGATTTATTTGATGCTATCATAAGTACAAGAGAAAAGCAAGCTAAAAATATGGCATGTGAAATTCTTAAACATGGTAATAAAATTATGTTTAGTAGTAATGCTTTCAAACCTGGAGTTAAAATAGAAGATGGATCTTATAGCTTATTAGTTCAATTCTATATAAAAGAACTAGGTGGTTGGATAGTAAATGATAATCCACATGTTTATGTCTTAGTACACCCAGATGATAAACCTAAAGACAATGTATATAACTTTGATCCTTGGAACAATTATGGTAATAATAAATGAAAATTGTAACAGCATTATGGGGTGACAAATATAGCGAAGAAGATGTTCGTAAGTTACCTGTCGATATAGTATTCAGTGATAGAAAAATAAAAGGTATAAAAACTATACCTATTGATATGTCGTATAAACACACCTGGAAAAAAATGACATTATTTGATAGTCGTTTAAACTTAGGTAAATGTTTATTTCTAGACTTAGATGTAGAAATAAAGGGTGACATTAATAAACTAATACAGTATTATAAAGAAAAAGGATCTAGGGATAAGGTTATGTTAACTCACGTTCATTGGTTTGATAATTACAAAATGAAGCGTGATAAATCAACATATATTAGTTGTAATGTAAATTCTGGGGTCTTTATATTTAATAATAAATACTGCAATCACATATATGAAGAATTAGTAAAATGGAAACCAAAGCTTGAAATGCTTTTTGAAGGCACCGATAAATGGTTTTATCATAAACATAAAGATTGGTATGACTTTTTTCCTAGCTATTATATTCAACATAAAACAAAAGAATTTCAGCCTATGATGAAAGAAAAGGCTATTATTATATCAAACAATGGAAGTGCACATGGCAGAAATAAAACGTAAGACAAAACGAAATAAAGATATGTATGAAGGTACTGTAGTATTAGATTATGATCTAGGGCTATTCGGCGATATAATGAATAGAGTTATATTAAAAAGTTATCCTCATAAAGTAAAGGATTTCGTAGAAAGTTTTTTATCTAATCAGATTACTTGTAAGGCTTGGCTAGTCGAACATTTAAAAGAAGTATTAGAACATAAAGAAGAGCATCAGCTTTGTGAGAAAGTTACTATAATAGGTAGTTGGTATGGAAATATTCTAGTCCCTATGCTTATAAGCAATTTTCCCGGAATTAAAACTATTGAAATGATTGATATGGACCAAGATGCGTTGGATATAAGCCGGAAATTTTTACAATTTTATCCTGATATGTATAATACAAAGGTAGAATTAAAATGGACTTGTGATGATGTTAATTTTAGAAATTGGGCTACATATAATACTCATATAATGATTAACACTAGCTGTGAGCATATGTATCATATGAAACAAGTTAGGTGTGCTAATGATCCACAAGTATTATATGTATTACAATCTAATAACTTATATGATATAAGAGAGCACGTTAGTTGTGTAAAAGATGCAGTAGAATTATCTACACAAGCTGATATAACAAGAATTTATTACATGGGAGCTATAGAATTAGCAGCAGCTGGGGGCATAGATTTTTATAATAGATTTATGGTATTAGGTAAAAGAGATAAAGCAGATTGGTTTGATACCGAAGGTCGTAGAATGGTTTGGTCAGAAACACTTCAAAAGTATGAGATAAAATGATTATATGTACTGTATTAGATGGAACCAAATACAGTGTTAAAGATGTTAACAGACTATACACTAATTTAAAGAAGAATGCAACGGTTAAATTTAAATTTTTATGCTATACATCCCATAAGTCTAAATTTAATAAAGATATTATAATTCGACCAATTACTACTACTGATAAAAAATTACAGTGGTTTAAATTAGATTTCTTTAAAAAAGATTTTGTTGAAGAAGAAGATATTATAGTAATGGATATTGATTTAGACATTGTTGGTAATATAGATTTTCTTTTCGATGATTACGAGGGCTTCGTTGGTTCTCATCGCTGGTGGTGGAGATGGAGAGAAGATAAAGATAAATTACCATTTGCATTATCCGGAACAGTATATAAATTTAAAAATGGAAAACATCAATATGTAGTAGATACCTTTGAACAAGATATTCCTTTTTGGGAAGAATATTTTATTAAAAACGGGGTTACTAAAGGTCCTGTTAATGGTGAACAGCATTTTGTACAAAAAACATTATATGATTTTAAATCTGATTTTTCATATTTCCCAGAAAAATATATTGTAAAATGGCATAAAGATGATTATATTATGCAAATGAAATTAGAAAAGGATTGGAAAAAATTTACTTCTAATACATATATTAATGACAAGAAATGGCATCCAGATATAAGAATAGTTCACTATGCAGGAAGTTAAAGTATTTTGTGTTAATGTAGGATCTAAGTATGATCCTCAATATGTGTATAAATTAAAAAATGCAGTAGAAAAATATCTATCTTTACCACATACATTTAATGTTTACACAGATAATGTTGATCAATATGATTTTGCAATTCCTGTTAAACACAATCTTCATACGTGGTGGAATAAACTTTTAGTATTTGAAAATGTAGGAAAATGTTTATATTTTGATATTGATCTTATTATTCATGGGCCTATAGATCATTTATTACGAGATGAATTTCATATGATAAATGGTTTTTGGAAGAAACGAGCGGCTGCAAAGTATATAGAAGGCCGGCCTGATATAGGCACATCTTATACTAATTCATCTATAATGTCTTGGAATGATAGCCGCCATATATTAAAACACTTTTTAAAAGATCCTGAATATTATGATTTTAAATACAAAGGTGATGATAGATATTTACACCATGAACATCAATATAAAACATATGAAAAAGAAGATTTAATATACTCATATAAAAATTCAAAGTTTGAATTTAATCCTAACTGCAGTGTTGCTTTATTTCACGGAGAACCTGAAATACATGATTGTCTTGATCATAAAATTGTAAAGGAGCATTGGAAATGAATCGACATGAATTAAAAGATCTTTTTAAGATTAGAGATATATTGTTTATGCATCGACATGAAGTAAAAGAATTAAGATGTGGGGACTTTGCTAGAATAGCAACACTAACTTTTGAAAAAGGGATGGTAATTTCAAGTTATGAACATACAATCTTATATGATTATAAACACACATGGGATTTTTATTATAATATACGAATTCAAAAATATCGTTTTCCAGATATAATAGATAATTTAAAATTAGAACCCATATTTCCTGATGTAGAACATTATGAAGGAGAATATATGAATAGAAAAGGAGTAGAATTATATTCATTATCAGGTTTAAAAAGGCAGAAAATAAAACACATAATGAAATTCGAAAATGAGATGAAGGCTCCCAAGTATGAGGTGGTCAATGAATGATTATGATAAAATAGCAGAATGGGCCCGTAATAATGATATATGGTATTTAAAAATAGATATCGATATACCAGAAGAGTGCATTTCAGAAGCCCAGCAAGTATACGAGGAAGGGTATTTTGTTAAACATAGAGACACTCAGGGATGGGCATCTTCTTCATTACATGGGTTTGTCCCCAAAGGCCAAGATATTAAATATGCTTGGAGATATATAGGTACTAATGGTTCTTATGGGTTAGAATGGGAAGATATAGAATGGGGTTGGTCTGAAATCCAAGAACTAGCACCGGAAACTAAACGTTGGCTTCTAGATTTTCCCCACAAAGAATATGCTAGGTGTAGATTTATGTTATTAGAACCTGGTGCGCATATTCCTCCACATAATGATTCTTTTAAGGAACGAGAGGACAAAGGCCAAAAGAGATTTATTTGGTCTGCGATAAACCTAGCGTTTACACAGCCCATTGGATGTGATTTTAGACGTGTAGATAATGGAGATATATTACCATTTAAACCTTGTACTGGATTTTGGTTTGATAATGGAGTAGAACATGAAGTAATTAATAACTCAAATGAAAATCGGTTTCATTTTATAATTCATGGCCATGATAATTACTTAGACCTAGCCAAGAAATCTTTAATTAAACAATATGGAAGTAATGTGATAAATGAAATCTTCTTTCGATAATTTTCATGAATTTAAAAAATTTATAGAACAGAGAATACCAATTCGTATTGGGCCTGTAGGTTATATTGTATCTTATCCCGATAAACTTAATTGGGACTTCGCAGTTGAACGCCAGACTCAACTAACTTGGGCCCAATTAACAAGAATGCAACTAGAAAAAATAGGAGAAAGAAACGTTATTTCTAATGAAGTAAAACTTTGCTTGCAGAGCGAAGTTATGGAAGTTATAAAGGAATTAAAAAATCGGAAGTTAAGGCCTTGCACCCATGTTATGATTTGTCAAGCGGGTATGGTATTTCATACAGGAGCTAAAGTTGAAGGTATTGAGTGTCATTCTGTTATGGATTTTTATAGTTTTGTAAAGAGCAATGAATATATGAAAGGTCATATTATTGCGCATCCCAATAAAGCAGCCTTTATACACCCTGAACATATATTATTAAACTTAAACAAATGGCAGGAATTAAAGTGTCCAGATATCTTCAAAGATTTTAAAGAATATGAAAGAGCAGAAGATAATTTTCATGATGATTATACGCCTTCATGGATTATTCCAAAGGGTTTACCGAAAATATATAATTTTACAGAAATAGAGCGAGAGAAAAAGGGATATTCATATCACAATAAAGAATACCAAGATATGTTATGGGATAATATAGTAAATAATAAAAGCTGGGAAGCCATTCCAAATGATCAACCTGGTAGTTATTATTCTAATCCTTTAAAAAGAAATTATAACTTTAAAAAAACTAGGTACTATTATCAGAATAATGAGGATTTCTATTTTGAGAAAATACCTAGACCGTGGACGCCTCATATTATATTTACTCCATGTTCGGGATATATGGGTGAAAAAATAGCATGTGCATTAAAGACCCCTTTGACAGGAAGTTACCCAGAAAAAATAATTTTTTATGATATTAATGATAAAATTGTAAATGTAAAAAAACAGATTATAGAATTAAATCCTACATATGATGAATTAAAAATATTAATTAAAGAAAACGAAAAAGAAAATATTGATCCTTGTATATCTTATGAAGATTATATGAAAGAGTCTCATGAAACATGTAGAAAATATGTAGAAAATGTGAACCAATATTGTGATATAGAATTTTGGACAATGAATTTATTAAATGCAAATTACGATAAAATAATTACCGAAGTAACAGAGAAAAATGTATTTTTTAATACAAGTAACATATACGTGTATAATTATACTTTGCTATATTATACAGTAAAAGAAATAATTGATGCTAAAGATAAACTTGAGGAAAGTTTAAAACATAGTAATAATTATTATTTAAGAGCTGATACACCATTTAAAAATATAAGAAAATTTCATGAAAATATTTTGCGTTAGAATAGGCGACAAATATGGAATTGATTATGAAGATTATATAGATTCTAAATTTCTAATCCACGAGGTTAATTGGATTAGAAAACCCTTTGATGATAGGGTTAAGTTACAATGGAATAAAATGTATCCGATGTCATTAGATATCGACGAACCTATATGTGTTATAGATATAGATATTCAGTTAATAAATAATTACTGGGAGTTAATTAATTATCCAATAAAGAAAGGTGAATTTATAGCTATTCCTTCTTGGTGGAAAGACTCTACTAATTATAATATTAATGGCGGATTCTTTAAATACTATCCAAAGGATTGTAAATATATCTACGATAAATTTATGAAAGATCCATTATATTGGCAAGAATATTATATCAAAAATGGGACAACTAAAGGTCCGGTAAATGGTGAACAATACTTTGTAGAAGACAGTGTAAATGAAAAATTAAAATTAAAATTAGTACCGCATAGTTGGATAACAAGATGGTCTAATAGTTATAATATGACTGATTGGCAATTCGAAGATTGGAAATTTGAGATAACACAAAAATATAAAAAAGTATCTAATAATGAATATCTGTGGTTAGGTGAATTTCATCCAGATATTAAATTAATTCATTATACACATGCACATAATAAACCTGATAAATACACTTGATATATTTTAAAAAATAAGGTATAATTAATTATGGCTAATCATAATATGCTCAAGGTCGATGGGACCAATTTAAGAGAAATGACCGATGATGAACAGATGCAATGGTTTGGGCATAATTGTTTATTGGATTGGGCCAATGGAGATTCTAATTTACCAGGTAAATTAACAAAAATTAAAATAGGAAGTAATAAATATAACCTTGTTGGTAGTCCAAAAGATCATGCATGGACTGGTGCAAATATAGGCGATGGTATTGATACATATGTTGGACCATCAGAAGTCACGCAGGCATTTTTATATCAACGTTATGATTCTGCTGATGTTATGGCAGACTCTGATAAAAACACATATGCTCCCATGATGTGGATTGACCGGCCATCTGGTACTGGTCTAAAACAAATGGAAGATTCAGATATCAATAATGTTATTGATGGTATATTGGGTGAAACACTTCTTAATGAAGGTATCGGAACTTATAGAGTAGGACACACTTCACCTACTCCAGTTGGGGATTGGACAGCACGATTTACTCTTTTAACTGATACTAATGTCCAAAATGGAACCGAAGATGTATATAAAATTTGGCAAAGAACAGGAATGCCATTATCTAGTGTTGACTCAGGTGTTAATCCCGTTTTCATACTTGATTCCAGTCAAGGCGGTTCTACAAAATATGATATTAGAGAACATGGACCTGATACGTGGGCTAGTAAATGGAAAACCCGTTTTCATGAAAGAATACGAGAAACTAAAATTGGGACTTATCAGCTAAGATTAGTAGGCGATGGGGTACCAACCGATCCTGGGACATGGGTTGCTAAGGGTACAATTACAGATAGTCTTGCTGCCTTTCATAAAGGTCAAGTAGGTAAGTCATACTATTCTGCAGGCTATGAACAAACCTTTATCCGGTATTTTACTGGCCAGTATGCATCGGAATTTCTACAACCTTATACAAGCGAATATACAGGAAACTATATTGCCAATTACGTACAAGAATATGAACGTGAGTTTGGCATGGTAACTCAAGTTAATTATACTAGATTTAACCCATTTACAGGTCAAATAGATTATATTTCTGGTCGTCAAAATCCGAATTATGAAAACAGAACAAATAACTATATCACTCAATATTCCCGTGAACCCTATTATATGGTAACAGGGCCTTCATGGGTCTTGTATTTTCAACGAAACTACTTAGGAGTAGGTTTATGGCCTGCCTATCAAAGAATTAGAGGTCTATTTAATAGATATGATGGAATAAGTACATACACTTTAGGAAGCGGTCGTAATTCCTTTTTCACGAATACATATCAAGGCCAATATCCATTTTATTATTCTGGCAGTACAAGATGGAATGCAGCATATTTCGTAGGTGTATTCCAGGGCCCTGGTCCTATGTATTACCTAGGTCCGGGTTCGATTCAATTCCAAGGAGCTCCTACTTTCTATTATGTTGGGCCAGAACTTAATTATGCAACAATATATGAAGGACCAGCACGTTATGAAGGTGACATTTATTATACAAGCGTTGGCCAATATGAGAATTTTCGTGTTGATTACTATACGAATAGCTTTTCTGAATTTTATCAAAATGAGTTTGTAACCATTTTTTCCGGTTCATATTCAGCAAATTATGAAAGGGTTTTTGAAACAGGATATCAAGCGGACTATATAAAAGAATATGCACAGGAATATACAGGAACATCATTGGATTATATTGCATATATGGGCCCCTCACGAAATTTTTATACACTAGGCGGTGTACAAGATTATGTACTATATGTACGAGTTGCTTAAAACAAGGAGACAATAAAAATTATGAAAAAAGAATGGAAACACCCGTTTTGGGATACAGCGGCTAAAGATAGATTAACGGTTCGTCTTAATATTACCCATAGTGATGGATCATTTACTACTAGTGTAGCACGTGTATCAAAATTTGATGAAAATGGTAAAATATCAAAAGACTATGAAGAAGTGATTGCTCAAAATTCTTTAAAGGCTATTAATGAGAATACTGAAGAAAGAATAAAAAGGCATGAAGCAAAACGCGAAGCTGATGTGTCAAGAAAGAAAGAAAGAGATGAACAACAGCGTTTAGAACAACTTTTTAATTATAAATTACAGGCTTTTGAAATACCCGAAATAAAAGAATCTACAAATAGAGAGTTAAAAAGTAGAATACGTAAAGCTAGAAATATTCCTGAATTAAATGCTTTTGCTACTATATTATTGATGGAAAACATGAATGCAAAAGAAAAAGGATCCAAGTAAAGGTTACGTAGTAGTTGCTACTAAAAGACAAGCCTTTCTTGCCGCAGCACAAAATTTAGCAGAAGGTATTTTAGATTACGATCTAAATGCTAAAATTACCCTATTCGCTCAAAAAAGTTGGGTTGAAGATCCAGAGTATAAAAAATACTTTGCACCTTTTGATCAAGTAATTGTTACTCCAGGAGACACAGCTAGACAAAAAATGTGGGGTATGGCTAAATCTCCATATGATCAAACGTTTTATATGGACTCAGATATAGAAATCGCACATAAAGATATTCTCAATGTTTTCGATCATTTAGAAGACAATGATTTAGTATTTACTGAATTAACTAGAGAGGCCTCTCCTGCGTTTGTAGAGTGGGACTGGGGTCCAAATCATCTCGCAGATGGTTGGAAAGGAGCTCCTGACCATTTATCAGCATGTGGTGGAGTTTGTTTATACAATTTTAAAAATCCTCTTGTTAAGGATTTTATGATGGATTGGTTTTTCCTATTTCATGCACAGCGGGAAGGATCGTGGAGTCCAAAAGAATTTGATTGTATTAAAACAGGTAATTTTAGACAGTGGGATCAATTAACACTGTGGTGGTTATTATATCACAGTCCTAAATATAAATCATTAAAATGGAAATTCTTCGATGATAACTTTAGATGGAATTATTTTGCCATTTTTGGTTTAATGGATCCACCATCGAATTACAAAAAACTAGACCCAAGAAGGACATATAGTGATGGACCAGTATGCTTTCACCATTCTGCAAAAATGAAAAAGGATTTTATAATATGATACCAGTAAGAGATGTTAAATTAAATAATACGGAATTCCTAAAAATTATTGATGAATATAAAGACACTTTATTTGGAATAGCCGAAAATGGTAAACGAAATATAGAAAATGAAATGCCCCTTAAAGGTCAGGATTTAAAATCCGAAGATTGGGTTAGCGATGAATACATGCATAAAATAATTAATGAAGGTAAGGCCCATGATGGATTCCCTAGACAATTTAAAGGATTTGATAGTTTAAAACATGTAGATGAAGGTGTTCGAGTTTTACCAGGTAATAAAAATATAGTAAGAAATGCTTCTGCTAAAGTCAATCAAGAATTATTACAATATATTTCTGCTAGAAATAATTCATTAAATGCTGCGTATAATCCTGGAGGTTTCATTTCATGGCATAATAATGCTAATGCGTCTGGATATAATTTAATACTTACTTATTCAGAAACCGGCGAAGGTTGGTTTGATTATTGGGATATAGATGAACAAAAACGTTGTCGAATAAATGATGTTCCAGGTTGGCAATGTAAAATGACATACTTTGGTCCTTATGAAGAACCCAATAAAGTATGTTATCATGCAGCTTATACGGATTGTTATAGAATTACAATTGCATATGTCTTTGCCCAAGCGAATGCCTTCTGGGAGGAGGTTATAGAAGACCTTGAAACCCCACTATAATATAGTATGCGTTAAATACGGTACAAAGTATAATTCAGATCGAGTAGATCGCCTTTATAGAATGGTAGAGAAAAATTGTTCTCTGCCATTTTCTTTTTATTGCTTAACTGAAGACAAATCTCAAAAATGGAGATATCCATTAGATTTAGATTTAGATCTAGAATCTTATTGGTGGAAGATACAGCTTTTTAACCTCCCATGGGAAAATCCTACTTTATATTTTGATTTAGATATTGTTATACAAAATAATATTGATTCTCTTTTACAAAGAATAGAGAAAAATAAGATATTGACAATTAATCCCGATCTAGCTGGAATAAATAGGTTACAAGACGCGATGTTCTTACCCTTTGAAGCTAAGATAAATTCCTCGGTCCTTGGTATACATCCGGTGACTGTTTCGCTTGTATACGAGCGTTTTATCGCGGCTAAAGACTATAATATAGTCAAATATTATGGTTTAGACAGATATATTTCGGATAATCATTTATCATTATGTAAATATCTTGAATTTGACAATGACTTTTATTTTAGGTGGAAAAGTGATAAAACCCCTTCAATGTATTGTAAAGATACTATGGTAGACGGTAAATTATTTTATTTAGCTCATGATCCAAGAAAAACTATATGTATAATTAGCCAAGAACATAATGATATGTATCAAGGTTTGGAGAAATATTTCTTATAAATAATGGTAAAAATATTAAATCATTTATTAAGAGAAAGATTTTCTAATGGCGCAATATGAAGATATAAGCATCGATGCTGGTACAGATGTTATAATTAGATTAGAACTTACAAATGAAGATGGATCAACAAAAGATTTAACCGGATATGGTGCAGCTGGCCAAATAAGAAAAACCTACAATAACGATTCATCAACCTCATTTACTTGCGCTTTTGAAACTCCTCGGACAGGAGGAGTGCTAAATGCTTCATTATCAAATATTCAGACAAGTACTTTCACATCTAATAGGTATGTTTATGATATAGAGATATCACATGAAGATAGCTCCGCGAATACATTAGTTGAAAGAATATTAGAAGGTCAATTACTGGTAACGCCTTCAGTGACTAGGTAGGAGATACTATGGCTACTAATGCTAATGCTATGGTTAAAAGAAAAACTATAGTTAAAAAAATTACGATTGGAAGTCCAGTAGGTCTACCACAAGGTGCATTATCTGTAGGTAATTTAAGTGCCCTAGATGATGTTAATCAATCTCAAAAATCTGATTTAAATCCATTTCTTAGATGGGACTCTGCTACAGGCAAACATTTTTATGATACTATAGGTATCGAAGACTTAGATTCTACTAAAGGAACTTTAGGTCTTCAAAATTTATCAGACATAACACAAACAGATAGATCAGATACTAAGCCGTTTCTTAGATGGGATTCGGCTTCTAGTAAACACATATACGACACCATAGGTATTAGAGATCTAGATTCTAGTAAAGGAACTATAGGCCTTCGAAACTTAAGTGACCTTAATAGTTATGAAAAAGATAGGATAGGGCCCCCTGTTCATAAACTAATAGCATGGGATTCCGATACTGCTCAGCACCAATATTATAGTATGCAAAGCCTTGTATTTAATTCTTGGCTAGATGTATTTCATTTAGCAGATTCAAGTTTACAATATGATAGTGCAGATTCAGCTGGAGAAAAATCTAGAAAAATTAGATTAAATAATCTATATTCTGGTGACACAATCGTCGGTGATTCAATTAGAGTTCCAGAGTTAACTATTAATACTCAAGGTCGTATACAAGCAGTTACACAAAGACCGATTAATGGTGTTAACAATTTACAATGGGATAATACTAATGGCATAATTACAGTTTTTACTCCTGCAGGTCGCGATTATAGTGCTACTATAAAATTAGATCCTTGGACGACTGATAGTTTAGCAGAAGGGTCTACGAATTTATATTATACAGATGCTAGAGCAGACTCTGCTGCTCGAAGTGCTTTTAGTATTCAAGATCTAGGTGGTGATGGATCATTAGAATATGATTCTGTTCAAGGTAGATTTATTTTTCAGGGTATAA
>PVBE012609297.1_pt1 | contig 30202 bp, 27 predicted proteins | sample 1631181 | NCBI WGS metagenome assembly PVBE01 (sample SAMN08397723, study PRJNA350692) | Marine metagenome, whole genome shotgun sequencing project. | isolation source: water | place: Pacific Ocean | collected 2012-04
AGCTTGGGAAGCTCCTGCTCTACCATTGAGCTACGCCCGCGCTTGCGCGCGTGTTAGCACATTTACCGGGGGCTGAGAACGCCGTCCTCGGTAGGCGGCTCACGGCTTCGTGTATGGCGTGCGGTGGGACGGCACGATACTAACCCTCCGACATGACGACAGCCGATGCACCCCTTCGGCCGCTCAATCCGGCCAAGTTCCGCGACCCCGAGTTCACCGCCACGGGTGAGGCGCGCGCGTCCGTGGCCCTGACCGGACTTCGGACGCTGTGGTTCAACACCGGCACGCTTTGCAACCTCACCTGCATCAATTGCTACATCGAATCGAGCCCCAAGAACGATCTCCTGGCCTATCTGAGCGCCGCCGAGGTGCGTGGCTTTCTCGACGAGGTCGCCGCGGGCGGCTGGCCGGCCGAAGAGATCGGCTTCACCGGCGGCGAGCCGTTCATGAACCCCGACATCATCGAGATGATGGCGCAATCGTTCGGCCGCGGCTTGCGCGTGCTGGTCCTGACCAACGCCATGCGACCGATGATGAAGCTCGCCGAGCCGCTGCTCGATCTCCGCGAACGCTTCGCCCAGCAGCTCACCATCCGGGTCTCGCTCGATCACTACGGCCGCGATCTCCATGAAACCGAGCGTGGCGCAAACTCGTGGGGACCGGCGCTCAAGGGGCTGAAGTGGCTTTCGGACAACGGATTCCATACCAATGTCGCCGGCCGCACGCTCTGGGGCGAACCCGAGGCGGTGTTACGCCGTGGCTACGCGCGTCTTTTTGCGGCGCACGGCATCGACGTAGATGCCGACGATCCGGTGGCGCTCGTGTTGTTCCCCGAGATGGACGAGACCCTCGATGTCCCCGAGATCACTACCGCGTGCTGGGGCCTATTGAACGTCAACCCCGAGGCCATGATGTGCGCGACCTCGCGCATGGTGGTGAAGCACAAGGGCGCGGCGCGGCCCAGCGTCGTGCCGTGCACGCTCTTGCCCTACGATCCCCAGTTCCAGCTCGGTGAATCGCTCACCGAGAGCGGTGGCGCGGTCAGACTCAACCACCCCCATTGCGCCAAGTTCTGCGTCCTCGGCGGCGGCGCGTGTAGCGCCTGATCGAAAGCCGCGCCCTGCCCGCTTGACGGCGGGTAACGGCGCGTCTATGAGTCCGCGTTCGTGGTGATTTGAGCGATCAGCTTGCGGCCACGTTAAACAAACGGCTAAAGCGGTTGGAGAGAAGCGAACGCCCCGGCCGCGCGGTCCGGGGCTTTTTTGTGGGCGTTCTTGAAGAAGGGGGGCGGTCATGGTTCAACCCACGGCAAGCGAGGCCGGCAAGTGGCGGCGCCAGACGCGCCTCGCCCGTGGCGGCACCGTGCGCTCGGCCTTCGGTGAGACGTCCGAGGCGCTCTATCTGACCTCCGGGTTCCGCTACAACAACGCGGAAGAGGCCGCGGCCCGTTTCAGCGGCGAGGCCGAGGGCTTCGTCTACTCACGGTTCTCCAATCCAACGGTACGCATGTTTCAGGACCGCATGGCGCTGCTGGAGGGCGCCGAGGCCGCGTGCGCCATGGCGAGCGGCATGGCCGCGGTGAACGCCGCGCTGCTCTGCCAGCTGAAAACCGGCGATCACGTCGTCGCCGCCCGCGCGCTGTTCGGCTCGTGCCGCTACATCCTCGATGAGGTGTTGCCTCGATTCGGGGTGGCCGTAAGCCTTGTCGACGGCCCCGATCTCGATCAGTGGCGTGCCGCGGTGCGGCCCGAGACCGCGTGCGCGTTCGTGGAGACGCCGGCCAATCCGACGCTGGAGATCATCGACATCGCCGCCGTGGCCGATATCTGCCACTCGGTCGAGGCACGGCTCATCGTCGACAACGTGTTCGCCACGCCGATCCTTCAGCAGCCGCTCGAGTTGGGCGCCGATATCGTGGTCTATTCGGCGACCAAGCACGTCGACGGCCAAGGAAGATGCTTGGGTGGCGTGGTCCTGGCCGACAGCGTCTTCTGCGACGAACTCCTGACCCCGTTCCTCCGTCACACCGGCCCCAGCCTCAGCCCGTTCAACGCCTGGGTGCTGCTGAAGGGGCTGGAGACCCTAGAGCTCAGAATCGAGCGCCACTGCGCCAGCGCCGAGGCGGTCGCACAGTTCCTCAAGCGGCAGTCCGGCGTGGGCCGCGTGCGGTTTCCCAGCCTCGGCGACCATCCCCAGCGGGCGCTCGCCGCGTCCCAGATGCGCGGCCCGGGCTCGATCGTTACCTTCGAGATCGACGGTGGCCGCGAGGGCGCGTTCCGATTCCTCAACCGTCTCCGGCTGATCGACATCTCCAACAACCTCGGCGATGCCAAAAGTCTAGTCACCCACCCGCGCTCGACCACCCACCAGCGACTGGGGCCGGAGGAATGCACGCGGCTGGGCATCACCGAGGGCATGGTACGGCTCTCGGTCGGGCTCGAGGACCTGGCCGATATCGAAGAGGATATCTCTCAGGCGCTGGTCGCGGCGTGAAAGCCGGCGCCATTCTCGTGCAGCCTGGACAAGGTAGGCGGGCACCCAATATATACTCACCGGACGTGACGGGCGGTCCACCATCGGCGGAGTGTGAGGTCATGTATCGGACGACGACGCGCGCGATCGAGGTGACGGTCAAGCCCTTCTACCTCGAGGACCAGTCCTCGCCCCGTGAGGATCACTTCGTGTGGGCCTATTGGGTGCGCATCGAGAATCAGGGCCAGGAAACCGTGTGCCTGCGGAACCGTCACTGGAAAATCACCGACGCAATGGGACGCATGCAGGAGGTGCGGGGTCCGGGCGTCGTCGGCGAGCAGCCGCGCCTTGAGCCGGGCGAGGTTTTTGAGTACACCAGCGGGACTCCGCTGAGCACGCCCTCGGGCATCATGGTCGGTTCCTACGAGATGGAGGATGCCGGGGGGAGCATGTTCGATGTGGAGATTCCGGCGTTCTCGCTGGACAGCCCGCACGAGGGTGCCAAGATCAACTAGCTGAGCCGCCGGCCGCGGATTTCAGCGTTGCGGCGTGCCGCGTCAAGCGAGACCGAGGAGGCGATCCTGTGAGTTCAGCGACCAAGCTCTCGCTCAAGCGAGCCGAAGAATCCGCCGCTCTGCCGCGGGTCCGTGGCGCCACGCGCGAGGCCGCCGAGGAGGCGGTTCGTACTTTGTTGCGCTGGGTCGGCGAGGACCCGGCGCGCGAGGGCCTTGTCGATACGCCGGCACGCGTCGTGCGCGCCTGGGAAGAGTACTTCGCCGGCTATGACGAAGACCCCGTGCAGATCCTGCAGAAGACCTTCGAGCAGGTGGAGGGCTATGACGAGATGATCGTCCTCCGCGACGTCGGGCTGAACTCGTTCTGCGAGCATCACATCGCTCCGATCATCGGTCGGGTTCACATCGCCTATCTGCCAAGCGACCGGGTCGTGGGTATCTCCAAGCTCGCGCGCATCGTCGAGGCCTATGGGCGCCGCCTACAGATCCAAGAGAAGATCACCGCCCAGATCGCCAACGCCGTTAACGAGGTCTTGGTGCCCCACGGGGTGGCGGTCGTTGTCGAGGCGCAGCATCACTGCATGACGACGCGGGGCGTCCGCAAGACCGGTAGCGTCATGGTCACCAGCCGTATGCTCGGCGCTTTCCGCGAAGACGCGCGCACGCGGCGCGAGTTCCTGTCGATGATCGGCAACCCCGCGAGTCGTTCGATCGACTGAATCCGCCGGCGGCGGGCGTTGGCCCGTGCGGGCGCGACCCTGCGAGGAGCAGTGAGCGACCTTCGGCCAGTCCTGTTCGTGGTCGGCATTCTTCTCGTCACGTTGGGTGCAGCGATGCTGCTGCCGGCGCTCGTCGATGCCGTTGCCGGCGAAGATGCGTGGCGCGCCTTTCTCGCCTCGGCGGCGTTGTGCCTGTTCGTCGGTGGCGGCTTGGTTCTCACCAACCGCGGCGGACGATCCGAGCTCTCGACACGCCAAGCCTTTCTCCTGACGACGTTGAGCTGGGTGGTCATCGCCGCTTTTGGCGCGCTGCCACTCACCTTCTCGGGCCTTGGGCTGAGCTACACCGACGCCTTTTTCGAAGCGATGTCGGGGATCACGACGACTGGGGCGACGGTGATCTCCGGTCTCGATACGGCGCCGCCTGGACTTCTGTTGTGGCGGGCGCTCTTACAGTGGCTCGGCGGCATCGGCATTATCGTGATCGCGCTGGCGATCCTGCCGATGCTTCAAGTCGGCGGCATGCAGCTGTTTCGCCTGGAATCGTCGGAAGCCTCGGAGAAGGCGTTGCCGCGCATCGCCCAGGTCGCGGTGGTCGTCGGCTTGATCTATCTCGGCTTGAGCGCGATTTGCGTCTTGGCGCTGTGGGCGGCGGGCATGACCGCGTTCGAGGCCATCGCCCACGCCATGACGACCATCGCCACCGGCGGATTCTCGACCTCGGACCAATCGATCGCCCATTTCGATTCGGCGGCAATCGATTGGATCGTCACCGTGTTCATGATCGTCGGTAGCCTGCCGTTCATCCTCTATTTCGCGGTGCTCCGGCAGCGCGCGGCCGATCTCGTGCGCGACAGCCAGGTCCGCTGGTTCTTCATCATCGTCGCCGGATCGGTCGCCGGTGTCGCGCTGTGGCTGTGGCTCGGCCGCGCGACACCGCCCTTTGAGGCTATCCGCTACGCCGCCTTCAACGTCGTCTCGATCATTACCGGTACCGGCTATGCCACGGCCGATTATGGGATGTGGGGCGCGCTTCCGGTGACCGCTTTCTTCTTCTTCATGTTCATCGGCGGTTGCGCCGGATCGACCTCGTGCGGGATCAAGATCTTCCGCTACCAGATCCTGTTCGCTTTCGCCGGCACCCAGCTCCGGCGCTTGTGGCAACCCCATCGCATCTTCGTCGCCCGCTACGGCGGCAAGCCGATTCCCGATTCGGCGGCCGACGCGGTGATGACGTTCTTTTTCGCCTTCGGATTGGTCTTCGCGATCCTCGCGGCCGGGCTCTCGCTGATGGGGCTCGACTTCATGACTGCGGTCTCGGGAGCGGCCACCGCAATCGCCAACGTCGGCCCCGGGCTCGGCGAGGTGATCGGTCCGAGCGGCAACTTCGCGTCCCTGCCCGATGCCGCCAAATGGCTACTCGCGGCCGGCATGCTCCTGGGACGGCTCGAGATATTCACCGTGCTGGTCTTGCTTACGCCGGCCTTTTGGCGCGCCTGAGCGGGCTCTCAGCGGGGCAACGCCACCTCGATCTCGGCGCCGCCCTCGCCGTGCACCGAATCGTGGGCGCGGACGCGGACCCGGCGTACCTCGGGCGCAATCTCGACCTCCGGCAAACCGCGCGTAAAGGGCTGTTCGTTTTCGTGGGGATGGGCGAGCACCCGCACCGCCAGCACCGCGCCGTCGGGCCCGAGGATCTCCCAGCGATCGGCGTAGTGGTCCCAGCCCTCGTCGGCGTGCGCGACCGTGACTTGGAAGCGGAAACCGGATCCCGCCGCCGTTACCTTGACGTCGACGACGTTCGCCTCCCCCGCGATGCCGGTGCCCGCCGCAAGAAAGATGGCGAGGGTGCCGAGGGCGAGGCGCACCGCGGATCTACTCGCGAAGGAGTTCGTTGATCGAGGTCTTCGCGCGGGTCCGCGCATCGACCCGCTTGACGATCACCGCGCAATAGAGGCTCGGCCCGGGGGTTCCGTCGGGCAGCGGTGGGCCCGGCGTGGCCCCCGGCACCACCACCGCATAGGCGGGGACCCGCCCCCTATGGACCTCGCCGCTCGCTCGGTCGACGATGCGCGTCGAGGCGCCGATGTAAACGCCCATCGATAACACCGCGCCGGTCTCGATACGTACGCCCTCGGCAACCTCGGCGCGGGCGCCGATAAAGCAATCGTCTTCGACAATCACCGGCTCGGCTTGCAGCGGCTCCAGGACACCGCCGATGCCGGCGCCGCCGGAGATGTGGCAGCGCTTGCCGATCTGGGCGCAGCTTCCGACCGTCGCCCAGGTGTCGATCATGGTGCCCGAATCGACGTAGGCGCCGAGATTCACGAAGCATGGCATCAAGACGACGTCGGGCGCGACATAGGCCGAGTGGCGCACGATCGCGCCGGGCACCGCACGAAAGCCGGCGCTCTGGAAGCGCGCCTCGTCCCAGCCGGCGAACTTCGAGGGTACCTTGTCGAACCACGGAGAATGGCCTCCAGGGCCGCCCGCGATCGTCCGCGTCGGGTTGAGCCGGAACGACAGCAGGACCGCCTTCTTGAGCCACTGGTTGACGCGCCACGCCTCGCCGTTCTTCTCGGCGACCCGAAGCGCTCCTGAATCGAGGCCGTCCAGCGCCGCCGTCACGGCATCGCGAATCGCGCCGGTGGTATCGGGGCCCACGTCGTCTCGGCCATCCCAAGCGCCCTCGATCACCGTCTCGAGTTCAGAGGGGCTCATGGATTGGTCTCCCAGCCCGGAGCCGCGGTCGACGGCGGGCCGGTGTGGCTTTCGAGCCAATCCACCAAGTCGTCGGTCTCGTAGTCGATGCGCGTCGCCTCGGCGTTGTGGGCGCTGTAGGGCTCGTCGTTGCGTACCCAGACCGTGGTCATGCCGAGCGCCGCGGCGGGGGCGAGGTTGCGGGCAATATCGTCGAACATGACGGCTCGCGTGGGGTCGATGTCGTGGCGTTCGATGAAACGATCGTAAGTCTCGGGTGCCGGTTTGGGTTCGAAATCGGCGTCGGCAATGTCGAAGACCGCCTCGATGTGATGGCCAATGCCGAGGCGCGCGATCACGCGATCGGCGTGCTCCAACGAGGCGTTGGTGAAGGCGAATTTGCGTCCTGACAGCGCCCCAAGCGCCCGGTCGAGCGCGCCGCTCGGCGGCACCCACGTGACGTCGATATCGTGAACGTAGGCAAGGAAGGTGTCTGCCTCGACGCCGTGGACGCTCATCAGCCCGCGCAAGGTGCTGCCGTGTTCGCGGAAGTACGTTTTCTGAAGGTGCTTCGCCTCCGCGGGCTCGATTCCGAGATGGGCTGCGACAAACTTGCTAATCCGCGAATCGACCTGCGAGAAGAGGTTGTATCGCGCGTGATAGAGGGTGTTGTCGACGTCAAACACCCACGCTTCCGCCTCGTCGAGTCGGCGGGCGGATGTGCGATCGTGTGGTCCGGTCATTCCCCAAGTGTGGGTCGGTCGGGCGCCCGGTACAAGACCGAATCGCCGATCTTTCGGCCGCCGGCGCGACCGAGAGCCGCGCCCGCGGTTATCTTGCGTAGGGGCTTTGTGATAGGGTTGAGCCGGATGAAGGGCGTGAAATGGCGGCAAAAGACGGACCATCGGCAAGCCTGAGGGCCGAGCGCGACCGCTTCGTCGGCTTCGCCTTTGCGGTCGCGGACGCACTCGTCGAGTTGGTTGGCGATCACACCGTCGCCTACGCGGCGGGCGCGATTCAGGGGTTGTCGGGTCGCTCGGCGGCCGCGCTGATGGGCCAGCAATTCCTCGATCTCGTGGCGCCGGCCGACCGCGGCGTAATGCAGGCCGTGCTCGAGGCGCCATCTAGCTCGGGGCGATTTGGCCCGGTTACTGTCGGCTTCATGCACCCCGGCGGGGACGTCAAGCGGCTCGCCGTTTCCGGGACCCAATTGCCGGGTGCGAGCGCCCACATCTACCTCGCCCTCAGCGCGCTCAGGCTCGGGCCGGCGCCGGAGGCACCCTCGGTCGAGGACCGCGATCCCGACACCGGCCTGTTGAACAAGGACGCACTTGGCAACATTGCCACCGAGGCGATGAAGGCCGCCGGGGCACAGACCGACCCCTACGAGATGACGTTTCTCGAGCTCGAGGGGCTCGATGACCTCAAGGCCCGCATCGGCGGCGAGGATGCCGAAGTGTTCATGTCCGAGATGACCGCGCACATGCAAGCGCACTCGATCAACGGCGATGCGGCCGGCCACATCTCAGGCGACAAGTACGGTATCGTCCACGACGCGGGTCTCGACGTCTCGGCGCTCGAGGGTGCCCTCGCCCAGCGCACCCGGGTCGCCGATCCAACCGGGAAGGGTATCGAAGTCGAAGCGGCTACCGTCGCCCTCGACGGTGATTCAGAGGTCAGCGAGGAGGACAGCGCCAAGGCGCTGCTCTACACCATCAACCGGTTCTCCGACGAGCGCGGCGACTTCACCATCGGCGATCTCTCGGACGGCTACAAGTTGATGCTCGACGAAACGGTCGAGCGCATATCGAGCTTCAAGGCCACGCTTGCCAAGTCCGAATTCGACGTTGTCTACCAGCCGATCGTCAGCCTCGTCGATCGCTCGATCCATCACTTCGAAGCGCTGGTTCGGCTACGCGACAAGGGCGGCGGCGGCTCACCGTTTCAGTTCATCACGTTTGCCGAGGAAGTGGGCGTGATCGGCGATTTCGACCTCGCCATGGCCCACCGCGTGATCGACAAGATAAACGAGGCCAAGAAGAACGGAGACATCCTCAAGGTGGCCGTGAACCTGTCGGGCCGGTCGCTCGAGAGCCCCGCCTTCATCGACGATCTGCACAAAATGTTGCGCGCCTGCCACGACATCCGCGACCAGCTCATGTTCGAGGTCACCGAATCCGCCAAGATCGCCAACCTCGAGGAGACCAACGCCGTCCTGCAGGGCTTGCGCCGCGCGGGCCATCACGTCTGTCTCGACGATTTCGGTGCCGGTGCCGCGGCATTCCAATACCTGCGCGCGCTCGAGGTCGATTATGTCAAGATCGATGGCGTCTACGTCCGCGAGGCCCTGACAACGCCCAACGGAAAGCCGTTCCTGCGCGCCATGGCCGGCCTGTGCAGCGAAATCGGTATCCAGACCGTCGCCGAGATGGTCGAGACCGAGGACGAGGCGAAGTTCCTGTTCGAGGCCAATGTGCAATATGGCCAGGGCTACCTGTTTGGCAAACCGGCGCAGGGGATCACGAGCATCCGAGGGCCGGCCGTGAAGAGGGCCGTGTAGCGCACGGGGCCTGCCGCCTGGACCGCTGATATGGACGATCGCCACGTGATGGCCAAGTCGGTTGCGCCGCTGACGGCGGCCTCCGACGATGCCCCGCCGGAATCGCCGCGGGCGCTGTCACGCCGACCCGAATCGATCGTGGCGCGGTTTTCCGGCCCCGCCCTGGTGGCCGACGCCGACGGCAGGCTTGTGGCGGCCAACGATCAAGCCGCGGCACTCGCGGCCGCGCTCGAGGGCGGCGCGGTGCCGGCCCTCGCCGCGGCGATCGCCGCCGTCGGCAGATCTCGCGCGGCAAAAAGCGAAAAGCTGGAGATTCCCACTGCGGACGGAGCCCAGACCATCGATCTGGTGCTCTTATGTCTGGGCGAGCGCGGGGAGCGCGTACTGGTGCTCGGACGCGACGCCACCGTGGAGCACAACCTCATCAACGCCCTGATCGCCTCGCGCCAGTTGTTCAAAGACGTAGTGGGATGCTCCTCCGACTTCGCATGGGAGACGCGTGAAGACGGCACCTTTGGCTTCGTATCACCGCGCGGCGCCATCGGGTATCAGGCCCATGAGCTCAACCTGCGCGATCCCCGGACCCTCCTCCACGGCGACCACGAGCCGCCCGAGGTTCTCCCCTTCGCGAGTCAGGTCAAGGTTACCGACGAGGAGGTATGGCTTGCCCGGGCCGACGGCACCGCGGCCTGCCTTTTGACCTCGTGTGTTCCGGTCTTTAGCGAGACCGGCCGGTGGCTGGGTGCCCGAGGTTTGTGCCGCGACGTGAGCGAAACTCGGAAGCGTGACGCGGTGCTGTCGGCGTATCGAACCCGCGACATGCTCTTGGGCAAGATCGTCGATACGATCCGCAACGAGCTCGACCCCAAGCAGATGCTGGGCGTCGCCGCCGCTTCGACCGCGCAGTCGCTGGACGTGCGGTATTGCTGGATCTTGCGTGCCGACCACGGCGGGACGCTCGCGCTCGCGGTTGCCCACGAGGGGGCCTCGGGCGCGCCGCCCGAGGCGGTGGTCGATGCTGCCACGGCGGCGCTCGTCGCGAACGATGACTCGGGGGTGCTCGATCTCGAGCTCGGCGAGTTCGCGCTCTTGATCGCGCGAGCGCGCTATCACGGGGTGCAAAACGGCGCCATCTGCCTTGCCAGAGGGTGCGCCGATGCTCCCTGGGAGGCTACGGATCGAGCGCTCGCGGCCGGGGTCGGCAATCACCTTGGAATCGCGATCGCCCAGATCGCCGACCACGAGGCGCTGGAGCGGCTCTCGCGCACTGACGAGCTGACCGGCCTGGTCAACCGTCGCGCGTTCTACGACGTTGTGGCCAGCCGCTTGAACCACCTCAGGCGGATGAAGCGCTCGGGCGCGCTTCTATACGTCGATCTCGACAACTTCAAACCGGTCAACGACGTGCATGGCCACGCCCAGGGCGATCTCGTGCTCAAGAATCTGGCGGAGCTCCTCAACGACAACAGCCGCGCCGGCGATGTTCCGGCGCGTTTCGGAGGCGATGAGTTCGCCTTGTGGCTGGAGGAAACCGATGAAGCCTCCGCGATCGCCAAGGCCAAAGGCCTGTTGTCTGCGAGCGCCGAGCTTAGACCGTTCTCGGGGTCCGACGACAAGCCGCTCGGGATCTCTATCGGTATTGCGATCAGCGAGCCTACCGCCGAGCCCGAAGACCTCAAGGCGCTGATCGCGCGCGCCGACGAGGCGATGTATCGGGCCAAGCGGGCGGGTAAGGGGGGCTACGTCCTGGTTCGCTCAACAGAATGGGCCGGAACCGAGCGCGCGGCGAGCCCGGGGGAATCTGGATGATACGCCGTTTGTTCGGGGGCAAAGACAAGGGCAAGGGCCGGGAAACAGGCCCGGTGGACTACGAGGAGGCGAAGGAGCAGGCGCGCGACGAAACCGTTGAATCGCGTCGCGCGCTTGCCCGGCGCGACGACGTCCAGCCCGAGATTCTCTATTATCTCGCAGAAGACGAATCGCCCGAGGTGCGGCGCGAGATCGCCGCCAACAAAGTCACGCCGCGCCAGGCGGACGTGCTGCTCGCCGGCGACACCGACGATCAGGTGCGCTGCGACCTGGCGCTCAAGATCGCCCGCCTGCTGCCCGACCTCAAGCCCGATGAGCAAACCCGGGTGCGCGAGTTGACCCTTCAGGCGCTCGAGATTCTTGCCCAGGACGAACTGCCGCGGGTGCGCCAAATCCTCTCCGAAGAGCTCAAGGATGCGGACTACGCGCCGGTCGAGGTCGTCGAACGTCTGGCCCACGACCTCGAGCTCGTCGTCGCGGCGCCGATTTTGGAGTACTCGCCGCTGCTGTCCGACGATGTGCTCCTGGAGATCATCTCGAGCGGCCCCGTGCAAGGCGCGCTCAACGCCATCGCCCGACGCGAGCAGGTTGCGGCGCCGATCGCCGACGCCATCGTCGCCGCGGCCGACGTGCCCGGCGTGGCATCGCTGTTGGCGAATCCCAACGCCCAGATTCGCGAGGAGACACTGGATCAAGTCATCGACGGTGCGCCCGAGGTTCAGGTTTGGCATGAGCCGCTGGTCCGGCGCGACAACTTGTCGCAGAGGGCGGTCCGGCGGATCTCGAACTTCGTCGCATCCTCGCTTCTCAGTATTATCAAGGAGCGGAGCGATCTCGACGAGGAAACGGTCCGTCACGTGGCGGGCGCGGTCAAGCGGCGGATCGAGGAGGAATCGAAGAGCGACGTTTCAGATCTCTCTCGCTCGCGCGCCGAGCAAATGCACGCCGACGGCAAGCTCAACGACGACGTGATCTCGACCGAAATCGAGAAGAAGAATCACGAGTTCATCGTCAACGCCATCGCGCTCATGGCCGGAACCGACATCAATCGGGTCCGCACGATCTTGGAATCGCGCAGCGGCAAGTCGGTGACCTCGCTGGCCTTTTGCGCCGGGCTGACGATGCCAACCGCAATGCAGCTGCAGAACAAGGTCGCCAAGGTTCCCTCCCACGCCCGCGTGGCCGCGAAGAAGGGAGGCGACTACCCGTTATCCGAGGACGAGATGTCCTGGCACGTCGAGTTTTTCGAATAGCGCGTGCGCCGCTGGATGCGGCGCCTTAGCGGACGTAGATGTGGACCTCGTTGGTCGCCGCCTCGGCGCTGGTCGCCGCCGACATAGCGACCCGTTGCGCCGGCAGACCCATTTCGGTCAGCGTCTGCAGCACGTCCTCGGCAAACTTTCTGGAATTCGAGCGATCGAGCGCTTGTTCGGCCGAGCCGCCTCGGGCGGGACTGACGGCGACCAGATCGAACTGCGAATCGGGTCGCCGCTCGAGGGCCCGCGCCACCGCCGAGTAGAGCGCCTGTTCGTAGGGAACGTCCGGACGGTCGAAGCGGATCACCACCAGCGGGCGGCGGTTGGCCACGGCGAAGCTGTCGCCCGAGGCGGGCGGTGGCCGGCTCGCCAGCGGCGCCGCCGAGGCGAATGCCCGGTTCGCCAGGCTGGGCCCGAAAAGCTCGCCGTTCTGGATCGACAGCGACAACGTGGTCAGGCTGGAACGCTCGTTTCCGACGTACGTGGTCTGCCGGCTTACGTCCTCGCTCAGCTCGTTGAGCAAGCGGTCGATCAGGACGACGGTACGGTTGGTCTCGTCCTCGAGAATGGAAAGCTGGCGATGGTCCTCGTCGATAGCACCCGACAGTCCAAATGTCGCACGGGTCGATTCCAGTACGAACGCCGCCATCGCCGAATCGCCCGCAACCTCGTTGGCCAGGCTGTTCATCGAGGCGATGTCAGCGCCGATGCGGTCGAGTTCGGATTGTGCGGCATTCCACTGCCGCACCAGGACCGGATTGCCCGGCGTGGTGCCGATCTGCAGCCGCGTGCTGATCGCGGCCACGGTGCCGTGGTAGCGCTGCGAGTTCTGCACCGCGCTGGTGCGAATCAGCTGAAGCTGACCGTTGCGCTGGGTGATCCGCGCCTGAAGCGTGGCGAGCTCGCCGCGAAGCTGCGCGACCTTTTGCCCGACGAAAGTACCGGTGGATTGCGCGGGGGTCACCGAGACGGCCGCGAAATCCGTGGTGCCGAGCTGCGGCGGCGGGGTCGTCGGGATCAAGATCGGCGCCTCGCCGCGTTCAGCTGCGGACTCGGCAATGACAATGGTCTCCGCCGCCGGCTCGGGGTCGGCGCCGGTGAGCGACGGCCACAGCGACTCGGTCGCGAAGGAACAGCCCGACAGCCCGACCGCCGCGCTCAACAGTGCAGCGCGCCAGGTATGCACAGCCATTCTTCTACGCACCAGCAACGAAGAAGTATCTCGGCTCACGGCCCCCCGCCAAAACCCCACCGCGACTCCCAAATTCTGTATGGGAAATGCAAACTTGCAGCGGATTGGTGAGGTTCGGCGCGATCCTAACCAAAGGTCAGGTCCGCGACAAGCCGCTTTTGCGTCGGCCGCCTGGCGGGTGCTCTTGCCACTCTTGGCGGATTTGACTAGCTTCGTCCGCCAGTCAGCCGCGATAGCCCGCCGCCGCGACGGCCACACAGGCGCCCGTAGCTCAGCTGGATAGAGCACCAGACTACGAATCTGGGGGTCGGGAGTTCGAATCTCTCCGGGCGCGCCACCACTCCAGCGGTCATCGACGAAGTTGGCAGACCGAGCGGCGGTAACGGCCTCGCGTAGCGCGGCGAGAAGCCCGGGCGCCGCACCGCGCGCGAAGTCGCCGAAGCCGACGTGGTGGACATAGGCGAGATCTTCGCCGTAGCTCGGGCTCACCCGTCCTCCACCTCGATCTCGATCCCCAGCATCAGGAAGCTCCACGATTTGCCGTGGGAATCGAGGTTGAGCGATTCGTTAACGCCGCCTTCGAGGGCGCGCTCCATGACGAAGTTGAGGCCCGCCAGACCGTCGAGTTCGTAGCGCCGCACCGTGCCCTTTACGATGTCGCCGAACGCGCCCTTGACGCGCTTGGCCGTCAGTTGCGCTTTGAGCGCCGGATAATGCGCGGGATCGAAGGGGAAGACCGAGACGTTTGAGGTATCGCCCTTGTCACCGGCGCGGGCGTGGGCGATCTCGCGCAGCGGGACACGTCGGCTCATGCCACGATCACGCTCATGCGCGGGCTCACCAGATCGCGATCGATGAATACCGAATAGGTCACGATGGTTGGGCGCGTGTGTCCGCGGAAGCCGCCGCCGCCGGCGGGTCCGTTGCACAACAGGCTCTCGACCTCCCAGAGCACGAGATCGGCGGTCTCCTCCGAGCCTGTACGAACCGCCGCGCGCACCCGCACATCGGTGGCCTCGGGGCGCGGCGCCCCAGCGGGTGCGCTGGCATGTAGCGATGCGATGCCGATGAGATCGATACGAATCGGCTCGTTGATGCCGTGGAGGCCGGCAAACCGCTCGCGCAAGATGTCCGCCGCCAGGCTGGCGCGCGCGCCGGCCCCGGCGCCGGCATAGCCGACCTCGCCCTCGGCCAGGAGGCCGCCGTCGAAGCCGAGCGTGACCTTGAGCCGGTCCGGACGCGGGTGTCCGCTGGCGCCGCGTACCCGCACCCGATCCGCTCCCGTCTCCTCTACGGTCAGACCCGAGAAGTCGGCGGTAACATCGGGGGTGAGGTAGGCGGCTGGGTCGTGGATCTCGTAGAGAAGCTGCTCCTTTACCGTGCGCGTATCGACCACGCCGCCGGTTTGGTCCAGTTTGGTGATGACGGCTGCGGCGTCCTCGTCGATCTCGGCGATCGGGAAGCCGAGCCGGGCGAGTCCGGCCACCGGCTTGGTCGCGGGATCGGCGAAGTAGCCGCCGGTGATCTGGCCCGCGCACTCCATCAGGTGGCCCACCGCGGTGCCTGCGCCCAGCACCTCCCAGTCGTCGTGGCGCCATCCATAGCGCGCGATCATCGGCGCCAGAAACAGCGATGGATCGGCGATGCGGCCGGCGATCACGACCTCGGCGCCGGCCTCCAGCGCCGGCAGCAGCGCCTCTGCGCCGAGATAGGCGTTGGCCCCTACCAGGGTTCGGCCGATCTCGGCAACGCTGCAGCCGCGCTCCGGGACCTCAGTGTCGGGGGCGATGCGATCGCTCACCTCGTCGCCCTCGACGCAGGCGATCTTGAGCCCGCGAAGGCCCAACTCGCGCGCCACCTCGGCGGCCTTCTCGGCGGCGCCGCGGGGATTGGTGACCCCCATATTGGTGACGATGCGGGTGCCGCTCGCCGCGCACGCGGGCAGCACCGCCCGCAGCCGGCGCTCGAGGTAGCGATTGTACCCGGCGGCCGGATCGGCGCGCCGCTCGAGGTGTCCGTAGGCCATCGTCCGCTCGCCGATGCACTCGAAGACGAGCACGTCGAGCGCGCCGCGCTCTGCGAGCTCCCGAGCCGGGTCCAACCGGTCGGACGAAAACCCGGCCCCAGTACCAATGCGCAACATCCTCAATCCCTAGTCGAAGGCCGCCGTGATCTGGGTAGCGCCGAGGCCTTCCTTGGCGACGCGCAGGTCGTGATAGCTGACCGCGCTGACGACCGCGATCACGGCGCCGAAGATGGCCGAGACGATCCACGAGACCAGAAGGAAGGCCGTCGTGTCGTCTTCCCCCGCCACCAGCGAGCCGGCCAGTATCGCCAACACGACGTTCAGTGCTACAACCGTCGCAAGCACTCCGAATACCGGCCAGCGGTACCCTTTGGTGAGCTCGGCGCTGCGGGTAAGCGAGTTGATTACGCCCGGCCGCTCGACCACCGCCACCGGCACCGCGACCCACAACATGGTGGCGACGATCAAGCCTGGGATGATCAGCAGCAGCGTCGCCAAGCCGGTCGCGACCCCGACCAAAATGGCGACCCCGACCACGGGAAACACCAGACCGAGCCCGCGGCTAAGGCACTCGACCAGGCTCGCGTGCGATCCTCGAAGCTCGCGGATCGTCCCGTACACCAGGGCAGCCGTGAGCAGATAGCGCAACAGGATGTCGGCGACGAAGATCGCCACGCTCCCGGTCGACGCGGTGGCGGCGGGCTCGCTGGGTTGGTCGACCGCCAGCGCGTAGAGATGGGGCGGTGCCGTGAACGCAAGCGCCAGCAGCCCAAACGGGACGACGTTGCGAGCCAGAATCGAAAAGCCGCGAACCAAGACGCGATCGACGCGAAACTCTGACGCTGGGGTTCCCGTCATCCCTCGCTCCCAAACCGCTGCGGGCGTTGATCCCGCACCATAAAGTGAAATCCGAAGGTGAGCGATATTCAGACGGCAAGGTCGCGAAAAAAACCCTCGGTCTCCTGGTCCGCCGGGAACACCAGCTCGATCCTGAGTTCGTTGACGGTGACATCCAGCGCGGTGCCGAAGCTCGCCACCGTCGAGATGGTGGCGAGGACGCGCTCGCCCATGCGGATGCGCGTCGGCATCATCGGCCCATAGCTGAACTCGCTCTCTTCGAGCTGCGACCCGCCCTCGACGTGGGCCGCCGCCTCCTCGATCAACTCGTTGAGCTCGGGGTCGGCACCGGCGCGCGCGGCCTCGCGCCGTAGCCGCAACAGGGTCGCCCGCGCCAGCTCGTCCCAGTTCTCCACCATCGCGCGCAACGGGCCGGGCTCGAACAGCATGCGCATCGCGTTCACGGTCTTACCCGGTTCGCTGACGCCCGGGAACATCATGCTCGCGGCGCGGTTGGCCATGACGACGTTCCACAGCCGGTCGATCACGAACGCCGGAAACGGCTCGTGGTTATCTAGGACGTAGCCGATCGCCCGTTGTACCGGCGCCAGCGCCGCATCCGAGAGCTCGCCCTCGGAATAGGCCGGCGCAAAACCTGCCGCCAGCAAAAGCGCGTTGCGGTCGCGCAGCGGCAGCTCGAGCGATTCCGCCAGTCGCATCACCACCGCCCGGCTCGGCCGCGCCCGCCCGTTCTCGACGAAGCAGACATGGCGCGGCGAGACCTCGGCCATCAGTCCGAGGTCGAGCTGGCTCATTCGGCGCACCCGCCGCCAACTCTTGAGCTGCCGCCCAAACGGGCTGGCAGCGACGTCGCTCATGGCCTCCGCGGTTCCCACGCCGCCATTCTAGCGTGCTGGTACACCAAGTCACTTACCTATGGGGTAATTGCGGCGCTTCCCCGATCCGGCGTCAACTCGGATCGACGATTGATCAAGGGGAGTCGAGGGTATGTCGAGCTTGTGGCGAAACTGGCTGATGGTGGTGGGTGCGCTCATGGCAATCATGGGCTTGGCGATGGGCGTCCTTTCGGTGAGTGTGATCACCGCGTTCACGGGTGTGTTCGACCCAATCTTCTGGCCCGATGCCGGGCCCGATGCGGCAACGGTCCGCTTCCAGCGTTACGTGATCGGCGGGGCCGGCGGCGTGATGGCGGCGTGGGGTATTCTCATTTACGCGATCGCCCGCTCGGCTTTCGCGCGTCCCGAGCCGTGGCTGGCGAGCGCGCTCACGGCCAGCGTGATCGCCTGGTTCGTTATCGACAGTGCGGCCAAGCTCGCAAGCGGCGCGGCCTTCTTCGTGGCGGGCAACGTGCCCCTGCTAGTGGCGCTACTGCTACCGCTGGTGCGCGAGCGCGGCGCGCTTTGGGGCGGGGCTCAGGTCCAGTCGAGGATGACTTTGCCCGAGCGGCCTGAACGCATGACCTCGAAGCCTTCGGCGTAGGCCTCAGCCTTGAGGCGGTGGGTGATCACTTTGCTCACGTCGAGACCGCTTTCGAGCATCGTCGCCATCTTGTACCAAGTCTCGAACATTTCGCGGCCATAGATGCCCTTCACGGTAAGGCTCTTGAAGATGATCTGGTTCCACTCGATCGATACCTCGCCGGGTGGAATCCCCAGGGCCGCCACGCGACCGCCGTGGTTCATCACACGCACCATGTCGCGCAGCGCCTCGGCGTTGCCCGACATCTCGAGGCCGACGTCGAAGCCCTCGTTCATTCCCAGCCCGTCCATCACCTCATCGAGGCTCTCTTCGCCGGCGTTGACCGCGCGGCTCGCCCCGTTGATGCGCGCCAGCTCGAGCCGATAGTCGTTCACGTCGGTAACAACCACGTGGCGGGCGCCGACGTGGCGGGCGATCGCCGCCGCCATCACCCCGATCGGGCCGGCACCGGTGATCAACACGTCCTCGCCCACCAGGTCGAAGGACAATGCCGCGTGGGTGGCGTTGCCCAGCGGGTCGAGGATGGCGGCCACCTCGTCGCTCACCGCCTCGCTCAGCTTGAAAGCGTTGACCGCGGGGATGGCGAGGTACTCGGCGAAGCTGCCGGCGCGCTGGACGCCGACCCCGACAGTGTTGCGGCACAGGTGCCGCCGCCCGGCACGACAGTTGCGGCAATGGCCGCAAGTGACGTGGCCCTCGCCCGAAACCCGATCTCCCGGCGCGAAACCTCGGACTTCTGCTCCCACCTCGGCCACCGTTCCGACGAACTCGTGACCCACGGTCAGCGGCACCGCGATCGCCTGTTGTGACCACGAATCCCAGTTGTAGATATGAACGTCGGTGCCGCAGATCGCGGTCTTGCCGATCTCGATCAGCACGTCGTTGGGGCCGAACGCCGGCTTCGGCACATCCTCCATCCAGATGCCCGGCTCGGCCCGCGATTTCACGAGCGCTTTCATGCCGGCTCAGGCGATGACGCCGAGGTCGCGGCCGACTTTGGCGAACGATTCGATCGCGCGGTCGAGATGATCCCGCTCGTGCTCGGCCGAAAGCTGCACGCGGATTCGCGCTTGGTCCTTGGGCACGACGGGGAAAGAAAAGCCGATTACGTAGATGCCTTCGCCCAAAAGCCGCGCAGCCATCTCCGAGGCGAGCCGCGCATCGCCCAGCATGACCGGCACGATGGGGTGGCCGGCGCCAGCCAGTGTGAAGCCTAGCGCCTCCATTGCGGCCCGGAAGTAGGCGCCGTTCTCGCCCAGCTTGCGGCGCAGCGTATCGCTCGAGTGCAACAGATCGAGGGCGGCGAGCGTCGCGGTGGCGACCATCGGCGCCAGGCTATTGGAGAACAGGTACGTCCTCGAACGCTGCCGCAACCACTCGGCGATCTCCCGACGTGTCGCCGTGTAGCCGCCCGAGGCGCCGCCCAGCGCCTTGCCCATCGTTCCGGTGATGATGTCGACGCGGCCTTCGACGCCGCAGTGCTCAGGTGTGCCGCGTCCGCCTTTGCCGACCACGCCCACCGCGTGGGAATCATCGACCATGACCATGGCGCCATGGCGTTCGGCAAGCTCGCAGATCGCTGGCAGGTTGGCGATGACTCCATCCATCGAGAACACGCCGTCGGTGGCGATCAACTTGAATCGGCAGTCCGCGGCTTCCTCCAGCTTGCGCTCGAGATCGGCCATATCGTTGTTGGCGAAGCGCAGCCGGCGTGCCTTGCACAGCCGCACCCCGTCGATGATGCTGGCATGGTTCAGCGCGTCCGAAATGATTGCGTCGCGCTCGTCAAGAATGGTCTCGAAGAGACCGGTGTTGGCGTCGAAGCACGAGGGGTAGAGGACCGTGTCCTCGGTGCCGAGAAACTCCGAAATCCGCGCCTCGAGGGTGCCGTGTATCGTCTGGGTGCCGCAGATGAAGCGGACCGAGGAAACACCGAAGCCATACTGATCAAGCCCCGCTTTCGCGGCCTCGATCATCGCTGGATGGTTCGCCAGCCCGAGATAATTGTTGGCGCAGAAGTTCAGCACCTCGGCCCCATCCTGCAGCCGGATCTCGGCTTGCTGGGGTGAGACAAGGGTGCGTTCTTCCTTGAACAGTCCGGCGGCGCGCACCTCTGCGGCCTCGTTACTCAGGAACTGAAGAAACGTCTCGTCCATTGACATTTGAGAGAAACCCTTTGACGCGGCGATGATAATGCGGGAACTAACACACCGAAGCGTGAAGCAAAAGGGAGGCGTACCGTTGGCGATCGAGACCATGGAATCGCAGGTGCTCGGCGGCCTAGCCAGTGGCGTCGAGGTTTTGGGCGAATCACAGCCGGGCTACGACGAGATCCTGACCCCGGCGGCGCTCGACCTGGTGGCAATGCTAGAGCGACGCTTCGGAGCCGAGCGGCTGGCGCTCCTCGATCGCCGGGCCGAGCGCCAGGCGCGCATCGCTGCCGGCGACAAGCCGGACTTTCTGCCCCAGACCGCCGCGGTCCGCGACGACGACTGGACCATCGCGCCGGTGCCGGCCGATCTCCAGGACCGCCGCGTCGAGATCACCGGGCCGGTCGAGCGCAAGATGATCATCAACGCGCTCAACTCCGGGGCCAGCGTCTTCATGGCCGATTTCGAAGATTCCTGCGCCCCCACGTGGGACAACATGATCGGCGGCCAGATCAACCTGCGCGACGCCATCGCCCGGACCATCACGTTCGAGGATCCCGCGCGTGGCAAGTCCTACCGGCTGAACGAGCGGACTGCGACCCTTTTGGTTCGCCCTCGCGGCTGGCACCTTGTGGAAGCTCACGTGCAGGTGGACGGCGCTCCGGTCTCGGCCGGTATCTTCGATTTCGCGCTCTACCTCTTCCACAACGCAAGCGCTCTAAAGGCCGCCGCAACTGGCCCATACTTCTACCTGCCGAAGATGGAATCCCATCTCGAGGCACGGCTCTGGAACGAGGTCTTCGTCGCCGCGCAGGAAGCGCTCGGCATCCCGCGCGGCACCGTCAAAGCGACGGTGCTGATCGAGACCATCCTCGCCGCCTTTGAGATGGACGAGATCCTCTTCGAGCTGCGCGAGCACTCGGCGGGGCTCAACTGCGGGCGCTGGGATTACATCTTCAGCATCATCAAGAAGTTCCGCAATGACCCAAGCGCCCTCATGCCCGACCGCGCCCAGGTGACGATGGAGCGTCACTGCATGCGCTCCTACAGCCTCTTGGCAATCAAGACCTGCCATCGCCGCGGCGCCCACGCGATCGGGGGAATGGCGGCACAGATTCCGATCCGCGGTGACGAGGCGGCGAACCAGGCGGCGCTCGACAAGGTGCGCGCCGACAAGAAGCGCGAAGCGGGGGACGGCCACGACGGCACCTGGGTGGCACACCCCGGCCTGGTACCGATCGCCAAGGAAGAGTTCGACGCCGCCATGACGGAAGCCAACCAGATCGGACGCACCCGCGACGATGTCGCGGTCGGCGCTGCCGATCTCCTCGAGATTCCCGAGGGGGCGATCACCGAAGCCGGCGTGCGGCTCAACGTCAGCGTCGGGATCCGTTACATCGAGTCCTGGCTCCGCGGGAACGGGTGCGTGCCGTTGTTCAACCTCATGGAGGACGCGGCGACCGCCGAGATCTCGCGCGCCCAGCTGTGGCAGTGGTTGCGCCACGGGGCCACGCTCGACGACGACCGCACCGTCGATGCCGCGCTGGTGAAGACGGTGATCGCCGAGGAAGTTTCCACAATGCGCGACGAGCTCGGTGATGCCGAAAACCGCCTCGACGAGGCGGTGGCGCTGTTCGAGACCGTCGCCACCGCGCCTGAGTTTGCCGAGTTCCTGACCCTGCCGGCGTACGACAAGATCACCACCGTGACCTCGGCGTAGCGATGCCCAACCTCGCTGCGCTCGAGGACGCCGCCGCACTCGTCCACGAAACGGTCGCGCCGACGCCGCAACGGTGCTGGCCGCTCCTGGCCGAGCGCTACGGCTGCGAGCTGTGGGTCAAGCATGAGAATCATACGCCGATCGGCTCGTTCAAGCTTCGCGGCGGCCTCGTCTACATGGACGCCCTACGCGCCGAGCAGCCCACCCTCGCCGGCGTTATCGCCGCCACCCGCGGCAACCATGGCCAAAGCGTCGCCTTCGCGGCCACCCGCGCAGGGCTCGGCGCGACCATCGTCGTGCCCCACGGAAACAGCGTCGAAAAGAACCGCGCCATGCGCGCCTTTGGCGCCGAGCTGATCGAGGAGGGCGACGACTTCCAAGCCGCCTACGAGCACGCATTCGCTGTGGCTGAGGCGCGAGGCCTGCACATGGTCCGCTCCTACGACCCGACGCTGTCGCTGGGCGTCGCCTCCTACAGCCTCGAATTCCTGCGCACCGTCCCCGACCTCGAAACCCTCTACGTCCCGATCGGGCTGGGCTCGGGTATCTGCGGCGCGATCGCCGCGCGCGATGCGCTTGGACTGGCGACCCGCATCGTCGGTGTGGTCGCTGAAGTCGCGCCAACCTACGCCAAGTCCTTCGCAGCCGGAAAGCCTGTGTCGACGCCGAGTTGCGATACCTTCGCCGACGGCCTCGCCACCCGAATCCCCGACGCCGACTCGCTGGCCCTCATTCTCAAGGGCGCCGAGCGCGTCGTCGCAGTCTCCGAGGCCGCGATGCAAGCCGCTATGCGCGACTACTACACCGACACCCACAACATCGCCGAAGGCGCCGGCGCCGCTACGTTGGCCGCCGTCGGGCTGGAGCGCCCCCAATGCGCCGGCCGCCGCGTCGGCGTCATCCTCTCGGGCGGCAACATCGACATCGACCGTTACCACACGATCCTCGCCGAGGCTTGAAACGCGGCCCGCGGGAATCGTATCAACCCCGCGTGATGGGCGCCGATGCTTGCGCGACAGCCGGCGGCCGATGTGGCATCCTCGATGCCATGAGCGAGCCGGCCGAGCCGTCCCATTTCTCCGCCCTGCGGAGGATGATGGTCGAGGAGATCGCCCAGTACGCCGATCTGGCGGGCGAGGCGATCGGTAAGCACGAGCTCGATCCCCAGGTCATGGTGGCGATGGGCAAGGTGCCGCGGCACGAGTTCGTCCCGGCGGAGCTGCGCGATGTCGCCTACGCCGATTCACCGCTCCCGATCGGCCACGGCAAGACCGTCAGCCAACCCTTCATGGTCGCGGTGATGACCGATCTCCTGGCGATCGAGCCCGACGACGTTGTCCTCGAGATCGGCACCGGGCTCGGCTATCAGGCAGCCGTCTTGGCCGAGCTTGCGGCCAAGGTCTACTCGGTCGAGATCTTGTCCGAACTCTCGGCCGGCGCGGGGCGGCGCCTCGGCGACCTCGGCTACGGCGGCATCGAGCTCAGGGTCGGCGATGGCGCCTATGGATGGCCCGAGCATGCGCCCTTCGACAAGGTGATCGTGACCGCCGCGCCCGAACTCATGCCGCCGCATCTGCTGGGCCAGCTAAAGCCTGGCGGCACGATGGTGATCCCCGCCGGCATCGAATCGGCCCAACAGCTCTTGCTGGTCACCAAGGACGCCGAGGGGCGCATCAAGACCCGCGAGATGATGCCGGTCCGCTTCTCCCAGCTCGTCACCAGCCACTAGCGGTCTTACCCGCCCGGCTGCCCACGCTCACACCGCTTCGAGCGCCTGGGTGAGGTCGGCGATAAGGTCCTCGGGGTGCTCGATGCCAACCGAGATTCGAACCAGTCCCGGGGTGATGCCGATCTCGGCCTGCTTTTCGGCGGGAATGTCGGAATGGGTCATCGTGCCAGGGTGCTCGGCCAGGCTCTCGGTGCCGCCCAGGCTGACCGCCAGCTTGACCAACTTGAGCGCGTTGAGGAGCCGGAAGGCTTCGGCCTCGCCGCCGTGCACCTCGAAGGAAAACGTCGAACCCGCGGCCTTGCACTGGCGCCTGCGGAGCGCGAAGTCGGGGTGCTCCTCGTCGACGAAGCCGAGGTAGTGCACCGCGGCGACCTTGGGGTGGTCGGCCAGGAATTCGGCGACGTAGCGGGCGTTCTTCATGGAGCTCGTCATTCTCAGCTTCAGCGTCTCCAGGCTGCGCATCACCAGCCAACCGGTATGGGGATCGGAGATGGTGCCGAGAATGGTGCGCATGCCGCGCACCGCCGCGAGATGCTCTTCGGCACCGAGACAGGCGCCGGCGATTACGTCCGAGTGCCCGCCGACGTACTTGGTCAACGAATAGAGCGCCAAATCGGCGCCGAGCTCCAGCGGCTGCTGCCACAACGGCCCCAGCATCGTGTTGTCGACCGCCACCAGTGGCCGCCCCCGCTTTTGCCCGGCAAGCGCGCGCGCCGCTTTGGCGCAGGCTTCGATATCGACCAGCGCGTTCGTCGGATTGGCAGGGGTTTCGATGTAGATGACGGCGGTAGGGCCGAGGCCGCGGGCCTTGGCGATCGCCTCCTTGACACTGCGTCGGCCCGATGAGCCGCCGAAGGCCACCGGCGTGATACCGAACTTGGGCAGGATGTTGCGGATCAGGAACTCGGTCCCGCCGTAGACCGGCTCGGAATGCACGATGGTCTCGCCGGGACGTAGGAACGACAACAACGTCGTCGAGATCGCGGCCATGCCGGTCGAGAACACCAAACCGGTCTCGGCGCCTTCCCACAGCGCCAGCCGGTCTTCTAGGATCTCGAGGTCGGGGTTGTTGATGCGCGAATAGATCAGCCCCGGTTCCTCGGCGGGGCGCTTTTCGCGCAACCCATAGGCCAGCTCGAAGAACGCCTTGCCGTCCTCGGCGCTGGCGAACACAAAGGTCGAGGTCTGGAAGATCGGGGCCTTGACCGCGCCCTCGGACAGCGCCGGATCGTAGCCGTAGCTCATCATCAACGATTCGGGACGAAGCTGGTGATTGCCGATCGTGCGGTGGCGATAGGGCTTCTCGGGCTTGGCCATGATCGGTCCTCCTGTGCCGCCGGCGGCGGCCATTCTCGCACAGCGTCTTTGCGACTGGAACGGTGCGGTTCGCATCGGCTAACATGCCGCCGACACGGGGCAGGGACATGGGGCCCAGGGATAATGCTTTCGCAAGAGCAGGTTTCGCACTTCCGCCGCGAGGGCTACGTGGCGGTGCCCAACTTCTTCGGCGCGACCGAGGTGGCGGCCCTGCGCGGCGGCCTGGCCGAGCTCAAGGAGGGCGGCGTGTTCACCAACGTCGCCACCGCGGGCGAGACCAGCGAGGGGAACCGGCAGAACCTGCAAATCTGCCCGCTGTCGTATCACCACCGCTTCTTCGCCGCCTTCGTCTTCCACTCGCGCGTGCGCGAAGCGGTGCCGCAGCTCGTGGGCGATCCAGCCTACAAGATGCTTGACCAAATCTTTCTCAAACCGGGGCGGGTCGGCTCGCCCACCAACTGGCACCAGGACAACGCCTACTTCGACTTCGCAGATCCCATGGTCGGGACCGCCATGTGGATCGCGATCCACGACGCCACCGTGGCCAACGGTACCATCCGCATGATCCCGCGCGCCTTTGAGACCCTGATGCCGCATCGCCGCGATCCCGAAAGCGATCACCACACCCGCTGCCATCCCCCCGACGAGGACCTGGCGGTGCCAATCGAGCTCGAGGCGGGCGGGGCGGTGTTCTTCTGCTTCGGCACTCCCCACGGCACCACGGCGAACACCACCGAGAACGAGCGGGCCGGGCTCGCCTATCATTTCACGACCGTGCACAATCAACGGCGCGAGCTCCTCTCGCTGCACCAGCCAACCAGCACCAGAATCTCAAGACCTACGGCGAGGCCGGCAAGGCACACGGGCCGATCCTCAGTGGGCCCGACTACAGCGCCGGGGTGGGCGAGTACGGCTGCGACATGGAAGCGGCACTGGCCGCCGAGACCGAGCGTCTGGCCCGACTCGACGCGGCGCTCCACTAGGGCGGGCAATGAGCGAGCTCCATCCCAAGATGCAGGCCATCCTCGATGCCATGGAGGAGGCCGGAATGCCAGACTGGCAGGAGGACGACTGGGCCGAGGCCCAGGCCTATCTCGATGCCCGCGAGGGCGCCTACTATTCGCCGCCGGTCGAAGTCGGCGCCATCGCCGAGTGCACGATCCCCGGGCCGGCGGGACCGATCCCGGTCCGCGTCTACACCCCGCTCGGCGTCGCGGCCGATCCGCCGCTGCCGGTGCTGATCTACTATCACGGCGGCGGCTGGGTCTTCGGCAGCCTCGAAAGCCACGATCCCGAATGCCGCGCGCTCGCCAACGCGGCGGGCGCGGTGGTGATGTCGGTGGACTACCGGCTGGCGCCCAAGCACAAGTTCCCCGCCGCCGCCGAGGACTGCTGCGCGGCCGTGACCTGGGCCGCCGCGAGCGCGGCCGAGATCGGCGGCGATCCCGCGCGGATCGCGGTGGCGGGCGACAGCGCCGGCGGCAACCTCGCGGCGGTGGCCGCCCAGTTCGCGGTGCGCCAGGGCGCCCCGCGGCTCGCCTTGCAGCTCCTCATCTATCCGGTCGTCGCGGCCGCCACCGACACCGAGTCCTACAACCGCTACGCCGAGGGCTACGTGCTGACCCGCGAGGCCATGCAGTACTTCATCGACAGCTACCTCAACGATCCCTCCGAGGCCGGCGATCCGCGCGTCTCGCCGCTGTTGGCCGAGGACGTGAGCGGGGCCGCACCGGCGCTGGTCGTCAGCGCGAGCCACGACCCCCTGGTGGACGAGGGCAAGGCTTACGCCGACAAGCTCGCCGCCGCCGGCGTCCCCGTCGAGTACGCCTGCTACGACGGCATGACCCACGGCTTCCAGCTGTGGGGCACCTGGCTCGAGGCCAGCGGCGATCTTCACGAGCGCTGCGGCGCGGCGCTCAAGCGCGCCTTCGGCGCCGCGTGAGCGCGTTGGTCTCAACGGATCAGCGCCCGTCGTCGACGCGCGCCGCGGTCAACTAGCAGCGCCGGAGGACCCAGCATGGGCGAACTACTCCCCGAGATGCAGGCGATACTCGACGTCTTGGAGGAAGCCGGAGGACCGGCGGTGGAAGACACGCCGCCGTCCGAGGCGCGCGCAAATCTCGACGCCCGCGACGGCGATTTCTACTCGCCGCCACCCGAGGTCGCGCGCGTCGCCAACCGAACGATCCCCGGACCTGCCGGGGCGATTCCCATCCGCGTCTACTCGCCGCTTGGCGTTCCATCGGACCCAGCGCCGCCGCTGGTCGTTTACTACCACGGCGGCGGCTGGGTCGTCGGCAGCCTGGATAGTCACGATCCAGAATGCCGCGAGTTGGCGAACGCCGCCGGTGCGGTGGTGATGTCGGTGGACTACCGCCTGGCGCCGGAGCACAAGTTTCCCGCGCCCGTCGATGACTGCTGGGCGGCGTGCCAGTGGGCAGCTGCCAACGCCGCCGAGATCGGCGCCGATCCTTCGCGCGTTGCGGTCGGCGGCGACAGCGCGGGCGGCAACCTGGCGGCCGTGATCGCCCAGCTTGCAGCGGACGCCGGGGGCCCGCGACTTGCCCTGCAACTCTTGATCTACCCCGTCACCCACGCCGTGACCGATACGGAATCCTATCGACGCTACGCCGAGGGCTACATGCTGACCCAGGCGGCGATGCGCTACTTCATCGCCACCTACATCAACGATCCATCCGAGGCCGCGGATCCGCGTGTTTCACCACTATTGGCCACGGACGTGAGCGGGTCGGCGCCCGCTCTGGTCGTCACCGCGAGCCACGATCCCCTACTCGACGATGGGAATTCATATGCCGACAAGCTGGCGGCGGCGGGGGTGCCGGTCGAATACGTGTGCTTCGAGGGAGTGACCCACGGCTTCCACCTGTGGGGCGCCGGCCTCGAGGTCACCGGCGATCTGGTCGCCCGCTGCGCAGCTGCTCTCAAGCGCGCCTTCGGCACGACGTAGCAACCGGTTCAAACCGGCGCCCCGCCGATGGTGTAGTCTTGGCGGCGCCCGGCTCGCTTTAGGATTCGCCCGCCCCATGTCTCGCCTTCGCTCGGGCATCTTGGTCTTCGCCCTCGCGCTCGCCGCGGGTTGGCCTGCGTTGGGCCAGACCGACGCAGCCGCGCCCGAACCGGCGGAGGTGCAGGCGCTCATCGAGACGCTGGAGGACGACGCGGCCCGCGAGCGGTTGTTGGGCCAGCTGCGCTTGCTGATCGAGGCGCGGGAGGGAGCCGAGCCGGCGCCCGCGGCCGACCTCGGCGCCGCCGCGCTGGGTGGGTTCTCCAAGCGCATCGCCGACCTTAGCGAGGGCTTCGCCGATCTCTTCGCCACCGGGGGAGGGGGGCAGCGCGCCGGCCGCTGGCTCGGCCAGCAGTTCGAGACGCCGGAGCGGCGGGCGCTGTGGGTTGAGGTGGTCTGGAAACTCGCGGTCGTCGTCGCCGCCGGGCTCATCGCCCGGGCGCTCTCGGCGGCGGCATTGGGCCGGCCGCAGCGGCGTCTCGAGGAGCGCGATGCCACGACGTTTTGGGTCCGCGTGCCGCTGCTGGCCGCACGCACCGTCCTCGATCTCCTGCCCATCGGCATTTTTGCCGGCGTTGCCTACATCGCCCTTGCTGCGGTCCAGCCCGGCCCTACGGTGCGGCTGGTTGCGGTCGCGGCGATCAGCGCCGCGCTCATCGCCTGGGCGGCCGGCGCCGCGGCGCGTCTTGCGTTCACGCCGCTGGCGCCGTCGTTGCGCCTGGTCGCGCTCGACGACCGCACCGCCGCCTACCTTTACGTCTGGTTCCGCCGCCTGGTGCGGGTGGCGGTCTACGGCTACTTCCTCGTCGAGGCGGCGCTTGCTCTCGGCATGCCCGAGGCCGGCGGCCAGGCGGTGCTCAAGCTGGTCGGGCTTTTGTTCGCGGCGATGGTCCTGCTTGTCGTCCTGCAAAACCGTGGGGCGGTGGCGCAATGGATCCGTGGCGCCGCCAGCGCCGAGGAGGGCGGGCGCGGCCTCCGCGTGCTGCGCGACCGCCTCGCCGATGTTTGGCACATCCTTGCCTCGCTCTACCTGATCGCGGTCGCCATCGTCTGGGTGCTCGACGTCGCCGGGGGCTTCGCCTTCGTGGCGCGGGCGAGTGCACTGTCGCTCCTGGCTCTCGTCGTCGCCCGCCTCGCGCTCGCCCTATTGCGGGCCGCCATGGATCGGCTGTTCCGCATCAGCGCCGACATCCGGGCCCGCTTTCCCTACATCGAGGCGCGCACCGACCGCTACGTTTCGGGGCTGGGCCGGGTCCTCGAATGGATCGTCTACCTACTCGCCGCGCTGGCGGTGTTGCAGTCGTGGGATGTCGACGTTTTCGCCTTCCTCGGCGGCGAGACCGGACGCGACCTCCTGGGCAGGGCTTTCCAGATCTTCGCCATCGTTGTCGTGGCGCTGGTCGTGTGGGAGGGCGCGAGCGGCCTGATCGGGCGTTACCTCGCGGGTGACGAGAGCGCCGATGGCGAACGGCGTGAGCGCAGCGCGCGTGCGCGGACCCTGCTGCCGCTCGCGCGCAACGCGCTTCTGGTGGTCATCGTGATCGTCGCCAGCCTCACCGTCCTGTCCGCGCTCGGCATCGATATCGCGCCGCTCTTGGCTGGCGCGGGCGTGGTAGGCCTGGCGATCGGCTTCGGCGCCCAGACCCTGGTCAAGGACGTGATCACCGGCGCCTTCTTGCTCTTCGAGGACACCGTGCAAGTGGGCGACGTGGCGGTGATCGACGGCCAGGGCGGGCTGGTCGAGGCGATTACCATCCGTACCATTCGCCTGCGCGACCTCGCCGGCAGCGTCCACACCATCCCTTTCAGCACCGTGGGCGCGATCACCAACATGACCAAGGAGTACTCGCGATACGTTCTCGATGTCGGTGTCGCCTACCGCGAGGATACCGACCAGGTGGCCGATCTCCTGCGCGAGATCGACGCCGAGCTGCGCGCCGATCCCGAGTTCGGCCCGCACATCCTCGAGCCCATAGATATCCTGGGCGTCGACCGCTTCGAAGACTCCGCGGTGGTGGTGCGCGCCCGCCTCACCACCAAGCCGATCAAGCAGTGGACGGTGGGTCGCGAGTTCAACCGCCGCCTCAAGAAGAAGTTCGACGAGCACGGCATCGAGATCCCCTTCCCCCACCAGACCGTCTTTTTCGGCGAGGACAAGCAGGGCCACGCCCCGGTCGCCCATATACGTGTCGACAAGGAATAGGTCGGCGGGCACGCCCGCGCCGCCCCAAACTGTGGAGATTCTTGCGTGACCCGAATCGCACTCGACGACACTGTACGCGCGCCTCACACCCGCCCCTTCGGCGGCGTCAATTGGCTGGGGCTATGGACGCTCTACATCAAGGAGGTTGAGCGCTTCTGGAAGGTGCTACAGCAGACCATCTTGGCGCCGGTGATTACGGCGCTGTTGTTCCTCCTGATCTTCAACCTCGCCTTTGGCGGCACCGGGCGCGGCATCGAAGGGGTCCCCTTCCTCGTGTTCCTGGCGCCGGGGCTGATCATGATGTCGATCATCCAAAACGCCTTTGCCAACACCTCGTCCTCGATCATGGTCTCCAAGGTCCAGGGCAATATCGTCGATGTTCTGATGCCGCCCTTGAGCCCGGGAGAGTTGACGATGGGGTACGCCTTGGGCGGGGTGACCCGCGGCATTGTCGTCGGCATCGGCGTCGGCA
>PVBE011361960.1_pt1 | contig 30195 bp, 25 predicted proteins | sample 1631181 | NCBI WGS metagenome assembly PVBE01 (sample SAMN08397723, study PRJNA350692) | Marine metagenome, whole genome shotgun sequencing project. | isolation source: water | place: Pacific Ocean | collected 2012-04
CTGATTGCGGCGAGACTGTCATACGCTATCTGGAAGAGGTGATCTTCCGGCGGCTGCTCTCGCCGCAGCAGGTGGCGGCTGTGCTCGTGGAGCCGATTCAGGGCGAGGGCGGCTACATTGTCCCGCCCGAGAGTTTCTTCGCGCGCCTGCGCGCCCTGTGTGACCGGCACGGCATTCTGCTAATCGCCGATGAAGTTCAGAGTGGCATGGGGCGCACCGGCAAGTGGTGGGCCATCGAGCACTGGGGGGTGAAGCCCGACATTATTTGCAGCGCGAAAGGCATCGCCAGCGGGCTGCCGCTGGGCGCGATGATTGCGCGCGAGCGCATTTCCACCTGGCCGGCCGGTAGCCACGGCAACACCTTTGGGGGTAACCCGCTGGGCTGCGCGGCGGCGCTGGCGACGATTGCGGTGCTGCAAGAGGGCGCGCTGCAGAATGCCCGCGAACAGGGCGTGTTCCTGCAGGACGCGCTTGCGGAAATCGCGGCGCGTCACGCTGCCATCGGGGATGTGCGCGGAAAGGGGCTGATGATTGGAATCGACCTGGTGCGCGAGCGCGATTCGCGCGCTCCGGCGAAAGCGCTCGCGGAGCGGGTGGCGCAGCTTGCTTTTGAACACGGTCTGCTGCTGCTGCCCGCCGGCGAGAGCGTGGTGCGCATGGCCCCGCCGCTGGTGCTCACGCGCGCTGAGGCCGAGGAAGGCCTCGTAATCTTCGAGCACGCGCTGACGCTGGCCGAGGCCGAGCCGCGTTAGCGCCCTTCTTTCACGTCCGCTATGTCCAAGTCGGCGTAGCTCTCGCGGCGGCGGATGAGGCGGTGGCTATCGCCCTCCACCAGCACCTCCGCCGGGCGCGGATGCGCGTTGTAGTGCGAGGCCATGCTGTAGCCATAAGCGCCCACATCCATCACCGCCAGAAGATCGCCACACTGCAGCGGCGGCAACTCGCGCTCGCGCGCGAGATAGTCGGCCGATTCACACACCGGCCCGGCCACGTGGGTGGGGAGCGGAGCAGCCGTCTGGGAGGCCGCCTGCAGCGGCAGCACGCGGTGATAGGCGTCGTACAGCGCCGGACGCGGCAGCGCGTTCATGCCGCCATCCATCACCAGAGTGCGCGCCGAGCCGGTTTGCTTTGCGGCCTGCACACTCAGCAGCAGCGCGGCGCTATCGGCCGGCAGGCTGTGCCCGGGCTCGACGATTAAGCGCAATTGGCTACCGCGGGCGCGCTCCCCTCCGGACGGTACTGCACCGGGAAGCCGCCGCCGATATCGAGTGTGTCCCACGTTTCAGGAAGCTCCGCCAGAAAATCGAGCGCGCAATCCAGAACGGCCAGCAGCGGGGCCGTTTCGGGCAGCTGCGAGCCGATGTGAATGTGCGCGCCGCGCAGCTCCAAGTTTGGCCACTGCGCTTTCGCCAGCCGGCGGGCGTCCTCGGGCGGCAGGCCGAATTTCGAATCTGCGCTGCTGCTCCGTAACATCTAGCAACACTTGCTTGGTGATTGACTCAATCCACTGTTCGATTATCTCGCGAACGGTAATGGTGTTCATCTCTCTAGTTACCCGACACTTGCCCAATCACCGGTCTCGCGCATTAAACCAGACCGCACATATTCAATAGTTCTACTGGTGCACAGTGGAAATTTAGACAACTCTAGATAACCATCGATCTGGTTTTCTACACTAACAATTTTCCCGCGGTTGCATTTCGAAACCGCGCCATGGTTCCGATGAGTGTCTGTCGCTTTAGTGCGAAACAATCGTTACCTGGTGTGACCATACCTGACACTGTCGTGAGACCGCATCGGTACTCGGATTCTTGCAGGAGGAGCCCTGACATTTCACAGAAATCACCATGGCCACCATTCGGATAGCAGAAATGAGCAGGCGCTCGTCCTAATTCCTGATGGATCTTTATTCGACTTCGCAGAATCTCACCCCGCATTTGTTCTACCTCTAGATCGGGACGCAAGTAGGCATGGGTGCAGGTATGACTGCCAATATCTACACCATTGCTATGTAAAGTACGCACCTCGTTCCAATTCAAGTAGTCGAAGCTTGAAAAGCGCGATCTTATCTCCTCAATTTCACCGACGCCAAATTGCAAAAAAAACTCTTTTAAAACCGATTGCCTTCTATTTTCAGACATGGGTTTTATCGTGTCAGAAATTTCAAATCGGAGATTCGCTCGTTGTCTGCGATTGTGTGCCGGTCTGATTTCCCAAGAGCCTTCGCGGCGGGGTACCCGGAGAGTGCGATTATCGCAGCACATGACTACCATAGGTATCAAGTCGGCCCAATGGTTCTTCTTCGTGCCAACCAAATCTGTGATGATAAACACGGTCATGGGGAGACCATCTTCTTCTTGGAGTATCTGCAAGGCGCATGTAAGGTTGTTTCGAAACCCATCGTCAAACGTAAGGATCACCCAGTTGTTGGGAATCGAATTACCTAACTCCAGCTGGCCCACGAGTTTTGCCAATGAAACGATGCGGTAGTATTTTTTGATGTGACGTATCTGTTTGCGGAAAAGGTCCGCGGAGATGTGACTTACCTCGACGGCTGGATCGACTACATGCGGGGTTACGCCATGGTAATTCAAGACAACCGCTCCACGTCGCCGTCGCCGGAGCGCGGGCGCAGTCACGAGGGAAACCGCACCCTCGCTGATGTCACGCATATACCATGCAGCACTGGCAAAAGGGGTTTCCCTAAACAGCCCAGACAAATATGTTCGAAAACTAAAGGTCATAAGCGACAACCCATCCCCAATTTCCAGCGCGAAGCCATATTAAACACTTCGGTAGTATCTTTCAGCATCCTAATGGGTTTCACTACAGTAGTCCTTTCGTTGGTAGAACCCGGATGGCGTACCATCCCAGCAAGACGGCATATCCGATCCCATTCAGGGGAGACAAATGCAGATCGAAAGGCCGTCCATTTGCGTGATCGCCCGTAGGTCATGAGACAGGCGAGCACTCGGCTTAAATCTACTTCCGGATCTGAAATAAGTTCCATTAGGTCTCCTACGACTCCGCCCCAATCGGAGTGAACGTGCTCACCCAGAACAGCTGCGGTACGCAGTTCTCCGGAACGGTCTCTGATAGATATGGTGCGGTGTGATACCCCTGCGCTCAAGGGGAAATCTTCATATCTCCAGTTAATATAAGCGGGAGTGACTGACACCGAGAGTAAATTATCTTGAAAGGCAGACAAGCAGAGATCTTCAAGGAGCGGATGTCCGCTATCGATTTGTTCGATACTCCAACCACTTGAGTCGCCTAGGCTGCGTATTTTCAGCTTCAAAAATAAGCGCGCTATCAATTTTGCTGGTATGGCAATGCTAGAGAGCCGCAAGGTTCGCCAAACTGTTCCCCCCTTGGATCGCAGTCGCCGGAAAAGGGCATCTACATCTAGTGTTCCTACTCGAATTGAGTTGACTACTGCTGGTGCGGCGCGACCGCCATATTTATCGAACAGGTGCCTACTGACGTCAGTGGCAGTGAAAGACACGGGCTGAGGAACTATGTGGGAATTCCATGCTCTAGAAGCAAGTTCAGAACCAATCCCACGCCCCTGATATGTCGGATCAACAGCGAATGTCTCGGATGATTGGCAAATGATTTCGCCCCCGTTCCACCTAACAGGAACCGGGATTAGGCCGAGATGACCCACGAGCCGATCTCCGGCACAAGCTACGAACCCAAGTGGGATGTCTTTTCGCCGCCAGGGATTATCTTCGTGGAGCCAGTGCCATCTTGAGATCCATGCCTCTCTATTCAGGACCGGCAAAATGTTCTCTACCAAGTGATAGATTGTTTCAACATCTTTGGAAGATATAGGTCTGATTTGCACATCCATAGTAGATCTCTAAGCTCGAACTCGTCGGGTATCACGGAGTCGATTAATCTTCACAAGCAACCTGATTACCGACAAATGCATGCAAAGCTCGTGCGGAGAACAGAGAAAACACAGTCTATAAGAGGACGCTGCACTTGCGCTATCCAGTCAGTCTGCTCATCGCATGATCTCGCAAGTAGTCCGTCCGCTTTCTCAGACAGTTCCTGGGGAGAAGCCGCAGCGCACCGGAGGTGTGGCAGATAACGCAAATCGTCCAGATCAACAAGAGTTTCCGGTACAACAGAAAGAACATGAAAACCTCGGGCGAGTGCCTCAAAACAAACGACCGTCGTTGAATAAACCAGCAGATCAACATCAGACAACAGTTCGGAAACGGGATCTTCTTTAAAGTGAAAATGCTCCGGCAGTTTGTCGGCAAACACCTGCTCGAAATTTCCACTCCGCAAGTCTAAATGAGGATGAAGCTTGATCCATATTTCCTTTCCATCGTCCTCGCTGAAAGCAAGGTGGACTTGTCGCAGCACTTCAAGAGTAAGGTATTCCCCGGCATTAGATGTCACCAGAATAACAGGCGCACCTGTAACTCGCTTGATATCTCTGGATAAATACGGGTGGTGATCAAATCAAAGGTCGCTGCCCACAATCACTGAACGGTACCCTCTCCGTTTCAGCTGATCAGACCAGAGAGCGCCTGTGCACACCACTTTGTCGGGCAAAACGCCACTGTCTATCTCAAAACGTCCTGGTGAAGCGCGGAACGGGACAAGTATACTATGGCCCGTGATTTCGGCCTCTCGCTAGAGCACGATGTTCGTTGTGCCGGAAACACTCACCCCTCCAACATCGCCACCGTCACCCCGTCGCCGCCCTCGCCCTGTTCGCCCGGCCGAAATGATTTGACTTCCGGGTGCGCGCGGAGCGCATCGCGTACCGCCCGGCGCATCTGCCCCGTGCCCTTGCCGTGCACGATGCGCACCCAGGGCAGCTCTGCCAGCACGGCGGTATCCAGGTAGCGCTCCAGATTCTGCAGCCCGACCTCGATGCGCTGGCCGCGCAGGTGCAGCTCCATGCCCGGCGAGGCCGCGCGCACGCGCACGCTTTGCGTGGATTGGGTGCGCGGGCCATTTTCAGGAGTGTCGGCGCTGCCGGGGCGCAGCTCATCCAGCCCGGCCCGCAGGCGCAGTCGCCCGATTTGCACCTCCGCCTCGCTGTCGCTCAGCGCGGTGACGACGCCCTCGGCCTGCAGGCGTTCCACGCGCACGCTGTCGCCTAGGCGCAACGCGCGCTCAGGCTCGTGCTCCCCGGGCGGATCGGCGGAAATCGGCTGCGCGGCCACCTCTTCCAGCGCGTGCTCCTGCTGCGCCACCTGCTGCAATTCCTGCAGCGGCAAGCCGCCGGCCTTCAGGCGGCGGCGCAGGCGCTTTATCTCGGTGCGCAGCGCGGCCAGTTCCGCCTGCGCCTGTTCGCGCGCATCCATCAGGATGGCACGGCGCTCATCGTCGATTGCTGCCAAGCTAGTTTCTAGTTCGGCCTGTCGGTCTTCGGCCTGCGCGCGCGTCGCCTCGCTGTGCTCGCGTTCCTTTCGGGCGCTGTCGCGCTGGCGGTGGATATCGGCCAGGAGCGCGTCGGCTTCCTGGTCTGCGGCGCTAAGCATACCACGCGCGCGCGCGATGATGTCCTGCGCCAACCCCAGGCGTTTCGCGATGGCCAGCGCGTTCGAGCGCCCGGGCAGGCCGATGGTCAGATGATAGGCCGGGGCCAGCGTCTCGGGGTCAAAATCCACGCTGGCGTTGATGACGCCGGGCGTGTTGTGCGAGAAAACTTTCAGGCGCTGGTAATGGGTGCTCACAAGCGTGGTCGCGCTGCGCTGCAACAGATGCTGCAATAACGCCTGCGCTAGCGCCGAACCCTCGCCCGGGTCTGTGCCCGCGCCGATTTCATCCAGCAGCACCAGCGAGCGCGCGTCCACCGCGGCCAGCATGCGCGTAATGTTGCCGATGTGGGATGAGAAAGTGGAGAGGCTTTGCTCGATTGACTGCTCATCGCCGATATCGGCGAACACGCCGCTGAAGAGCGGCAGCGCGGCCCCGGCCTGCACCGGAAGCTGCAGCCCGCAGGCGGCCATCAGCGCCAGCAGCCCGACCGTTTTCAGCGTGACGGTCTTGCCGCCGGTGTTCGGGCCAGTGATGACTACGACCGTGGTGGCGGCGTCAATTTCGAAATCAATCGGCACCACTGCTTCGGGCTGCAGCAATGGATGGCGGGCAGCCTGTAGCCGGATGGGGCAGCTGCGCCCACTGGCCGCCGCGGCCGCCGGTATTTGCAGTAGCTCCGGCTCGCTGGCTTGCAGCGCCTCCGCGTAACGCGCGCGCGCAAAGGCGAGGTCGAGCGCGGCGAGCGCCTCCACGCTGCGCGTGATTTCCTGTGCTTTTGCGCCGACATGGCCGCAGAGAGCGCGCAGCACGCGCTTGACCTCCTCGCGCTCTGCTAGTTGCAGCTCGCGCCAGCGGTTGTTCAGGTCAAGCGTGGCCAGCGGCTCGATGAATAGCGTGGCCCCGGAGGCGGACTGGTCGTGCACGATTCCGCGAATGCGCCCTTTGAAATTGGCTTTCAGCGGAACGACATAGCGGTCGGCGCGCTGCGTGATGAGCGCTTCCTGCAAGTATTCGGCGTTGCGTGGGTTGTTTATCAGGCACTCGAGTTTTTGAAACAATCGCTCGTGCGTTTCGGTGAGCTCGCGGCGGATATCGGCGAGCTGCGCGGAGGCAGTGTCCAGCACCTCGCCGCGCTCATCCAGCGCCCGCCCGATTGCCTTTTCCAGTTCGGGAAGGTCGTGCAGGTTCTCGGCGTGGGCGCACAGCAGCTCGAGTTGCGCACCCGCGCCCAGTACCAATTTCTCGAGCGCGCGCGCGGCCAGTAGCGTGTTTCTGATTTCGAGAAGCTCGGCGGGCAGCAGCACTGCGGCTCGGGCGGCGCGTTCGGCCGGGGCGCGCACATCGCGCGCTGCGCCGACGCTGGCCTGCGGGTGGTTCTGCAGCAGCTGGCGCGCTTCGGCGGTCTCGCGCTGGCGGCGTTGTGCCTCGGACAGCTCCGAGGTGGGCTGCAGCTGCAGCGCCAGTTCGCGGCTGGCGGAAAAGTCGCAGTGGCCGGCCAGCCGTTCGAGCACCAGCGGCAGTTCGAGGGTAAGCAGCGATTTCGCGTCCATGAGCGTGCGCGGATTATTATACAGGTCGGCAACGGCCCCCTTTCGGATGGTATCATTGAGGGCTGCATTCGGGCGACGCGATACAATTTCCGTGAACGACAGAACTGCGAAGAAAACACCTTTGCCTCAGGACACACTCGGACGCTCGCTGCAAGATTTGCGTATTTCGGTCACTGACCGCTGCAACCTGCGCTGCGTCTATTGCATGCCCAAAGAGGTCTTTGGGCCGGATTACCCCTACTTGGCGCGAAGCGAGGTGCTGACATACGAGGAAATCGCCCGGATGACTCGCGTGCTCACCGGCCTGGGCGTGCGCAAGGTGCGCCTGACCGGCGGCGAGCCGCTGTTGCGCCACGGTGTGGAGCGTCTGATTGAAATGCTGGCGCACATTCCGGACCTCGACCTGACACTGACAACCAACGGCGCGCTGCTCACGCCGGAAAAGGCGCTCGCTCTGAAAGAGGCCGGCCTGCGGCGCATCACCGTTAGCCTGGACTCACTCGACGGGGCCGTGTTCACTGCCCTGGCCGATGTCGATTTTCCGGTGGAGCGCGCGCTGGCGGGCATCGAGAACGCTGCCGCGGCCGGGTTGTCGCCGGTGAAAATCAACATGGTGGTGCTGCGCAGCGTCAATCTGGAAAGCGTGCTGCCCATGGCGCGCCACTTCCACGGCAGCGGGCACATTCTGCGCTTCATTGAATACATGGACGTGGGCGACAGCAACGGCTGGAAACTGGACGAGGTGGTTCCCGCCGCCGAACTGGTCGCGCTCATCGGCGCCGAACTTCCGCTCGAATTGGTCGCGCCGAATTACCACGGCGAAGTGGCGCGGCGCTGGCGTTACGCTGACGGCGGTGGCGAAATCGGGCTGATATCGTCAGTCTCGCAGCCCTTCTGCGGCGATTGCACGCGCGTGCGCCTTTCGGCGCGCGGCGAGCTTTTTACCTGCCTCTTTGCTTCCGCTGGTCACGATGTGCGCGCGTTGCTGCGCAGCCGGGCCTCCGATGAGCAGGTTTCCGCGCGGCTCACGGCCATCTGGCGGCAGCGGGATGACCGCTATTCAGAGTTGCGCAGCGCGCGGGCGGCGCGGCGACCGCGCGTAGAGATGTCGTACATCGGCGGATAGCTCCCATCCGCCGGGCATCAATCTAGGTTTTCCGCGGCGAACGCCCAGAAAGAACCGACCTCGTGCTGAAAGCGGCGTACGCCCACCCTGTGCAGCATCAGGATCGCCAGTAAGAGTCCGGCGGCCTCTAACGCGAATATCGCGCCGTATGCCTGCCCGGGCAGCGCGCCGGCAGCCAGAAATGCGCTCTGCAGCCCGCCCGATGTTATCAAGGCCGGCCCCTTTGCCAGTGCCTGCACCAGCGTCCACGCTCCCACGAAAAGGCCGGTGTGTTGACTGGAAGTCATATCCATCATCAAAGCGACGCTGCCGACGGTGAAGAAGCCGGCTCCCAGACCGAGCAGCGTGATGATGGCCGCCAGCATTCTCGCGCTCTGCGAGAATCCACTGGCTGCCAGCCCGCCGAAAGCCGCGACCATTATCCAGCATCCCAGCCCGGCCACCCATCGCTTGCCCATGCGCGGGATGAGCCGCATGCCGCCCAGCAGCATCCCCGCGACCACGCCCACGCCCACGCCCATATAGGTGTTGAAGCGCGTGGTCTCGGCGGGTGGCAGCCCGAAGACCTCGCCGCCGAACGGCTCCAGAATGACGTCCTGCATAAAATAGGAGAACATCCCCACCATCAGGAAAACGGCGAAGCGGCGCGAGTGCTGGCTGCGTGCCAGCAGCGTGAGCGCAGCGCGCAGGCTCTCAGACCGTTGGCACAGCTGCGCGTGGCTGCTCGGTTCCTGCCGCCACAGCGCAACCACGGCGAGAAGCAGCGCTACTGCGAAGCCGCCGGCGAAGAGCGTCACCATGCGCTCAAACGCGTAAGTGCGCATGAACATCGCCGCGCCAACGCCGGTGATGATGATGCCCATCATCATCAGAGTCCACACCAGCCCGGTCGCCGGTCCGCGCTCGGTCGGGGTGGTGTGGTCCGCTATCAGCGCAAGGTATGCTGTGCCGGCCATGAAGGTAGCCATGCCCTCCAGCAAGAAAAAGAGGAATGCCACGGCAACATGCAGCGGCGGCGCCGCGGGCGAAAGCCAGCGCGCCACCCATGGAGAAAGCGCCAGAATCAGACCGGTGAGCGTAACACCCAGTAAGATGTAAAGCGTGCGTCGGTATCCACCGATGCGGTGCTTATCCGAGAAGTGCCCGAAAGGGATGGCTACCAGCGCCCCGAGGTAGTGACCGCCGCCCACCAGCATCCCAACAACCAGCAGGTCGATCCCGAGCTCGACGCACATGACGCGATTGAGGACGCCTAGGAACAGCACCGAGAGCCCACCGGCCGCCATCTGGAAAAGCCCCAGTCGCAGCAATTGAGGTCGGGTCATGCTGCGGATTATTCGGCGCTGGGGCGGGACCTGGATGCTGCGGTCAATTCATCGCGCCCGAATCCGGGTGCCACCAGAAAGCCGGCAAACAGCAGCCCGGCTGCGAGCAGCTCGCTGAGGTATAACCATGCGCCAAATCCCATGCGCGTGAGCACACTCGCGAAACTTATCACGAGTGCACCCGCGGCGATGAGCAGGTTGCCAATTACGCGGTTGGGCAAAACGCGTTTGCGCCAGAAAAGGTAGGAAGACCAGAGCGCGCCGCCAACCAGTGCCACCACCCCGTAGATATTAAAGAACGGCGTCGCCAGCCGGATGGTTGCGCCCGCGCGCGCAGGTGGCATGATGCTGCTGTATTGCTCACTGATGGGCATTGTGCTAGCGAATCGGGTTTCGTCCAGAAAAGGCATCACCCGCAACATCAGCACCAGCGCGGCTAGGCTTCCCAGCAGCAGCAGCGCCGTCAAGAGAAGCACGCGTCTGCGCGAGAAAAGCAGGTAGAGTGTGCCCTGCCCGATCCAGGCGGCGTTTAGGGCCGCGCCGAAAAAATACCAACTGAAGAACGCCCAACGATTCCAGGCAAGCGTCAGATATGCCTCCGCGAAACTGGCGATGCTGAACATCAACAACCCGATGCCCCAGAACAGGAAATGCAATGATCGGCGCACGAAAAAGCGCCGCAACACCATGACGCAAAAAACCAGCATCATTGCGGTTGAAAGGAATGGCAGCAGCGTGTTTACCGTCATCACAAACCCACTAATTGTCAGCGCGCCACGGGCACAACACCGAAGACCACCCCGAGTGCCAGTATAACAAGCACGGCGAGCACAATTCCGAGCGAAAAGAGCAGAATCGGAATCACCTTCCCGAAAAACACTGAATCTGCGGGCATGCGCGAGCCAAGCGGTTTTGATTTGCGCGGCATTGTCGGTCCCGGTTCACTGGTCACGCTGGCCGCTGTGACGCCGGGGCCCTCAGGCGTGGATTATTTCTCCCGCCAACCCATGTGCTGCTTCCATTACCGCTTCTGATAGCGTCGGATGGGCATGTATGTTGCGGGCGATTTCTGCCCCGGTCAGTTCCATGTTGTGAGCCAGGGTCAATTCGGGCAGCAGCTCGGTCACCTGCGGGCCAATCAGGTGTGCGCCGAGGATTTCGCCGTACCTGGCGTCGCTCACAACCTTGACCCAGCCGCCGTAATCTCCCAGCCCCAGCGCTTTGCAGTTTGCGCGGAAATCGAAGCGCGCGGTCTTCACCTCGTATCCGGCCTCTCGGGCCTCGGCCTCGCTGTAGCCGAAGGAGGCCACCTCGGGGTGGCAGTAAGTGGCGCGCGGCATCGTTTTGTAATCTAACTCAATGGTTGGTTCCCCAGCCATGGTCTCGGCGGCAACTACGCCCTGCGCCGAGGCCACGTGCGCTAGCTGCAATTTGCCGGTCACGTCACCGACAGCGAAAACGCCCGCTACGCTGGTACGCATGCCGGCATCTACCTTGACAAAGCCACCTTCATCACGCTCCATGCCCAGTGCACTCAACCCGAGGTTTTCGCTATTGGGCGCAAAACCGACCGCCACCAGCGCTTGCTCGGCCGTTACAGTGTGCACGCCACTCTCTGTTGACACCGCGACCTCCACGTTCTGGGCGCCCCTCTGCAGCCGCTTGACTTTCGCGCCGGCGAGCACCTCGATGCCCCTTTTTTTGAACGCGCGCGTCAATTCGGCGCTCACCTGCTCGTCTTCCAGTGGAAGGATGCGCGGCAGCATCTCAACGAGAGTGACCTGGCTGCCGTACGCACTCCAGATTGTGGCGAACTCCACCCCGATTGCCCCCCCGCCAACAACGACCACTGATGCGGGCACGTGCTCTTGCAGGATTGCCTCTCGGTAGGTGAGCACGCGATCTCCGTCTGCGCTGAGAGCGGCCGGGCCTGCCGCGCGTGCGCCGGTGGCGACCACAATGTTGCCGGCGGTCAGAGTGCTCACCGCGCGGTCTGTGCCGGTGACCTCAACGGATGAGTTCGACGTCAACCGTGCTGCGCCCTTGTGTACGGCGATGTCGTTTTTCTTCATCAGGAAGGCGATGCCCTTTGTCAGTCGTTGCGCCACCCGGCGCGAGCGTTTGACGGCCACGCCGTAATCGAGTTGTAAATTCTCGCAAGAAAAGCCGAACTCGCCGCCCCGATGGCGGAGCATGTGAGCGATCTCCGCGTTGCGCAGCAATGACTTGCTGGGAACGCAGCCCACATTAAGGCAGATACCTCCGAGCCATTCTTTGTCCACGATGGCGACCTTCTGTCCCAGCTGGCTGGCGCGAATGGCGCACACGTACCCGCCCGGGCCGGCGCCGATTATGATTAAGTCGTAGTGCATGCTAGCTCTGGTCCTCCAATGTTTCCTTCACCGTCACCAGAAACGCATCGGCGATTGCCCCGTCAACGATGCGGTGGTCGAAGGTTAATGTCAGATACGCCATCGGGCGCGCCACCACCGCATCCTTCTCCACGACCGGTCGCCGTTGGACTGCGCCGACCCCCATGATGGCGCACTGCGGCTGGTTGATTATCGCAGTGGCCAGCAGTGAGCCGGAAACACCGTGGTTGGTAATCGTGAAAGTGCCGTCCTGCACCTCGTCGGGTTGGAGTTTCCGCGCCCGTGCCCGCGCCACCAGGTCATTCAATTCGCGGGCGGTCTCCGAGAGGAATTTTCCGGCGGCGTTCTTGATGACCGGCACGATCAATCCCTCCTCCCCAAGTGAAACCGCCACGCCGATGTTGACCGCCTCCTTAAGCACAATCTTGTCCTCCAGCAGCGCGCTGTTAACAATCAGATGAGCTTGCAGCGCGGCCGCGCTCGCCGCCACAAAATAGGCCATCAAAGTGAGCTTGACGCCGTCCTCGGCGAACTGGTCTTTGTTCTCGCGCTGATGGGCGAGCACCGCGCTCATGTCCACCTCGAAAACGGTGGAGACGTGTGCGGAGGTGTGCTTGCTGCGCACCATGTGCTCGGCGATTGCCTGACGCATCGGCGTCAGCGCCTGTTCCGCGCCGCCGCCTGCTGGAGGCGCCGCCGCGCCTTGACTGATGAAGCGCTTTACGTCTTTTTTCGTGATGCGGCCGCCGTGCCCCGTGCCCTCAACCTGACCGAGGTCGACGTCGTGTTCTGCGGCCAGCCTGGCCACCACCGGAGAGACGAATCCACCCTTCTTTTTTGAACGAGCGGGGGCTGCTTGCGCGGGCGGGGCGGCAGCCGGATTCTGCGCGGGACGCGAGGCCGCCGTGGGCGCTGCAGGCAACGTCTCGTCGACCTCCCCAATCCACCCGAGCAGCGTGCCCGCCTGTACCGTGACACCCTCTGCTATGAGCAGATTGAGTACCGTGCCGCTCGCGCTGGCGGGAATCTCAGTATCTACTTTGTCGGTGGTCACCTCGAGGATGGGGTCAAATTGCTGCACGCTGTCACCCTCGCCCACCAGCCATTTGCTCACCGTGCCTTCAACCACGCTCTCGCCCAGCTTGGGCATCACTATTTCAGTGGGCATCGTATTCTCCTAGTATGCGGCTAATTCCCGCACCGCGGCTGCGATGCGCTCCACATCCGGCATGAACCAGTCCTGAAATGGGGGGCAGTAGGGCACGGCGGGTACGTCGGGACCGCCTAGGCGCTTCACCGGCGCGTCTATGTCGGCGAAGACCTCGGCGGCTATGATGGCGGCGATTTCGGCCCCGTAGCCAGAAGTCAGGTTTTGCCTCAGGCTTCACGCGATTGCTCTTCAGTTAAGTTTACCACGCCCGGTGGGCAGGACGGCGAATGTGGCGGTGCAACGGCGGTCATTCTCAGATTATCCTGCGCTCGTTCTCGAACACCGGCCGGTTCTCCGAAATGCGTAGCGGGGAGAAAATGGAGAGGTCGAGGCTCGGCGGCTTTCCCAGAATCAATTCGGCAATATAACGCCCGACGGCGTGGCACTGTTGAAAACCGTGGCCGGAAAAGCCGTTTGCCAGAAAGAACCCGCGCAGCCGCGGCCATTCGCCCAGAATGGCGTTGCCGTCAAAGGTGTTGACCGCGTACAGGCCGGCCCAACCGCCGCTGATTTTCAGGCGGTCGAACGCCGGAATCACCGCGACTAGTTCGCCCCAGAGCGGGTCTTCAAAGCGCTGTCGCTCCCAGCGGAAATCATCACAACCGACCGGGTCATCCTCGCGCGAGCGGGCGCAGGTGAAGTTGCCATTCCCCTCATGTATGCAGTACAGTCCGGAAGGGAAGAAAATAGGCGGCAGCCGTTTTTTGGGGCGTAGCGTGGTCTCCATCACTGTGACCTGACGCTTGGTGGGCGCGACCGGCAAATCGATTCCGGCGCTGCCGGCGATTTCCGCCGCCCACGCGCCAGCAGAGTTGACCACGACGTCGGCCGTGAGCCGGCACCCCGCCGCCAGCTCCACCCCTGCCACGCGGTCAGCGCGCAGCAGCAGCCGCTCCGCTTGGCCGTGAATGAACTGCGCCCCGAGGGCAGCCGCTTTCTTTCGGTAGCCGTTCAGCACCGCGTCCGGAGACATTCTGCCGTCTTTTTGTCCGAACGTGCCGCCCACGCAGTCCTTCAGATTGTAGAACGGATAGCGCCGCTGCACCTGCTCCGGCGACAGCCATTCGACATCACATCCTAGGCTGCGCTGCAGCGCGTAGCCTTGTTCGGCCTCCGTGCGGCTGGCGGCGTCAATGATGAAGAGGTTTCCGTGCTGGTGGAAATCGACCTCCGGTTTTGATTCTCCCACCGCCATCTGCTCTGAGAAATCCTGCAGTACCTTCAGCCCGTAAAGTGACATCTGGATGTTTTCTTTGATATTAAATTGCACGCGGATGTTCCCCTCTGAAAGCGTGGTCGAGGCGCGGGCATACGTTGGGTCCATCTCAATCAGGGCGACATTCAGGTTGTCATCGGCCTGCAGCAGGTAATAAGCGATGGCGCAGCCCATCACGCCGCCGCCGACCATGATTACGTCATAACCCTCGCTGCTCATTTCCCGAATAGCAATGCCGCTGCGCTGAGGCGAATATGGCCGCACGGTATCATGGGGCGAACGCCTTTCGCAGTACGGCAATGTGGGCGGGCGTGGTTCCGCAGCACCCCCCGATTAGCGTGGCTCCGGCTTCTCTCCAACGGCGGGCGTAAGCGGCGTACGCTTCCGGTTGCACTGCGTCGGTTTGGATCCAGTTCCAATCGTTGTTGAGATAGCCGACGTTGCCGTATGCGCCCACTGGAAGACTGGTGTGGGCGCGGAGGGTTACCAGCGGCCGGTGCAGTTCCGAGGCGGGTGCGCAATTGATGAGCAGCGCATCCGGTTGCAGCGCGCTGAGCGCCTGCGCGGCGGCGGAAAGCGGTTCGCCCGAGAGCAGGCGTCCATCCCGCCCGCACACCACGCTGGCCAGCGTGGGGATGCCGGTAGCGACGGCGGCGCGTGTGGCGGCCACGGCTTCGCCCACGCTGTTCATCGTTTCCACCAGCAGCGCATCCACGCCACAGGCAGTCAGGCAGCTAGCCATGGCGTCGTGTTCGTCCGCCAGAGCGGCGGCAGGTGGGATGCGCTGCGGAGAGTAGCTATCCTCGAGCGGGGCAATAGCTCCGGCCACAAAGGTGCCCACGCCGGTCTCCGCGATGGCATGGCGGGCGATTTCCACCGCACGGCGGGTCAACTGCTGGGCGCGTTCTCCCAAACCGGCCTGCTTCAGATTGCGGCGGTGGGTGCGAAAGGTGTTGGCTGTTATGATGTCCGCGCCAGCGCGCAGGTAGTCCACATGAATCTGGAGCAGCGTTTCGGGCGCTTCAAGAATGGCGCGCGCCGACCATAGCGGCAGGCTGATATCCACCCCGCGCCGGTTGAGCTCGGTGCCGGTGGCCCCGTCCAGCAGCAGCAGGCCGGAGCGCAGCCGCTGGCGGATATCCGAACGCTCTGTGCTCTCGGTAGCGCCTGTGGTCATCATCTGGGTTGCAGGCGGGCGGCCTTCCTTTCTGCGCTGATTATAACAAGGTGGCCGCGTTTAGGGCTCCGGGCTGTTCATCAAGCCGCCCCATAACCACTGCGGATACATGAACGTGCCAGTGTTGCCGGTGTGATACGGGCTGGCGGCGTCCAGCGCGGCCGCCCACGAAGCGACCACATCGTTGGCGTGCAGCCGCGAGCCATCGTGAAAGCGCACGCCCGCGCGCAACCGGCAGACCCACTCGGCGGCGCCGGCGTCGGGCGTGCATTCCTCGGCCAGGCGCGGCTCAATAAGGGCGGAATCGGGCGCGTAGCCGAACAACCCCTGCAGTACCTGTTGACAGGCGGCCATAGATTCAAAATCAGTCTCGTCCGCGCAATACAGGCTGAGCGGCTCCGCGTTTTGCATGTAAACGAAGCGGTCGCTTCCGGGGTCGCTCAGATGAAATTGAGGCGCGCCGAACGGGGGAACATGCAGGTTCGCCACTCCGGCGCGCGCGGCGTAAGCGCTGGCTCCGTGCGCGATGGGGATCGCCGGAATGAGCGCGTTGATGGCGTCATTTGCGCGCGCGTAAAGCGTGGCCGCCATGCTTAGATCTGCCACGCTGCCTGCTTGCAACAGCAGATCTTGCAGCTCGGAGTGCGCGCTGCCGAATTGGCGGCTGTGCTGCCCGAAATGGAAATCGAGGAAGCTGCTGACGTGAGCAAAGTCAGCTCCCCATCCGAGCAAGTGAAAACCGGCTAGATCCCCGCCGGTGGCCTGCTTGATGAACGAGGTTGAATCCATCAGGATGACCGTGACCTCGATGCCAAGGTTTTCGTGCAGTTGGCGCTGCAGCTCCTCGGCCACCTGCCCCGGTTCCGGAAGGTAGAGCCGATAGACATCGTGGTAGTAAAGCACGCTCTCGAAGCCGTGTGGGTATCCGGCGGCGGCCAGCAGCGCGCGCGCAGCCGGCAGGTCGAATTCGGCCCAATCGGATCCGGCGCATCCGTTGGGAATGCTGCAGGGCGTGAAATGCGTGGCCACCTCCGAGCCGGTGGGATAAAACTCCGAGACAATCGCCTGCCGATCGATTCCCAGCGCCACCGCGCGGCGCACGTGCGTGTCATCGAACGGATCGAAGGCGCTGTTAATGCCGAGATAAAGTGTGTTTGTGCTTTGAACAGGGATTAACGTCAGACTGCCATCTTGCTGCACAACCTGATAATCAGCCGCGCGCACATGGGTGATCGCGTCCACCACGCCTGAGCGCAGCTCCCCCAGCCGCGCCTCGGCTTCGGCCTCCCAGCGAAAGACCAGTTCGTTGAAAGGCGCGCGCTCCCCCCAGTAATCCTCGAAGCGGGTGAAGCGCAGCGCGTCGCCGCGCAGCCACTGCTGCAATTGCCAGGGCCCGGTGCCGATGGGATGCGCGAGAATCTCACCGGTGCCGCTGGTGGACTCAATCCAGCTGCGCGGTTGGATGCCGAAGACCGGCAGCGCCGCCTTGGCTGGGAAGGCTGCATCGGGCGCGCACAGGCTGAAACTGACGGTGAGGGCATCCAGCGCCGCGATTGCGCGCATGTTTCCGCCGCGCGCGCAGCTCGCGCTGCGCACGACCAGAAACGCGGAGGTCGGTTTGGGTGTGGGCCGGGGCGTGGCGCTGGCGACCTGCGTGCTCACCGCCGCCGCCGGCAGAGTTTTGGTCGCAATTGACGCGCGCGCCGGCGCGGTCGGCTGCGCTGTGGGTTCCCGGTTGCATGAAGCCGGGCTGAGGGCAATCAGCAGCCAGAGGATGCCGGCTGCCGTCCGGGTGGGTGCGCGCATAGTCACGTTTATTTTTAGGCAGGCGCGGGCATTTGTCAACGCGCACGCGGCGTGCGGCGGGCATGTTGACAGGTGCGAAATCGGGTGTTATTATCTCGCCGTTCGGAAATGTGTGTGCCAGTGTGACCTTTGTTGGGAAGCGAGTCTGGGTTGTGTAACCCCGGGCTCTTTGTGTTTCTCGCAGCGGCGTGCGGCTTTCCGGACCATTAGGATATCTCTAATTGAAAGCGAGAGGTAGCAGCTCTGATGTCTGAGAGAATGACAGGCCAGGTGAAGTGGTTCAGTGCGCCGAAGGGGTACGGGTTCATAGGGCAGGACAATGGCGAAGAGGATGTTTTTGTGCACTTTTCTTCCATTGCCGTGGAGGGGTTTAAGAAACTCTTGAAGGGGCAGATGGTGGAGTACACGGTCGAGGAGGGCGCCAAGGGTCTGCAGGCCGTGGACGTGCAGTGTGTCGATTGACCCTCGTGCCCGAACGGCCGTTTTCTCGCGCAGCGCCGCCGCCGCCGGCCAGAAAATTCGAGCGTAATCATTGCCCGCGCACGCTCGGTTCTGGTGTATAATGCGGGCGGTGCAGTGGCCCGTAGCGCGATCGGAACGTGAACACTCTGGAATTACCGCAAGCGGCACGGGTGCATCCCGGGCAGGGTCCCGGGGTAGGAGAATCTTTTTCGCGGACATGTGGTGGCGGACCCGGCGTCACCTCTCGGATCTCAGGCTAGGAGGCCAGTACCATGTCAGTAGTGTTTTATGACGTAAAGCATCGCACCAAGGTGACCCTCGATGATAGCAAGGTCTGTAAGACCAGCTATTCCTCGACCACCAAGAGTGGCGCGGTGCGCACCCGTTACGCATTCCGCGGAAAGCTGCCCGACGGCCGCAACGTGACCAAGTTCTGCAGCAAATCTGATTGGGACGCGAAGAACGTCCCGCTGGAGTAATAATGGAAATGCCCGCAAGGACGGCGGGCATTTTTTTTACGAGAATCCAGTGCCGCCGGCGCGGGCGGTACTGGATGGCCTCGGCGACGTGCGCATGAAGGATGGCAGCGCTGTTGGCCATGTTCGCGATGGTGCGCGCCAGTTTCAGGATGCGGTGAAAGGCACGCGCGGATAGCTGCAACTGGCGCATGTCCGCTCGCAGCAACGCCATGCTTTCGTCATCCAACTGGCAGTGCCGGCGCACGTCGGCCGGGCGCATGTCCGTGTTGGCGAGCAAATCACTCTTGGCGAAGCGTTTCTGCTGGCGGGCGAGGGCGGCCTCCACGCGGTCGGGCACAGCCGCCGAGGGCTCCCCCAGCTGTTCGGCGGTAAGTTTTTCATAATCCACGCGCGGCACTTCCATGTGAATATTGATGCGGTCCAGCGACGGGCCGGAGATGCGCTTTTGATAGCGCGTTACGGCGGCGGCGCAACGGCACTCCCTCTCGGCGTCGCAGTAAAACCCACACGGCCAGGGGTTCATCGCCTCCTCCAACATGAAGCTGGCCGGGAAAGTGAACGAGCCCTGCGCCCGCGCGATGGTGACCAGTCAAGCGCTCGGCCGGGCAAGGCGCTGCTGGTCGACACGGGTCGGAAACAAAAAGCCCGCGCGAAACACGGGCTTTTCCGGATACCGTCCGGGGGACGTCACGCCACCTGTTGACGCTATTATACCCCTGCGCTCAGTCTGTTGCGCAGCGCTTTCAGAGGGCGACTTTCGCGGCCCCGCCATCAAACAGCAGCGCGTGGCCGTGGATGAACGAGGCAGCCGGCGAGGCCAGCCACGCCACGGTGCGCCCGAATTCGTCCACCGTGCCCGTGCGTCCGAGCGGGATGGCAGTGGTAACTTTTCGTACTCTCCTCTTCAGGAGTGGTTCCGGCGGCTTCGGCACGCGCCTGCATGATTTGGTCAACGCGGCCGGTGTGTGTCCAGGCCGGATTGACCGAATTGATGCGGATGCCCTGCGGGCCGAGTTCGTTCGCCATGGTCTTGAGCATTCCGATAACGGACATGCGGATGGAATTGGAGAGCAAGAGTCCGTCCACCGGCTGCTTCACCGAAACGGATTCGAACGCCACAATGCTGCCGGAGCCGCGTTCCACCATGTGCGGTACAACGGCGTAGCATGAGCGCACCGCGCTCATCAGGGTGAGCTCCACCGCGGCCTGTTAGTCGTCCACCGTTAGCGAAAGAAACGTTCCCGGAGGCGGGCCACCAGCGTTCAGGATGAGGATGTCAATTCGCCCGAACTTTTCGAGTGTGGTTTGCACAAAGGCGTCAATATCCTCCTGCCGGGTAACGTCTGCGCGCATCGCCAGCACCTCTGCGCCGGTCTCTTCGATTATCTCCGCGGCGGCGCTGTCGATCGTCTCGCTGCGCGCGTTCATGGCCACGCGCGCGCCTTCGCGTGCGAATTGCAACGCGGCTGCTTTGCCCAGCCCCTTTGAGGCGGCGGTTACTAGGGCAACTTTGTCAGATAATCCGAGATCCATTGTGACGTACTCCTTTCGTGTGATCTGTTCTGATGCTGTCTTCTGGCTGCAACCTGTCTATTGTACCAATGATTAGGCGCGCTCCGACGGGTCAGTTATAATCGCGGCATGGTTGCCCGTCTTCGGCAACGTGCATCCTTTGTTCTGCTGGCGATGCTCTCGCTTCCGGCCACTTTTCCCTTTCTGGGTGGAAACCTGCCGCGCACGAATGACCTTGCCGCGCATGTTTTCCGCGCCTTCGAACTAGAGCAGCTCTTGCGCGCCGGGGTGCTCTTGCCGCGCTGGGGGCCGCAGCTGGTGCATGGCTACGGCTACCCCATCTTCAATTACTTCCCCTATCTTTCTCATTATCTCATCACCTTGACGCACATGGCTGCCGGTGTGGATTACCTCTGGGCGTACCGGTTGGTGACAGTCGGAGTAACTTTCGCGGCGAGTTGGGGTACTTTTCTTTGCGCAAGCGACCTTTTCGATGATGAATCCGCCGGGCTGCTGGCGGCGGTTGGGTATGTCTACTGCCCGTATCTACTGATGACGGCGAACGTGCGCGGGGGCTTGCCCGAATCACTGGCGCTGGCGGCGCTCCCATTTGTGCTCTGGACCTGGGCGCGCGCGGCGCGCGGGGCACGCGCTTTCGTGCTTTGGGGCGGCGTGGCCTATTTCGCGATAATCTTTTCTCACAACGGTTCTGCGCTGCAACTGTCGCCGTTCCTGCTTGCGTACGCGCTCTGGCGCGGACGCAAGCGCGTAGCGGCTGCCCTCGGCCATGTCAGCGCGGCCGCTGCTCTTGGGATGGGGCTTGCGGCCTTTTACTGGCTCCCGGCGCTAATGGAAATGGACTACGCTCAGGTGGCGGCCGGGTATGCATCCACCGGCATTGTCTATCACCAGAACTTTACCCCGCTTTCGGGGCTGTTCACGTATCCACCGCTGCCGGTGGATAGCGACTTGCTCAACCCACCGGTCTCGAGTCCGGTGGCGTTGGTCACGCTTGGCCTGGCGCTGCTGGCGCTCTGGCGCGGCCGCGCCGCGCGCGCGGCACATGTGCGCGAACTGACGTTGTTGGGCTTGCTCTCGCTCGCCGCGCTGTTTCTGGCGCTGCCGCAGTCGCGCTGGATCTGGGACGCCCTGCCTCCATTGCAGCTCACACTCTGGCCGTGGCGTTTCGTCGCGCCGGCCTCGTTGCTGCTCGCGCTGCTCGCCGCGGGAGTGCTGCCAGAGCACGAGCGCGGGAGAATTCCGGCGCTGCTCATTTGCGTTGCTTTGCTCATCGCCAACGGCCTGCCCTGGTTTTACCCGCCGCGGGAAGCGCTGTCCGCTCCGCAAAGCACGGCCGACCTGGCGCGTTTTGAGCTGCCACCTTGGCTGATTGGCACTTCCACCACTGCGGAGTATTTGCCGCGTTGGGTGCAGCAATTTCCCGATAGCGAGGCGCAGCGCGACGCGCTGCTATCGGACCCTGACCCGGACCGGCTGCTGCGGGCGCGACTGCCCGCTGGGGTGAGGGCGGAACATGTGCAGAACGAGCTGCTGCGCGATGAATACCGCGTCCTTGCCAAGCAGAGCGCCACGCTGACCTTCCGCCATTTTTATTTTCCGGGCTGGCGCGCCAGCCTTGACGGGAGCCCTACGCAGCTTCGCGTTACGCGTCCGCACGGGTTGATGGCTGTTTCTGTGCCCGCCGGTGAGCACACGCTGACGCTCTCTTTCCACTCCACTCCGGCGCGGCGGTGGGCCGGCGGCTTCAGCCTGGCGGCGTTGGCGCTGGCCATTGTTTTGGGCTTCAGGTTGTCCGCGGCTCGGCCACCTGTGCGGTTTCGGCTGATGGCTGTACGATCGGTCTGGCTGTTCGCCGCTGTGTGGCTGCCGCTCTTTCTGTTTTCAACCCGCGCCGAAAACCCGCTGCGGCGACACGGCCTCGCGCCCGGCAATCAGCCGTTGACCATGGAGAACGTGCTCGGCATCGACTTCGGAGGTGAGCTCTGGCTGCACGGCTATTCTCTCAGCGCTGCCGCCATTCCCGCCGATGGTGAAGTGCAACTCGACCTTTATTGGCAGGCGCAGCGACGGCTCGGGCTGTCTTACGGGTTCAACGTGCGCCTGCGCGATGGCGATGACCGCCTGTGGAACACGCCCGAGATTGTACGCCCGCAGGGGTGGCGCTTCATGCCGGGCACAGATTTCTGGCCGCCAGAAAAATACGTGCTCGATAACTACGCGCTGCGCCCGCTTCCGGGCGCGCCCCCGGGCGAATATCAGTTGGAAGTGGTCGCCTTCCGCAAAGACACGCTGCAGCCGTTGCACACCGCGCGGCTGGGAAGCCTACACATCACGTATCCGGACCGCACTTCATTCGTGGGCGCGCGGCCGCTGGCGCTGCTGGGCGAGGAATGGTGGACGTTGTGGGATTTTCAAGTCGATCGCGCCGAAGCTGCCCCGGGCGACCTGATTGGAATTCACGCTGTCTGGGGCGGCGTGGGCGTTGTCACTGAGAGACGCAACGTGCGGCTCAGCCTGGAGGAGACCGACGGGGAGAACGGAGCGCAATTCGATTTTCAACTCAGCCCAGATTATTCCTCCGGCCGCTGGCAGCCGGGCGAGACGCTCCGCGACCAGTACATCTTTCGGCTGCCCGCGGCGCTCCCCGGCGGTGAATACAGCTGGCGGCTGACCTTGCTGCGCCCGGACGGTTCCCCGGTCGGCGAATTCATGCCCGTCAGCGGGCTCAACGTGGTGGAACCGCAACGCAGCTTTAATTCCCCGGAGGGCGCCGAACTGCTCGACATTCCCCTCGGGGAGCAGGCCGTGCTGGCGGGATTCCTGCTTGACGGACGCACTTTCGCAGCCGGTGACAAACTTGCGCTTACCCTTTTCTGGCGTGCGCGCGCGGAAATCCCCGAGTCGTATCGCGTGTTTGTGCATCTGCTCGATGAGCACGGAAGCTTGTGGTCGCAATCGGACGGCGAGCCGGCGGGATGGACGCGGCCCACTGCCGGATGGCTGCCCGAAGAGTACGTCTCCGATTTTCATACGCTCCCGCTTCCGGGCGACCTCGAGCCGGGCCGCTACAGCCTGCGCGCTGGGATATATCATCCCCGCAGCGGCGAGCGCGTGACATCATCTGAGTTTCCGGATGGTTCGGTGGTGGTCGCCGAAATAACCGTGCTGGCAGACTGAGTGTCGACGGCGCGACGATTGGTGATGGATTATGAGTGACATGCCGATGGATATCCTCCCCGAGGTGGATGCCGCCCTGCAGGCCGGGCAGCCGGTGGTGGCGCTAGAATCAACCGTGATTGCGCACGGTATGCCGCGCCCGCAGAATCTGGAAATCGGGCGGCGTCTACAGCATGTGGTGCGCGAGCAGGGTGTCATCCCTGCCACCGTTGCTGTGCTGGGTGGGCGAGTGAAGATTGGCCTATCCGAGAGCGAGCTGGCGCAGCTGGCCGAGGGCGCAGGTGTGCTTAAAGTGAGCCGACGCGATTTCCCGACTGCAGTTGCGCGGCAGCTTGACGGCGCGACCACTGTAGCTGGCACCATGATGGCTGCGCACTGGGCCGGCATCTGGGTGCTGGCCACCGGCGGCATCGGTGGGGTGCATCGCGGCGACCGCTTCGATGTGTCGGCCGACCTTCCCGAACTGGCGCGCACTCCGGTCGTGGTGGTTTGTTCCGGCGCCAAAGCGATTCTTCACCTTTCCGCAACGCTCGAATGGCTGGAGACGCACGGTGTGCCGGTAGTTGGCTACGGCGTCGACGAGCTGCCCGCTTTCTATTCCCGCAGCAGTGGGCTGTCCTTGGATTTGCGTGCAGACAGCCCCGCGCAGGTGGCCGGGCTGTTGCAGGCGCAGCGCAGGCTCGGGTTGAGCGGCGGGGTGGTGGTGGCGGTGGCGCCCCCCGAGCAGGCCGCGCTGCCGGGCGACGAAATGAAAGCAGCCATCGAGCAGGCTCTGGCGCAGGCGCGGCTTGAGGGCATTCGTGGCAAAGAGATCACGCCATTCCTGCTACGGCAGATGGAGGCGCTCACCGGTGGCGCCAGCCTGCGCGCGAACGTTGCGCTGCTCGAAAACAACGCGAAGGTGGCCGCCCAGATCGCGGCTGCCAGCGTGGCCGCCGGCGGCTGAGTAGCGATTGGCGGCCAACCGGAATCTCTGGTAGAATGCTCGTCCCTGACTGGCGGGGAGTTGACTACCAGGGCGTTGTACCCTTCGCCCCCAGTGCTGTGAGGTTGTATTGCCTCGGAAAGGGCTTGAATCTCCATGAAAGTTTTACTGCTTAGAGATGTATATAAGTTGGGCCTGGCCGGTGATGTCAAAAAGGTGGCCGACGGCTACGCGCGCAATTTCCTGCTGCCGCGCGGTTTTGCCACCGCGGCCACGGCCGGAGCGCTAAAGCAGGCGGAGCGCGTGCGTGCGTCCGGTGATAAACTGCGCCAGCACGATAACCGCGAAAAGGCGGGAGTCGCCGAAGCGCTCACCGGCTTGCGGCTGGAGTTCCCCGTGCGCGCCAGCGAGCAGGGCCGGCTATACGGCTCGGTCACGCATCAGATGGTTGCAGATGCGATTGAGGCTGCGATTGGTGAGGTGGTCGACCGCCGCAGCGTGATGGCGCCCCCGCTGCGCGAGATTGGCGTGTTCGAGGTTCCCGTTCGCTTGACCGCGGACCTGGTGCCCGCTGTGACCGCCGTGCTCTATCCTGAGGATGAAGAGCCTCCCGGCCCGGATGATGTCACCGCGGACGAACCGCGACCGGAAACCGAGGCCGATGCAGTTGCCGCGCAGCCCGAGCTAGGACCCTCCGGGGAGGCCGAGCAGATTGAACCCGAGGTTGAGGCCGAGAGCCCGCCCCCTGCAGCCGAGTAGCTTGATGCGGCGGCTCGCCATCAACTGACCCGCCGAAGTTATCGACACATCCACAGTTTGACTATCGCCCTTGCCAGGGCCGACGCACGGGCTGCATGCATCCGTTCTCTGGGTATAATGGTGCGGGCATCCATGCTCCCTGTGCGCACAACCTGCTCTAAGAAACCATGTCATTTCCGTCCACGTTCAACTTGATGCCGGGAAGGTGATGGATGCGTTTGAAGCCAAACCAGATAATCACAGGCGAGTGCATTTCTGTAATGCAATCAATGCCGTCGCAAGCGGTTGACCTGGTTTTCGCTGACCCGCCCTATAACCTGCAATTGCAGAACGAACTGCATCGCCCCGACATGACCAAAGTCGATGCAGTCACAGACCGATGGGACCAGTTCGAAGGCTTCGCCGCTTACGATGAATTCACGCGCGCGTGGCTAACCGCGTGCAAGCGCGTGCTCAAACCCACCGGTTCTATCTGGGTCATCGGCAGCTACCACAATATCTTCCGCGTGGGCAAGATGATGCAAGACCTGGGCTATTGGATTCTGAACGATGTACTTTGGATCAAGACTAATCCGATGCCCAACTTTCGCGGCGTTCGCTTCACCAATGCGCACGAGACCCTGATATGGGCCAGCACTGGAAAGGGCAATCGATACACCTTCAACCATCAGGCCATGAAAGGGATGAACGAAGAAAAGCAGATGCGCAGTGACTGGTGGCGGCTGCCTGTTGCCAGAGGCGCGGAGCGCGTGCGTGACGAATACGGCGTCAAAGGGCATTCCACCCAGAAGCCGGAGGCGCTCCTGTATCGGGTTATTCTCTCCTGCAGCAATCCCGGCGACCTTGTTTTAGACCCGTTCTTTGGGAGTGGAACGACCGGTGCCGTTGCGAAGCTTCTGCACCGCGCCTGGATCGGAATCGAGCGCGAAGAGAACTACGCAAAACTGGCCCAAGAGCGCATCGACGCTGTTGAACCTGAGTTTTTTCAGGCGGCTTCTTTCGATGTGCGCAGTAAGAAAAAAACGGCGGCGCGCATACCGTTCTCGGCCTTGCTGGAAGGCGGTTATCTGAAACCCGGCCAGAAGCTGTACTTCCGCAAAGACAAGCAGCGCAGCGCGACAATCAAGCCAGACGCCCGCCTGCGCACCAATGACGGCTTCGAAGGCAGCATTCACAGAGCCGGGGCGCATCTGATGGACGGCTCGCCCTGCAACGGATGGGAGCACTGGTACCTGCAGGATAACGGCGACATGGTGCCGTTGGATGACTTCCGCAAACGCTATCGCATTGAGCAAATAACCCCGGATGGGTGACCAGATTGTATATGGCCTAATACACCCAGTTTGTTGCGGGCGGGGGCCGTGCGGAAGGTGTTGTTAGCTGAACTGGGCGAGCAGCTGCGCCACGCGCGCGAGGCGCGCGGCCTTTCGCTGCGCGAGTTGGAGCAGGCCACTCGCATCCGCGTGAAGTACCTGCGGGCTTTAGAGCAGGGCGACCTGGATGCATTGCCTACCGAGGTGCAGCTGCGCGGATTCTTGCGCAACTACGCGCGACAGGTGGGCCTTGAGCCGGAGAGTGCGTTGCTGCGCTTGCAGCAGGCATTGCAAATTAAAGAAAGGCACGGATGGCGGAAACTGTTTCGGCGCAGGCGGGCAAGCGTTCTCCCGCCGGTGGCGCCCCGGGCCAAGCCGGCTGCAGCACCCGCTACGCCCGCCGCCACTGCGCCGGTTGCGAGCGGTCCGTGGTTGCGCGTGCGCCGGATTATCACGCCGGACACCTTTGTCAGCGCCATTCTTTTCGTTGGCCTGATTGCCTTTTTCTTCTGGGGCGGCGCGCGGATGGCGCGGTCAATCCGCTCTCCGCGCCCGGCGGTGGCCACTCCGGTGGTACTCGGTCCGACCATCACCCCGACATTCCTCAGCTATGCGCCGGCAACGCCCACACACCCGCCGCCGCTAGTGAATTTCTCCGATGTGCAGCTCACCCTACTTGCGGAGCAGCGTTCTTTTGTGCGCGTCACTGTGGATGGCGCGCTGGAATTCCAGGGCATGCTGCAGCGAGGCGAGCGGCGCGATTACTTCGCTGATGAACAGATTGAACTGACAACTGGCAACGGCGCAGGCGTGCGCGTGCTTTTCAACCAGCGGGATGAAGGCATAATGGGCGAGTTCGGCGAAGTGGTCACATGGACATTCTCGCCCAATTCCATGAGCACGCCGGCGCCTGTTTCGGCGACGCCGCCCCCTGGGACGCCCGTGGCAGCCACGGCTGCGCCCTGACCGACAACACGTTCATTGCTTCCGGAGCACGTCAACACTTGACACCTCCGGTGCACTCGTGATACGATATGTTTTACTGAAAGGAACTGAGTTTCGCGTAATGAAACTCTTCACCCTGTCAACAAACTGCTATGTATAAAGTAGAGGCGCTTGCGCGCGGCCTGAACGTGTTGGCGCTCTTCTCTCGTGAGCGGCCGACAATGTCTTTTTCCGACATCGTGGCTGCCAGTGGCCTGAGCAAGGCCACCGTATTCCGAATTCTCTCCACCCTATCCAATCTAGGCTATCTTGAACGGAATGACGAAAACAGGCGCTATCGTCCCAGCCTGAAGGTGCTGCAACTCGGGTTCACCACCCTTTCCAGCCTCGAGCTGCGTCATCTGGCGCGGCCTTTCACCGAGCGGTTGGCGCAGCAGGTCGGCCAGACGGTGAGCATGGCCGTACTCGATGGTATGGACGTGATTTACATCGACCGGGTGCGGCACAACGCGGTGCTGGGCGTGGTGCTCGGGTTGGGCTCGCGCATTCCGGCGCACGCGGCCTCGCTCGGAAAAGCGATACTGGCTTTTCTGCCGTCGGATGAATTGCAGCGTCGCCTTGAGGGGGCCGAGCTGCCGGCTTACACTCAGCACACCACTTCCGGTCGTTCCGCGCTGCGCGCGGATCTGGAGCGGGTGCAGGAACTTGGCTATTCGCTCAACGATGAGGAGTGGGTACTCGGATTGCGTTCCACGGCGGCGCCGATATTGGACGACCACGGCGAAGTGGTCGCCTCCATCAATAGCGCGGTGCCGGCGGCTCTGGTTTCGCGCGCCGAGCTCGAGAACCGCATTTCACCGCAGGTGCGCGCAACGGCGCTCGAAATCTCGCATGCGCTGGGCTACGACGGTGCGCTCGGTAGCGTGGGGGAGGATGCATGATAGCTGCATCCACGCCCGCGGTTCCGGTGCGAGCAGCTGTTGGCAATCTGCAGCCCTCTTTAACTCTTCAAATCAATGACCGCGTGCGCCGGCTGCGGGCGGCGGGGCAGCCGGTCTATCACCTCGGCTTCGGCGAATCACGCTTTCCGGTGCACGCGCTTATCGCGCAAGCTTTGGGTGAGAACGCGCAGCAGCGCAGCTACCAGCCACTGCTGGGAATACCCGCGCTGCGCCAGGCAATCGGCGCGTATTATCAAAACAAGTTCGGCTGGGAACTGGATGCAGAGCAGGTGGTGGTGGGGCCGGGAAGCAAGGCGCTTCTTTATGCTCTGATGCTGGCGCTGCGCGGTGAGGTCATCCTTCCGACGCCGACCTGGGTCTCGTACGCGCCGCAGGCGGCTTTGACTAATCGGCCCTTCTCTTATGTGCCCATGGACGGGCGGCAGGGTTATCGCCTTGATGCGGAACGAGTCCGCGCTTATCTTAATAGGGGGGCGAGTCCGACCACACTTCTCTATTCGAATCCGCACAACCCGACTGGAACGGTGATGACGTCGGCGGAAGCGCAGGCGCTGGCCGCGCTGGCACGGGAGCGCGGATTGACTGTGCTCAGCGATGAGATTTACATGCTGACCACCCATGCGGACGCGCCGCGTGCTTCGGTCTATGATCACTACCCGCAGGGCACGGTGGTCACCGGCGGCACGAGCAAACATCTTTCGCTGGGCGGCTGGCGTTTCGGGGTGGCCATTCTTCCACCGGGAGCGCCCGGCCGGGCGTTGACCGATGCGCTGCACAATCTGGCAGGCGCGATCTGGTCATGCGTGGCCGCCCCGGTGCAACATGCGGCCATGGTGGCTTACAGCGGCGCTGCCGAGATAGAGAGACACATTCAAGATTGCACGCGCATGCACGCGGCGCGTACCCGCCATCTGTACGACGCTCTGGCGGAGTTTGGCGTTTCGATGCCGGAGCCGCAGGGTGGCTTCTACCTCTATCCTTCTTTCGCGCGCTGGAAGGCGGCGCTGGCCGAGCGTGGGGTGCGCACCTCTGCTGAGCTTGCACAGCTGCTGCTGGAGGATTACCAGATTGCTGCGTTGCCGGGCAGCGCCTTTGGCGATGACCCCGGAGAACTCACACTGCGGCTCTCCAGCAGCTACCTCGATGTTGGTACCGATGAGCAGGCAGCCGGGCTGCTGGCAGCTTTCGCGGATGACCCCGACCCGGAGCGGCTTATGCAACAGCACCATCCCGAAACGCGGGCGGTGGTGCAGCGCTTCGCTGATTTCATCGGCTCGTTGGAGCGGGTTTCGTGAGCAGCGAAGCTGTAATCGTCGCCGCGGTGCGCAGCCCGGTCGGAAAACTGGGTGGCGCGTTGGCAGCCGTGCGCCCCGACGACCTGCTGGCCGAGACGCTCAAAGCGCTGATTGAGCGCGCCGGCATCGACCCGGCGCTTGTGGAGGACGTGTACGCTGGTTGCGGCAATCAGGCTGGGGAGGACAACCGCGACGTGGCGCGCATGGCTCTGTTACTGGCCGGCTTCCCGAAGGAAGTGGGCGGGGTGACGGTGAACCGAAATTGCTCCTCTGCGCTTGAGGCGGTCAATCAGGCGGCCAAGGCGATACTGGTTGGCGAGGCGGATGTGTTTATCGGCGCGGGCGTGGAGAGCATGAGCCGCGCGCCGTGGTCACTCCCCAAGCCGGGGCGCAGCCACCCGGTCGGCCACCCGCAGATTTACGACACCACGGTCGGCTGGCGTTATCCCAATCCGAAGCTGGATGCACTGTACCCGATAATTAGCCTCGGCGAGACGGCGGAGAACATCGCTGAGGAGATGGACATCACGCGCGCGGAGCAGGATGCCTGTGCGCTAGAGAGTCACCGGCGCGCGGTCGCGGCCATCAACTCCGGCAGGTTCGCAGACGAAATAGCACCGATTTCCGTGCCGCAGAGCAAAGGCGATGCGGTGATTGTGGACAACGACGAACACCCGCGTTACCGCCACGAGAATGGCGAATACGTACTCGATAGCAGCATGGAGCAACTGGCGCGGCTCCGCCCCGCCTTCCGCAAGGGCGGCACAGTGACCGCGGGGAATTCCAGCGGCATCAATGATGGCGCGGCGGCGCTGCTGCTGATGAGCGCGGAAAGGGCCCGTGAACTCGACCTGCAGCCGATGGCGCGCTGGCTCGGGTCCGCCGTGGCCGGCGTCGACCCCGGCGTAATGGGATACGGTCCCATCCCGGCCACCGAGAAGCTGCTCAAGCGGCTGCAACTATCGCTCTCTGATATCGGCTTGATTGAACTGAACGAGGCCTTCGCCGCTCAGTCCATCGGGGTGATGCGCAAGCTGGGCATGCGCCCTGAAATC
>PVBE010345318.1_pt1 | contig 30188 bp, 23 predicted proteins | sample 1631181 | NCBI WGS metagenome assembly PVBE01 (sample SAMN08397723, study PRJNA350692) | Marine metagenome, whole genome shotgun sequencing project. | isolation source: water | place: Pacific Ocean | collected 2012-04
CGCGAAGAAGCCTCGACCCAGGGCAAACGCCTGGGCTCGCAGATCACGGCTCTCGGTTTCCTTGACGAGAACGAGCTCACCGAGTTCGTCGCGAAACAATACGGTGTGCCCTCGATCAATCTGAACGATTTCGCCGTCGAGCCCGAGGTGCTCGATCTGATTCCCGGGGATGTCGCCAACAAACACAATGTCGTCCCCGTGAATCGTGCCGGTTCGACGCTGATTCTCGCGACTGCCGACCCATCCAATATCTTCGCACTCGACGACATCAAATTCCTCACTGGCTACAACATCCAGCCGGTTGTCGCGTCCGAAGAACAGATTCGCGAGGCGATCGAAAGATATTATGCGGAGCCCGAAGAAGACCTGCTCGACGAGGTCATGGCGGACTTCGACGACGAAGGCATCGACTTCGTCTCCGGCGAGGAAGAAGAGGACGCAAATGGCCTTGCGCGAGATGCTGAGGACGCGCCGGTCGTCAAGCTCGTCAACCTGATCCTCACCGACGCAATCAAGAAGGTCGCGTCCGATATCCACATCGAACCCTATGAGAAGATATTTCGGGTGCGGTACCGCATCGATGGCGTGCTCTATGAGGTGATGAAGCCACCGGTGAAGCTGAAGAATGCGCTGACCTCTCGCGTCAAGATCATGAGCGAGCTCGACATCGCGGAACGCCGACTGCCCCAGGATGGACGCATCAAGCTGAAGATGGGCAAGGGGCGCGAGATGGACTTTCGTGTCTCCGTCTTGCCGACCCTCTTTGGTGAGAAGATCGTGCTTCGCCTTCTCGACAAGAGCAATCTGCAGCTCGATATGACGAAGCTCGGCTTCGAGCAGAGTCAACTCGACGACTTTCAGGAGTGTATCCATCAACCCTTTGGGATGGTGCTCGTCACAGGTCCGACCGGCTCGGGAAAGACGACGACGCTCTATTCAGCGCTCTCGGAGCTGAACAAGACGAGTGAGAATCTCTCGACCGCGGAAGATCCGGTCGAGTTCAATCTCGCCGGCATCAATCAGGTGCAGATGCATGAAGACATCGGCCTGAACTTCGCGGCGGCCCTGCGATCCTTTCTGCGCCAGGACCCGGACATCATCATGGTGGGTGAGATTCGCGACTTCGAGACCGCGGAGATCTCGGTCAAGGCCGCGTTGACGGGACACATGGTGCTCTCGACGCTGCATACGAATGATGCTCCGTCGACCATCAACCGCCTACTGAACATGGGCATCGAGCCCTTCCTGGTGGCCTCCGCCGTCAACTGCATCGTCGCTCAGCGTCTCGCCCGGCGGATCTGCTCGGAGTGCGTCACCGACGATCCCGACGTCGATCTCGAGAAGCTGATCGATGCCGGACTCAGTGAAGAGGACGCCCGATCCTTCAAGCCCAAGAAGGGGAGCGGCTGCGGCAATTGCTCCGACACCGGCTTCAATGGGCGTGTCGCGATCTACGAGGTCATGGTGATGACCGATCAGCTCAAGGAGTTCGTACTCAACGGCGCCTCGGGCACCGAGATCAAGCGCGAAGCGATCCGCGGCGGAATGTGCACCCTGCGCCGCAGCGCACTCAACATGATGCTCGACGGTGTCACGACGATCTCGGAAGTCTTCCGGGTTTCGACCTCAGATTCGGCGTAGTAGAGGGGGCCCCGACTTGGCAAACATGCATCAGCTTCTCAAGGCGATGATCGAGAAGGGAGCCAGTGATCTCCACATCACGACGGGCTCTCCACCGCAGTTTCGGCTCGACGGGAAGCTCCATCCACTGAAGATCCCGCCGCTCTCTCCGCAGGACACGAAGCAGCTTTGCTATTCGGTTCTGACCGATGCCCAGAAGCATCGTTTCGAAGAGACCAACGAACTCGATCTCTCATTCAGTGTGCAGAAGCTCTCTCGATTTCGCGGCAACGTCTTCGTTCAGCGCGGGAATGTCTCAGGTGCGTTTCGCGCCATTCCCTTCAAGATCCTGAGTTTCGATGAACTCGGCTTGCCACCGATCGTGGAAGAGCTGTCCAAGAAACCACGTGGATTGATCCTGGTCACGGGCCCGACCGGCTCGGGCAAGTCCACGACACTGGCTTCGATCATCGACCGCATCAATATGGATCGGAACGAGCATATCGTCACGATCGAGGACCCGATCGAATACCTGCATCCCCACAAGGGTTGTATCGTCAACCAACGAGAGATCGGCGCGGACACAGACTCGTTCAAGGCGGCCTTGAAATACATTCTGCGCCAGGATCCGGACATCGTACTGATTGGCGAGCTGCGTGACCTCGAAACGATCGAAGCCGCGCTGACCGTCGCAGAGACCGGCCACCTCGCCTTCGCGACGCTGCACACGAACTCCGCGATACAGACGATCAACCGCATCGTGGACATCTTTCCGCCCTTTCAGCAGTCCCAGATTCGGCAACAGCTCTCTTTCGTGCTCGAGGCCGTGATGTGCCAGACGCTGCTGCCTCGGGCCAATGGACCTGGCCGGGGTCTCGCCCTGGAGGTGATGATTCCGAATTCCGCGATTCGTGCCCTGATACGCGACGACAAGATTCATCAGTTGTACTCGTCGATGCAGGTCGGCCAGAGCAAGTCCGGCATGCAGACCATGAACCAGGGCCTCGCTTCGTTGGTGATGCAACGAATCGTGGAGCTGGAGGTTGCAAAGGGTCGCAGCCCTGATCCCGACGAACTCCAGCAGATGATCGCCAAGGGGCCGGATGCCAGGACCGCGGGCGGCGGGCGAAGTTCGTCGCGAGCGGACGCGAAGACGAGAAATCGATGATTGGCGCCCGATCGGGCGGTGATCGAGGGAGACTGAGACATGCCGATCTATCTCTGGACTGCAAAGGCACGTTCGGGTGGCAAGAAGGCCGGAGAGTTGGAAGCCGGCAGCCCCGAAGCCGTGGTGCTTCACCTGAAGAATATGGGCCTGGTTCCCGGCAAGGTGAAGGTGAAGCCGAAGGATATCTCGGAGCTACTTCCCTTCCTGGCGCCCAAGGTGACGATCAACGATCTGGTCGTCTTTACGCGCCAGTTCGCGGTCATGGTCGATGCGGGCCTTCCACTCGTGCAATGTCTCCAGATTCTCGGTGATCAGCAGGCAAACGTCACCTTCAAAAATATTATTCGGGCCGTCAAGAACGATGTCGAGTCTGGTTCGACCTTCGCCGAGGCTCTCGAAAAACACCCGAAGGCCTTCGATGACCTGTTCGTGAACCTCGTCGCGGCGGGTGAGGTCGGGGGTATCCTGGACACGATCCTGAATCGGCTGGCCGTGCAGCTCGAGAAGGCGGAGAAGCTTCGAAAGCAGTTGAAGGGTGCGATGGTCTACCCGGCGACGGTCTCCATCATCGCCATCGCCTGTATCGTGATGCTCCTGGTCAAGGTGATCCCGGTCTTCGAGCAGATGTTCGCCGACTTCGGCGGCACGCTGCCGCTGCCGACGCAGAAGGTCATCCAGATGTCGAATTTCCTTCAGGCCTACATCGGGCATATAATGGGAATCGTCACGGCGGTGGTGGTGAGCTACCAGCAGGCACGAGCCCGAAGTCTCGCCTTTCGTTATCAGACGGACAAGCTGAAGCTGAGCCTGCCGGTCTTTGGAAACATCATCAAGAAGGTCGCGGTCGCCCGCTTCACGCGCACGCTGGGAACCATGATCTCGAGTGGCGTGCCGATCCTCGACGGACTCAATATCGTCGCCAAGACCGCCGGCAACATGGTGATCGAGGAGGAGTTGCAGAACACGCGAACGTCGATCTCCGAGGGCAAGACGATCGCCGAACCACTCCAGGGCTCGAAGATCTTTCCGGGCATGATGGTCTCGATGATCACGATCGGTGAGGAAACGGGCTCGATGGAGATCATGCTCAACAAGATTGCGGACTTCTACGACGGGGAAGTCGACGGCGCAGTGGCCGGCCTCACAGCGATGCTCGAGCCGATCATGATGGTCTTCATGGGTGGATCGATCGGTACCATCCTGATTGCCATGTATCTGCCGATCTTCACGATCGCCGATACGATCGGCTGAGCGACGGGACGAGAGATGGCAGACGACGTGGTCCGGGGGGGGGATGAACGCGTCGACGAGATGACCCGGACCAGTCTGGGCTGGCTGCTCGCCGCGCGCTGGCTGCTGGCGGCGCTGAGTCTGGGGCTGGCGGTATCCCTCGACAGGCTCGACGGCGGTCAGGGGAACCCGGCGATATGGGGTGTGTACTGGACGGTCGTCGCCGCCTTTGCCGCCACGATCGTGTCCGGACTGCTGGCGCAGCGCACCCGAAATCCGGAGCGCTTTGCGACCGTTCAAATCGGCGTCGACCTGGCGATCGTCACGTCTCTCGTCTACTTCTCCGGAGCTGGGGAATCGGTATTCACCTTCCTCTACGCGCTGGTCGTGCTGTATAGCGCCCTGGCTCTCGATCGCAGGGGCGTCGCCCTCAGTGCTGGCCTCGCATCTCTCGGATATGGCTTCGTCCTCTTCGGTTCGGACCTTGGGCTCCTGCCGGATCTTGGCAGCGGGGGGCGCTCACATCCGCCGATGCTCCAGGGCGCCTACTGGGGCTTCTACACGGGCGCGTTGGTGGTGGTGGGAATGCTGGCGAACACGCTCTCGGCTGAGCTGCGGAGAACGGGCGCGGCGCTCGATCGACGTACCCATGATCTACACCAGTTGAGGGATCTGCATCTCCTCACGGTGGAGAGCATCGGCAGCGGCTTGCTGACCACGGATGATTCGGCGCGCGTGACCTCCTTCAATCCCGAGGCGGAACGGATTACGGGCGTCGATGCCTCGCAGGCCGAGGGGCGGTTCCTCGACGATCTGATTCCGGGTGCGATGGCGACCTTCGATGATGGGATTGCCAATGATTGCATCCAGAGCTCAGCGGATCGCGGCCGGATTCCCTTCCGCAACCTACGCGGCGAAGATCTCTTCCTCGGCCTGTCTGCATCCAGCCTGCGAGACGAGGACGGTCGCGAGCTCGGACAGATCGTGATCTTCCAGGACGTGACAAAGGTGGTCTCGATGGAGCACGAGCTTCGCCAGTCGGAGCGACTGGCCGCCGTGGGTGAAATGGCGGCCCGCATGGCCCATGAGATTCGCAACCCCCTGGCGTCGATCTCGGGCTCCGTTCAGATCCTGCAGAGCTGCGCCCCGGATGTCGACCCGAAGCAGGGGGGCCACCCGGAGCATGGACGATTGATGGGGATCGTCGTGCGTGAGGTCGAGCGGCTGAACAGCCTGATCGGGGACTTTCTTCTCTACTCGCGCCCAGCACCGCTTCGCCTGGAGGAGGTATGCCTCGCGAACCTCGTGGAGGAGGTGGCCAAGATGAGCGAAGGGGAGACGACGCAGGAGATCCAGGTCGACCTCGAACTCGATTTCGAGGTGAGGGTGCTGGCCGACGCCGCGCAGCTCAAATCCGTGATCTGGAATCTCTGGAACAACGGCATCGAGGCGATCGGATCCTCTGGGCGGCTCTCCGCGAGGGTCATGCGCATCCCGTGGGATCCCACTCAAGAGCCGCGACTCTTGGGCCGAACTGAGGAGATGGCGGGACCGAGCGAGCCGTCGGCAATCAATTGGACAGCCGTGCTCGAGATCGAGGATGACGGGATGGGCATGTCGCTCGAGGTCCAGCAGATGATCTTCGAGCCCTTCTTCACGACCAAGCGGGAGGGTACGGGTCTGGGCTTGGCGACCGTACAGCGAATCGTCGAACAACACGGTGGTTCGATTCAGGTGTCGAGCCAGCCGGGTTCGGGAACCTGCTTCCGAATGCAACTGCGAAGCGTGGAGTTGAATCGATGACCGAGAACAGAGCGTGCATTCTGGTCGTCGATGACGAACGAAGCATGCAGGAATTCCTGGAGATCTTCCTGCGCCGGGAGGGCTATGACGTTCTGACGGCCAGTGATGTCGATACTGCGATGGTGCATCTCGAGGCCGACGAGATCGACCTCGTGATTACGGACATGCAGATGCCCGACAAGACCGGCCTCGACCTTCTCCTCGCGGCTCGCGAGGTGGCCCCAGAAACGATCGTCATCGTGGTTACGGCCTTTGGGACCACTGACAGTGCCATCGCCGCGATGAAAGAGGGCGCCTATGACTATCTGATGAAGCCCTTCAAAGTCGAAGAGCTACGCATCGTGATCGAGAAGGCTCTCGAAAAAAAAGTCCTGTCGATCGAGAATCGGCGGCTGCGTCAGGAGCTCCGAAGTCAAGCCCGGTCTCGCGACATCATTGGCCACAGCCCTGCCATGCAGGAGGTCTTCGATCTCATCGCGCAGGTGGCCGAGACCAAGACCAATGTCCTGGTGGCGGGGGAGAGCGGGACGGGCAAAGAGCTCGTGGCGAGGGCGATTCACGAGCAGAGCAATCGACACGATAGCGCCTTCGTGGCGATCAATTGCGGTGCAATTCCGGAGAACCTGCTGGAAAGCGAGCTATTCGGTCATGTCAAGGGAGCTTTTACCGGCGCCGTCCAGAGCAAAGAAGGACTCTTCGAGACGGCCTCGGGCGGCACCCTCTTCCTGGACGAAATCGGCGAGCTTTCGGGTCCACTTCAGGTCAAGCTGCTGCGCGCACTTCAGGAGAGGACGATTCGTAAGGTCGGGGATACGGTCGATCGCAAGATCGACGTGCGCATCGTTTCCGCTACGAATCGGCGTCTCGAAGACGAGGTGGCGGCGGGTCGGTTCCGGGAGGACGTCTATTACCGACTGAACGTGATCGAGTTGATGCTGCCGCCGCTCCGGGATCGCCGTGAAGACATCCCGCTGCTGGCCCAACATTTCATTCGCAAGTTCTCACAAGAGCTGGAGAAGAGTGTCGACGGGATGGAGCCGGGCTGCTTCGAGCTGCTGAACCACTACGCCTTCCCGGGGAACGTCCGGGAGCTCGAGAACCTGATCGAACGGGCGGTCGCGCTCTCCCGGCAGCCAATGATCGGTGTCGACCTGCTCCCCCCGACGGTTCGACAGAATCGCCAGATCGAGGCTGAACCTCGAATTCCGAACGAGGGCGTCGATCTCGAAAAGCTTCTCGGGAGCTATGAATCTTCCCTTCTGGCCGAGGCCCTCAAGCTCTCCGGCGGCGTCAAGAAGCAGGCCGCCCGGCTGCTTGGCGTCTCCTTTCGATCCTTCCGCTATCGACTGGAGAAGCTCGGGATCGAGGATCCCCGACGAGAGGATTGACGGTGCGGATTCGGCAGGGTGTTCAGGCGGAAGTGTTGCTCTCGCTCGCGCTGATCACCTTCACGGCCACAGCGCTGCTGCTCGCGATCTTCCACCAGACCAACCATGCCAGGATCGACGCGCTCCACCCGCTGCTGGCACGGGGCTTCGTCGCCGAAACGGACTCGCCGCGTTTTGAACTTCGCGGGATCCAAGGCGGCCTCCGGTGGAGCCTGGATGCGGAGGGCCATTCTCGAGGGCTTGCATCGAGCATCGAGGTGCTCGACGAGGAGACTCGGGCTCTCGGGCAGCTAGCCCTGGCGGCAGGGCGACCGCACGTACAATCCGGATCGCCCTGGGACCCGATCCGCTTCGCAACGCCCGATTTCGAGACGGGCGGCGTATGGGTTGGCCGGATCGATCCACCCGTGTCCGGTGCCGTGCTCTGCGCCCTGATTCTGGTCGACGTGCTGGTCTTCGGCCTGTTTGGATCCACGCTCTTGCGACGCCGCGTGGTCGGTCCCCTGCGGCATCTCGCGGCAGCGGTTCGGGAGATCGGAGACGGCGATCTGCCGGCAACCGTGCCCACCGACGGTGCCTGTGAGATCGCCGAGCTGGGAACGGCTTTCAATGAGATGCAAACAGCACTGGCTGCCCGCACGGGCGCGCTCGAGAAGGCCGTCGGGGATCTGCGCAGCGCCAACTCGAGGCTCCGGCGGGCCCGGGAGGGGCTCGATCGGGCCGAGCGGCTGGCGATGGTGGGAAGCCTGGCTGCCGGCGTCGCACACGAAGTGGGCAATCCAATGGGCGCCCTGCTGGCCTTTCTCGACATGGGCGCTCGGGATCCAGGGCTGAGCGAGAAGGCGAAACACAGTCTGGACCGGGCCGCAGAGCAGGGCGAACGGGTGCGTATGATTCTTCGCCAGCTGCTCGACTTTTCGCGAGCACCACAGGTGCAGCACGTCGCGATCTCGCTCGTGGAGATCGCGCAACAGGTCGTCGAGCTGCTGTTGGCGCAACGCGCGTATTCCGAGATCGAGTTTGAAGTCGTCGCGGAACCAAAACTCCCTCCGGCGCGCGGGGACCGAAGTCTGGCGTCGCAGATTCTCCTGAATCTGGTGCTGAATGCGGCCGCTGCCCTCGAAGACCGCGACCACCGAAGGATTCGATTGGACGTACGCGTCGGGGTGGCGCATGACCGCGATGGCGATTGGCAGAGCGAGTGGGCGCAGCGCCGCGTGGCAGACTGCATCGTGTGCTGGGTCGAGGATTCGGGCCCCGGCGTCGTGCTCGAGGACCCCGAGCGGATCTTCGATCCCTTCTTCACGACGAAAGCGCCGGGTGAGGGGACCGGGCTCGGACTTGCCAACGCCCGGCGGCTCGCAGAGGAAATGGGTGGACGTGTCGAGCTGGACCCGAGCGGCTCATCGCTCGGGGGAGCGCGTTTCGGCTTCGTGCTGGGCTCCTGTGCCATGTCGAGCAGGGACGCGGGGAATGACGGGACAAGGGCCCGCAATCAGTCTCGGAGGCCGTAGTCCTTGATCTTGTAGAGCAGGGCGCGGTGGCTGATTTCGAGGAGCTTCGCTGCGTGAGTTCGATTGCCCCCGGTCTGCTCGAGGGCGCGCCGAATCAAATCGGCTTCGAAACGCTGTCGCGCGCGTTTCATGCCGAAGTCTTCGTCGTGCTGGGCGCGGGGCACCGGCGACGAGACGAGCGCGTCGGGCAGTGCGGCGATCTCGATTGCATCCCCGTCAGTCAGGATCACCGCGCGCTCGATCACGTTCTCGAGCTCACGGACATTGCCGGGCCAGCCGTAGGCTGCGAGTCGCTCGAGTGCCGCTTCGGAGACCCGCCGCACCGGCTTGCCGAGGGCCGTGCGATAGCTTGCCAGGAAATGATCGACGAGCAGCGGGATGTCTTCGCGCCGTTTGCGAAGGGGCGGAACCTCGAGGCGCACGACATTCAGTCGGTAGAAGAGATCCTCGCGAAAGCGGCCGGCGCTGATTTCGGCTTCGAGGTCGCGCGAGGTCGCCGCAAGCACACGGACATCGATACGTTTTGCCTTCGTATCACCGACCGGCCGCACCTCTTCTTCCTGAATCGCACGCAACAGCTTGACCTGCAGCGAAGGCGGTAGCTCGGCGATCTCGTCGAGGAAGAGAGTGCCCTGGTCCGCTTCGCTGAAGAGGCCTCGGTGTGTCCGACTGGCTCCGGTAAAGGCGCCTTTCACGTGTCCAAAGAGCTCGCTCTCCAGCAGATTCTCGGGGATTGCACCGCAGTTCACGCCGACGAAGGGTGCGTCGCGTCGGGGCGACTGCGCGTGAATCGCCCGGGCGATGACTTCTTTGCCGGTGCCGCTCTCACCGGTGATCAGGACCGTGGACTTGTAGGCCGCGGCTCGTTCGAGTAGCTCGATGACTTCGATCATGGGGTCCGAGGCGGCGACGATGGCGCGCTCGCCGATGGCTCTGGACATGTCTCGCTGCAGGAGTTCGTTGCGGCGCCGCAGGGCTTCCCGCTCCTGGGCCTTGCGCAGGGTGAGGCGGATCTCCGCCGGCTGGAAGGGCTTCGCCAGATAATCGTAGGCACCCTGTTGGATGGCCTTGACGGCCAGGTCCTCGGTTCCGTGCGCCGAGATCAGGATGATCGGAACGCCCGGAAGCAGACGAGAGATCTGAGGCATCAGGTCGAACCCGTCCAGACCCGGCATGCGCAGGTCGCAAACCACCGCGTCGACCTCCGACCGCTCGATCAGTTCGAGCGCCTGCTCGCCGGACTCGGCGGTGAGACACGCGTAGCCCTCTGCGGAGAGGATCAATTTCAGGCTCTCGCGCACGGCCTCGTCGTCATCGACGATCAGAATTCGGTTGAACACCACCGCTCCAGTGTGTGTGAATACACCCGGCCCAAACTCCGCCGATACCCAACGATCCCATCGGCCGATCGGTCGAGGGACTGAGCCGATTCAGACGTCTTCTCGCGCAGCGCGATGCATTGGGCCCGCGCGTGCGCTGCCGGCCCATCAGATGTGATCCGCCACACAACGAAGTCGCGTCCGGGACCCTCAAGTCCCTGAAACCCCGGTCCGATAGGCCAAGAGTCCGACCCCACCGAGGTAGGCGGGGTCACGGAGGATGATCGGTGGCCAACAATCAGGTCCAGAGGTTTCGCGAGAACCTCATGATGAGCAAAGCGGAACTCGCGCGGAAGGCAGGCCTTTCGACGCTTACGATCGACCGTGTGGAGGCAGGACGGCCCTGTCGTCTCGACACGAAACGAAAGATCCTGCTGGCCTTCGGGCTCAAGGTCACTGACAAGGGCCGCGTCTTTCGATCCATGGACGGCCAGACCGGTTTTGCCGGCGAAGGAAATCCTTCGCTAGCGGAAACTCGGCAATAGGGCAGCGGAGGGAATGCTCGGGATGGGTTTTTCGCTACCGGGTTTCGGCAAGGCGTCCGTCATCGGACTCGACATCGGATCGAGTTCTGTGAAGGCCGTGGAAATCTTACAGAAGAGTCGGGACAAGGGCTTCGAACTCCGCTCGCTGGGTCAAGCCGCCTTGCACTCCGAAGCGATCGTACAAGGTGCCTTCCTGAACTCGACCGCCATCGTGGATACGATCCGCGAAGCCGTCGATGCCGGCAAGATCAAGACTACGGACGTCGCGGCAGCCGTGTCGGGTCACTCCGTCATCGTCAAGCGCGTCAACCTTCCGTCTATGAGCCGCGAAGAGTTGGAGAATCAGATCCAGTGGGAAGCGGAGCAGTACATCCCCTTTGACGTCAACGAGGTCAATCTCGACTTTCAGATCCTCGCCAACCACGAGCACGAAGGTCAGATGGACGTGCTCCTCGTTGCGGCGAAGAAAGACCTGATCGACGACTACGTGCAGGTGATTAGCGAAGCGGGACTCAACGCGATCGCGATCGACGTTGCGGGGTTCGCAGTTCAGAACGCCTACGAGATCAACTACGAAGAAGACCCCGAGGCCGTGACGGCATTGGTGAATATTGGAGCGCAGGTCGTCAACATCAACGTGTTGCAGAATGGAATTCCGGCATTCACCCGCGACATCATGACCGGAGGCGCCCAGTACACGGAAGAGATCCAAAAGGCGCTCTCCGTCAGCTTCGAAGAAGCGGAGAAGATCAAGATCGGCGGCTCTGCTGGCGAGCAGGTCCAGGAGGTCATACCCCAGGAAGTCGAGCTGGCCCTGCGCAGCGTCTCGGACACCGTGATCGGGGAGATCTCACGCTCACTCGATTTCTTCACAGCGACCGCCGTGGATGCTCGCATCACGAGAGTGCTGCTCGCTGGCGGTGGTTCGAAGATCAGCGGCTTCGTGAATGTCTTCAGCGAACGAACCGGGATCGAAACGAGTCTGATGAATCCCCTCGCGCATATGTTGCCGAGCAAGGGATTCGAGGCGGAATACCTCGAATCGATGGCGCCGTTTCTCGCCGTCGCAATTGGATTGGCCACCAGGAGGGTGCTCTGATGATGATGGAGATCAACCTCCTCCCGCATCGCGAGGCGCGGCGTGCAGCCGACCTCCGAGAGTCGATCGCGCTGCTGATCCTCGGTCTCGTGGTGCTGGTCGGTTGCGTGTTCTTCTTGAACTCGGGTGTGAGAAGCGAGCTGTCCGCGGCGCGGGCAAACGTGGACCAGCTCGAAGCCGACATCTCTCGGTACAAGCCGCAGCAGGTACTGGTCGACAAGTTCAAGGACCAAAAGAAGGAACTCCAGGACAAGCTCGACATCATCACGACCCTCGACCACGCTCGAAGTGGCCCGGTGAGGGTGCTGGACGAACTCTCCGCGAGCATTCCGGAACGCATATGGCTGACCAGCATAACAACCAAGGGAACGGCCATTCGGCTCGAAGGGCAGAGTCTCGACACTGGTGTCGTCGCGGACTTCCTGCGCTTGCTGAATGCTTCGGCCTATTTCAGGAATGTGGATCTGGACAAGACGAGTGGAGGCAAGATCGTTGATGGCGTGCGACTCGTCAACTTCGAAATCCGAGCGGATATGACGCCTACGCTCGTAGCGACCGAGAGCAAATCCTGAATCAGAGGAAACCATGGCCTTGGAACTGAACATCGATTTTGATCAGAAGCTCGAGCAGTTCGCGAAAATCCCCAAGCCGATCCGGTTGGCAGTCGTCTCGGCGTTTCTCGTAACGCTCGCGGCTGGATACTGGTTTCTCTCCTACCAGCCGCTCAAGGCTGAAGCGCGGGAACTCGTAGTGCATCGTCAGGAGCTGCAGCGCAGGCTGAACAACGCCCGCAGCGTCGCGGACAACGTTCCTGGATTCGAAGCCGAGGTTGCCGCACTCGAGCGCGATCTGGAGCTCGCACTCAAGCAGCTTCCGAATCGGAAACAGTTCGAGGACCTACTCCAAGACATCAGCACGGCGGGCAAGAAGGTCGGCGTCACGATCAAGTCGATTGATCGAGACACGGAGGCCGAACGGGACTTCTATGCCGAAGTGCCCTTCATGATCGAACTCGAGGGTACCTACCACGACCTGGCTCGGTTTTTCGAGATGGTGGCGAGCCTGCCACGCATCGTGAATATCGGCGGACTCCAGATTACGGTTGCGACAGAGGATCAGAAGTCGACAGTGCTCAAGGTTACGGGCCGTGCCACGACATTTCGATTCCTGAGTAACGAGGTCTGATTCGATGAAGTTGAAGCGAACCGAAGAACGGGGAGCGCGTATGGGGATCCGAGGAGCTTTGTTGCTCTTCCTGGCCCTGACTCTCGTCTCGATGACACTGGGGTGTGGTGAGGAAGCGGTAACTACTAACGCACCGACAGCCGCGGACATGGAGAATGATCGGGCGGCGCTCATAAATCGTGAGGCGCACGATCGCAAGCCGAAGCAGACGGACGAACAAGAGAAGGCGGACCCCATCGTTGCCGCGACCGAGGGAGAGACTGCCGAGTACGCCGGAGGCGAACGAGACTACTTCTACGATCCTCGCAACAAGCGAGATCCATTCCGTTCGTTTCGCTACATGAATGATTCGGGGCGCGAGCAGAACTTTGGTCCCCTGGGCGACTTCGAAGTGGGCCAGCTCGAACTTTCGGCAGTGATCTGGGACGCGAATAATCCGCGAGCCCTGGTTCTCGACCCAGGAGGCCGTTCGTACATCGTGCGGGAAGGCTCGCAGATCGGCAAGAACAGTGGTCAGGTTATTCATATCGGTGACAACCTCGTCCTCGTCAAAGAAACCTACGAGAACTTCGCAGGTGAGCGGACCACGAAGGACGTGGAATTGCGGATTCGTCTGAGCCAGGGAGGGTGAGCTCGATGGTCTATCCGAAAAACGGATGGCTTGTAGTTGAAATTCGGAGCGTGATCATGGCAGTCATCGTCACATTGATCGCGATGGGTTGTGCTTCGCCGCAAGTGTCGAAGGACACGAGTGCGGAGTCGATGGTTCAGACGATTGGGGACATCTGGGTTTCGCGAGAGGGTGACGACAGCGTAATCCGTCTAGCGGGGCTCGCGGATCCGATCTACTCGGTGTCCACCTTCGACGATCAGAGGCTGATCGTGATCGACATGGTCGGAGTCTCGGGAGCGAGCTCCATGAATCCGGTCGGTGCAGTGGCCGACCCGGCCAAACAGATCGCGGCTTATGATGGAGTCGTCGACCTGGTGACGATGTCGACCTTCTACGACGACGACGGCGTGCCGCTCACTCGCGTCGAGGTGGCGCTGGCGGGCCCCAGTCGTTCCGAGGTGGTGCCTACCAGCGACGGGCTCGAGATCTGGGTCATTCCGGGCCTTATGGACATGAACTCCGAGGGCGACGATATCCCGATGGAATCCGCAGCCGCCTTCGAGCCGATGAACGGCGAGGGTCGGGGGCTCTCCGATCCCTGGGCAGCAGCGGATGATGCCGTCGCAGCGCGGACCGCAGCGCCTCCGGCCGCGACTCAGCTGACAGGTGTGTCTGCGACGGTCACGGAGAGCGGTGTGCTGGTTCAGCTCAGCGCAGATGGCGGGGTCGTAAGCATCGAAAGCTTCACCCTCGAGGATCCGGCTCGGTTGGTCATCGACTTGCCAGGACTTTCCGTCTCTGGTGTGCCGGCGAAGCTGCGGGTCGATTCCGAACATGTCGTGGCGGTGCGCACCGGTGCGCACGACACCAAGGTGCGCGTAGTGCTCGATGGCGGACCCGAAGCCAACGGGTTTCAGGTCCGGCAGACCATGCCGGGAGTCACCGGTCTCTGGTTGGCGATCGGAGAGGGCGAGGAACTCGCCCAGGCCCTGAACGACTCACTCGCCGAGGCCGAGCTGGCCTGGCTGGCGAGCGCGACTCCCAGCATGTCTGATTCCGCGCTCGCGGAGCTCGAAATCGAGGAGGCCGCATCGGCGGCGATCGAGAATGCTCCGATGGTCTCCGAGGAATTGGACTTCGAGGTCGCGGAGAGGCTGCCCGAGGCGGTTGAGGTCATTCCGACCTCTGAAGATCTCGCTCAGGTCTACGGGCTCCACTACGAACGCAGCAACGGAGTCGATCGCACTGCGATCCTGACCGACGAAGCGGTGATGTACACGACGAGCGTGCCGGACGCGACGACTTTTGTCGTGCTGATTCCGGGTGCGACGATCAGCCAGCAGGCCTCGGATCGGATCTTCCCGCGCGCGGGCGGACCCGTCTCCCTGATTCATGCCTTCCAGCAGCCCGATGTCGAAACGCCGGAGGTTCGCGTGGTCTTCACGCGAGCGCCGAACCAGCAACCGGTGCTGATACGACGCGGCTCGATGCTCTTCGTCGACTTCGAGGACAGGGGCGTTGCGGCGGCGGCACCTCCGGCATTTCCGAATGCGGGTGGGGAGGCTGTGATGGCAGAGACTTTCGCACCGCTACGGCCGCTCGCTTCGACGCCGTCGGCCGATCTGGCGGTGGTCGAACCAGGTGCTGGCGATATTCCGACAGTGCCCGCAGCGCTGCCGCAGGACATGGACACGATGGGCGACATGCCGATGCACACCTCTGCAGAAGCTGGCGTGCAGGGTGTCGGGATCGAAGTTGTTGCGGGATTGCCGAGCTTCGAATCGGACCAGGTCCTCGGGGCCGGTCCGGCGGCGCTCGGCAGCGAGGACGACGTCTGGGCAGCACCCCGGCCTCCGGCGGCCGTCGAGGTTCCGGCGGCGATCGAGGTTCTCGAAGAGGGAGGCCTGATCGACGGTAAGGAATACCGCGGACGTCGCGTATCGCTCGACTTCAAGGAAGTGGAGATCGCCGATGTGCTCCGCCTGATCGCGGAGGTCAGCGATCTCAACATCATCGCCGGAGACGAGGTCGACGGAAAGGTCACGATTCGTCTGGTCGACACGCCCTGGGACCAGGCCCTCGACGTCATCCTGATGACCAAGGGGCTGGGTTTCGTGCGCGTGGGCAATGTGCTTCGAATCGCTCCTTCCGAAGTGCTGAAGGCTGAAGACGAGATCCGCCTCCAGGAACGCCGGAACAGGGAGAAGCTCGAGGATCTCGAGGTCAAGCTGCTGCCTGTCAACTACGCGAAGGTCGAGGACTCGGAGAGTCTCGTCAAGCGACTTCTCTCGTCACGCGGCACGGTCAATCTCGACAAGCGCACCAATACCCTCATCATCAAGGACATCAGCTCGGTGATCGACGAGGCGAGTGCGCTGATCGCGGCGGTCGATACCCAGACGCCGCAGGTGATGATCGAGGCCAAGATCGTCGAGGCAAGCCTCGACTTCTCTCGAGAGCTCGGTGCGGTGTGGAGTATCCAGACGCAGCGGTTCCGGGATGCCTTCGACCCGGTCGATCAGCGAGACAGTCTCGGAATCGGGGATACGAAGTTCATCGATTCGAATGGCCTGTTCTTCGCCAACCCGATTTCCTCAGTCGCAAACGGGATCGGAAGCTTTGGTGCCCTGATCCTCGATCAGAACTTCCGGGTCGATGCACAGATCCAGGCTGCGGAATCGACCGGTGATGGCAAGGTCGTCTCGAGTCCGCGCGTCGTGACCCTGGACAACAAGGAAGCCAAGATCGAACAAGGTGTGTCGATCCCCTTCCAGACCTTCGAGAGCGGGGACGCGAAGCTCGAGTTCATCGACGCCGTGCTCAGTCTGATCGTGACGCCGCATATCACGGCGGACCAGAGCATCATCATGGAGATCGAGGTGACTCGAAATGCACCGGACGACTCGGTTGCCACACCGACGGGTTCGCCCGCGATCGCCAAGAATGTGGTCGAGACGGAAACTCTCGTAAAGGACGGACAGACCCTGGTGCTGGGCGGGATCTATACGGTCACCAAGAGCAAGCGCCAGAGTCGAATTCCCTACCTGCACCGGATTCCGGTCATCGGGAACGCCTTCAAGAGCAACTCTATCACCGATGCTCGCAAGGAACTGCTGGTGTTCGTGACGCCGCGCATCGTACGGCTGCCGGAGATGGTTGAGAACTAGTGCGGTAATGGGGTCGCACGAAATCGTGCAATCTGCCTGACGGCCCGGATCCAGTGAGGTCCGGGTGCGGATCGCGAATACGGGGGGAGCTTGCTCCCCCCGTTTTTCTATACTGGGCTCGTGTCAGCAGCGCGACCCATCTATCTGGTCGGCATGATGGGCGTTGGGAAGTCCAGCGTGGGCCCTCTTCTGGCTGTGCAGCTCGGCCGGGAATTCGTCGATACGGATCTGGAGATCGAACGGTTGACGGGCCGATCGGTTGCTGAGATCTTCGATCGCGAAGGCGAAGCAGCTTTTCGCCGAATCGAGGTCGAGGCGGTCGAGGCTGCCTCGAGCGGGCCGGCGGTGATCGCGTTGGGCGGGGGTGCCATCGTCCAGCCCGGCGCGCTGACGAGGCTCTCAGATCGAGGTGATCTCGTCTATTTGCGGGCTTCCGCAGAAACCCTGTTCGAACGGATCAGAGATCCCTCCAGTCGACCGCTGCTGGCGGGGCTCGGCAAATCGGAGTGCACGGCGCGACTGCAGGCACTGCTCGACGAGCGGCGCCCCTTCTATGAACGCGCCCACTTCCAGATCGATGCCGAAGGCACGAGCGAGGAGGTCGTCGCTCGGATCGTAGCGCGGCTCGAGGCCGACGCAGAATCGGGCTGAATGGCTCGGTAAGATACCAACGACATCAACGACACCAACGAGGCTGTCGAAGCGCACAGGGCCAGGACGGCGAGTGCAGGACTGCAGAGAAAGCGGCTAGATGAGCGCAAGAAAAAGCCGGGCAAAGAAGGATAAGAAGAACGGTAAGGCGCGAGGGCGGGCGCGAGCCGTCGTAGCGGTCGAGCTCGGCCGACGCAGCTACTCGATCGAGCTCGGCCGAGACTGGCTCGAGACCATCGGCCGGCGCGCGGCGAAACGCCTCGAAGCCGAGCGGATCGCCCTGATCACGGTGCCCAGCGTTTCTCGACGCTATGCACCGGCGCTCACGCGCGGCCTCCAGGCGGCCGGCGCGCGCGTCGGCCGGATCGTGGTGCCCGACGGCGATGCGACCAAGAACCTCGGACAGCTGGCTGTGCTCTACGACCATTTTCTCGCCCAGAGCCTCGATCGCCACTGCGCACTGGTGACCCTGGGCGGTGGAGTCGTTGGCGACCTGGGCGGCTTCGCCGCGGCGACCTTTCTGCGCGGGATTCCCTTCGTGCAGGTCCCGACGACGGTCCTTGCGATGGTGGACGCATCGATCGGCGGCAAGACCGGCGTGAATCTGAAGCAGGGCAAGAACCTCGTCGGCGCCTTCCACCAGCCGGCGGGTGTCTATCTCGACATCGAGACGCTGCGTACGCTGCCTCGACGTCAACGGGCGGCGGGCGCGGCGGAGATCATCAAGGCCGCGGCGATCTGGGACGAGGAGCTCTTCAGATTGCTCGAGTCGTGCATCGATCCCTTCCTCGATCTCGAGCCGAAGGTCGTGCTGTCGGTGCTGGGGCGTGCCTGCGCCATCAAGGCCGAGGTGGTCGAGCGAGACGAGCGCGAAGGCGGTCTGCGTCGACTGCTGAATTTCGGTCATACGCTGGCGCACGCGATCGAGAAGCACGCCGGCTATCGCGGGATATTGCACGGGGAAGCCGTTTCGATCGGCATGGTCTTCGCGGCCGACCGATCAGAATCGCTGGGTTTCGCACCCGCCGGGACTCGTTTGCGCCTTCAAACGTTGCTCGAGCGAGCGGGTTTGCCGACTCGGATCCCAGATCGGCCGCGACGCGCTTATCTCTCCGCAATTGCCGTCGATAAGAAAAAGCAGGGCGACCAGATTCATTTCGTAGTGTTGAAGAGGATCGGCTCCGCGCGAACCGCTGCGCTGCGACCGCTGGATATTATTCCACCGCGTTGGCGGCCGTAGCGCCCGACCACTGTCGTGGCGCGTGGTGTCGAACTGCGGTATCCGGCCGGATGGACGGGTCGCAACGGCGATGGGGACAATTGTGGCGAAAACGAAAACCAGAGACGAAAATCCCGGGCTCGGGTCCTCGGCCTTGACACGACGTGAGCGATTGGAGCGGATTGCGGCCGCCGAACGGGATCGGCGCGCGGATCGCACCGAGATGGCCGTTGCCGCGATCGGTGAAGCCGTCGAATGGCCGGCGCGCGCGGTGCTGGCCCTGGCCCGTTTGCCGGAGTCGGAGGGCGTTGAGGTACGCCGATTGCTTGAGGAGGGACTCGACGTCTGGGCGCGAGAGACCGGATTGGGCTCCCTCGAGGCGGCCCGAGACGAAAGACCGGAGATCGCGAGCGAGCTGGCCTCCCAAGGTCCGACTCTCGAAATCGAGCCCGATGCCCCGGTAGATCGGTTGGATCGACCATTCGACGCCACCGAACTCGATCGCGCCTTCGAGCAGGCAAAGGCCGAGGTCGACGAGATGCACGACTTCAATCGCGTCGCCGAACGCGTACTGATGGACGAGCCGATCGGCTGCGATGAATTCGCGGGGGACGAGCTGGCCCCCGTCGACGCTGCCAGCATGTCGGATGCCGCGGCATCTCGTGACGATCTCGGAATGGATGCGGCCGACCGTGAGTCCATGGATGCCGTTCGACCGGCGGCCTCGCAAGAGACGCCGATGATCGGGCCGTCGGGCAACCGGGGACTGGCGGCCCTGGATCGATGGCTGCAGAATATCGAGCGTCGCATGGTGCGGAGGGTGCAATGAGCTTCCATACGATTCTTCGATCGATCGTGGACGAGTGTGGCGGGGGGCTATCGGTCGCCTTGATGGGACTGGACGGAATTCCGGTCGAACAGGTCCGCGTGAGCGGCGAGATCGATCGCGAGGATCCTCTTCGCGGTGACGTCACGAACGCCGGTGTCGAGTTCGGGCGCATCATCTGCGACATCGCCAAGGCCTCGGATGCCCTGAGTACTGGCCGCCTCGAAGAAGCCGTGGTGAGCCTCGAGCAGGTGCGTCTGATCTTCTGCAGCGTGAGTGACGATCTGATGCTGGTTCTGGCACTTCGCCCCGATGGCAATCTCGGCAAGGCGCGCTACCTCATTCGGCGAAATCTGGTCGCGCTGCGCGACGAGCTCTAGCGAGGCCCGGATTCGCGCCTTCGAGGAGCCCGCCGAGGTCGATCGAGGTGCTTCGGTGGGCCACCCGGTCTCGGTAATCGGGCATTGGACGAGGACGAGAACGAGAAGGAAGGGTGATCGACGTGTCGAAACTCGCTCGAATCCTGGTTGTGCACGGTCCAAATCTGAATCTGCTCGGCCGCCGAGAGCCCGACGTCTACGGCCACACGACCCTCGCGGAGATCGACGCCGATCTGGCGGCGGCGGCCAAGGAACTGGGAATCGAGGTGGACTGCTTCCAATCGAATCACGAAGGGGAGCTCATCGATCGAGTCCAGGAAGCGATGGGCACGGCCTCTGGGATCCTGATCAATCCGGCGGGTTTTACGCACTCCAGTGTGGCTTTGCGCGATGCCCTGGCAGCGGTTGCGCTGCCCATCGTCGAGATCCATCTCTCGAACGTCTTCGCCCGCGAGTCCTTTCGGCACCATTCCTTCATCTCTCCGATCGCTGTGGGCGTGATATCCGGCCTCGGGGCGCAGGGCTATCGCTTCGGGCTGGAGGCCCTGGCCCGCCGTGTCCAGGCGTAGGGCGCGATCTTCTCACCCGGACCCTTGCGGCTGTTCCGAAGCACCCCGCCTCGGGCGCCCCGAGTCTCTAGAGGCCCTCGAATCCGTACGGTTGGCTTCCCCGAGAAGGGCCAGCAGCTGGTCCGCGAAGGCCAGAGTGCCGCCTTGACCCCGCGGGATCGTCCATTTCACCGTCCCTCGACCCCTACGGCATGGTCTCAAGGAGCGCCTGGGCTCGCCGATACAGATAGACGACGGGCGGTTCTGCCCGTCTATCGACTGCATTGACTGTGTTGAGGGTTCATTGGCGCTCAATAAACGAAAAGTTCTGGACGCGGCGCGCAAGCACGCCCAAAAGGGCGCCAAAGCCAAGGCTCTGAAGGAGTACGACCGACTCCTGACAGCGGACCCGGGTGACTCGAAGCTGCTTCTCGAAATCGGCGACGCCTACCGCCGTTGGGGTCAGCCCGAAGACGCGATCGCGCAATACAGCAAGGTTGCTGCTCAGTACCAACAGGACGGCTTCGACGCGCGGGCGGTCGCGGTGTTCAAGCAGATCCTGAACCTCGATCCGAAACACTTCGCTGCCTACGTCTCGCTGGCCGAGCTCTACGAGCGAATGGGGCTCGATTCGGAAGCGATCGCGGCACTCCAGACGGCCGCCGATGGCTATCACAAAGAGGGTCGGAAACCCGAGGCGCTCGAGCTGCTGCGCCAGATGGCCGCTCTCGATCCCTCCAATACGACCAATCGCCTCAAGGTCGCGGAGCTGCTGCGGCATGAAGGCATGGAAGACGGCGCGTTGGACGAGTACCAGGCCGTCGCGAAAGAGCTCCGGAATCAGCCGGAGGAGGTCATCACGGTCCAGCGACGCATCCTCGAACTGCGCCCCGACCATCTCGAGACACTGATCGCTCTGACTCGAAATCTGATCTCTGCCGGCGAGTTCGAGCGCGCGGAGCCGCCGGCCGTGCGCGCGCTCAAGGTGACTGGCGAACCCGAGCAACACGAGCTGCTGATGGATCTCTACGCCCAGGGCGGCAACGAGGCAAAGCTCGCCGATGCAACCCGGGGGCTCGCGAAGCTCTATCGAGAGCGGGGCGACGAGGAGAAGGCCCGAGAGCTGATGCAGCGAGTTCCGACGGAGAAGGTCGAAGCCGAGGGCGCTGCGACGTCGAGCCCACGCCTCGCCGTCGACCTCTCCGAAACCCCGGAGCCAGCCTTCGGAGACGCAGAACTGCTCGGCGACGAGCCCTTTCTCTCGAGCGACGACGCTCTCGACCTCAGCGCCTCCAGTGCCGAGATCGGCCTCAACAGCGACATGGACCTAGGCGCCGGCCTCGAAGAGATCGAACTCGAGAGCCCGCAGGACGTGTCCAGAGCCCCCGAGAAGAGCCAGCAGGTCGCGCTGCCGCTGCCCGAAGGCGATCCCGACCAGCTGCTGGCCGAAGCGAGCGTCTATCTTCGGTACGGCAAGGCGGAGCAGGCCATCGCAAGCCTGCGCAGTGTGATCGCGCAGGAGCCGAAGCATCGCGCTGCCCTCGAGAAGTTGGGGGAGGCCTACGCAGAGCAGGCTCAGAACTCGGAGGCCGTGGAAGTCTGGCTGCGCGCAGCGGAGCAGATTCGAGCCGACGGCGACGCTTCAGCACTCGAGATCCTGCGCGACCGAATCGCCACACTCGACCCCGTGCTCGCCGAGCAGATCGAGGCGATCCAGGCGAGGCCGACGGACTCCTCCGAGGGCTCGGCCGTATCGAGGGCGGCCGGGGATCCAGAAATCACGTTTGCCGAAGGGGCCGAATTCGAGCTGGATCTCGACCTCGACCTCAGCCTCGATCAGAACGTTGACGAGGCCACCGAGATCGGGAGTGGGCCCGCCCTCGACTTCGAGACCCCGGACGGGGATTCCACCGACGAGTTCGAGATCGAGCTCGGCGATGACTCGAGCCCGTTCACGGACACGGCGGCCGACGAGACTTCCGCGGCCGAGCCGCTGGAGCTCGATCTCTCCCTGAACGGGCTAAACGCGGCGGACGAGGACGATGATGATGGGGCGATCGAGTTCGAGATCGATCCCGAGGATCTGAGCGACGAGGGCGCGCAGGAAACGCCTGAACTCGAGCTTGTAAACGAAGATTCCAGTGGATCCGAATCGACCCCGGCCTCGGATTCCGGGCAGGCCGCCGCTGGCGAGACATCACTCGACGAGGAGGTCGAGGAGGCCGAGTTCTACATCGCGCAGGACATGTTCGACGAGGCCAGGGCGATTCTCGTTCGCATTCTCGAGATCGCTCCCGATCACATCAAGGCACTGCTGCTGATGGGCGAGATCCTGGCCGCAGACGATCAGCAGGGCGCGGTTTCCGAGAGCCCCAGCGCTCCTGCAGCCGGCGCCCTGCAGGTGGATGCCGAAGCAACGCTTCTGCTCGATGATGACGACACGTCTGACGGGGAGCCGTCTGTCGAGGCGTCGGCGGGCGACGAACTCGAAACGGACATCGAGGTCGAGCTGGAAGACTACGTCGAAGTCACCTCCGAAGTGAGTGACTCAAAAGACGTGGCCGCGCCGAAGGCTGCAGAAGAGCCCGTGGACGCAGGCGAGAGCTTCGACCTGCGCGAGGCTCTGGCCGAGGTATTGGACGAGGACACGCAGGTCGATCCGCACGATACGTCCGGTGTGCTCTCGACGGTCGAGGGCGGTCTCGGGTCGATCTTCTCGGATTTCAAGAAGGGAGTCAGTGCAACGCTCGAGCCGGACGACTACGACACTCGTTTCGATCTCGGCATTGCCTACCGCGAGATGGAACTCTTCGACGATGCGATCGACGAATTTCGCGTCTGCCTCGACTCGCCGAATCGCCGCTTCGGCAGCTTCTACCTGATGGGCCTGTGTGCGCGGGATCTCTCGCGATGGGAAGAAGCGGTGAACCATATCGAGCAGGCTTTGACGCTGCCGGGGATTCCCGAGGAGCGGCTGGCTGGAGTCTACTTCGATCTCTCGATCGCCCAGGAAGGCTCCGGAGATCGGGATCGTGCCCGGGAGAGCCTCCAACGCGTGCTCAAGATTGACGCCGGTTTCGCGGACGCCGCGGATCGCCTCGCGATGCTGGAATCAGGCCAGTCGCCACTGCCCGAAGTCAAAGAGGCCGATGAGTGGTACGAATCCTTCGACGACGTGTTTAGCGCCGACGACGGCGAAGCCGATGAGGAGACTCTCGCGGAAGCGGCTCCGGTCGAGGCCTATGAGTCCTTCGAGGACATCGTTACCGAGACGCAGGCCGAGGTCGTGGAGGCGGAACCCGTCGATCAGGCCGAAGAACCCGATCCCGGCGACTCGAAGAAGAGTAGGCGTAGGAAGATCTCCTTCGTCTGACCGTCATTGCCGACAACGATGCGTCGCGCATCGGAGAACGAGCATTGGAACATCTTCAGCATTTTGGACTCAGCCACGATCCCTTCATCAACGAGCCCGATCTGCGCTTCTATTTCGAGAGCGCCACTCACCGCGACGCGCAGCTCCGAGTCGAACGTGCAGTCCGTCAGCGCAAGGGCCTCACGCTGCTGACCGGGGACGGTGGCATGGGCAAGACGCTGCTGGCACGCCGAATTCTCGACGCGCTCGAGGAAGAGGTTTACGAAGCGACCCTGCTCGTCATGCTGCCCGGCGCCGCCGACGCCACCAGCATTCTCCAGCGCTTCGCGCGACAGCTCGGTGCGGATGAGCCCGCGCCCGACCGAGCGGGTCTGCTGGGGCAGATCTACGAACAGCTCGCGATCGTGCGCGAGGACGGACGTCACGCAGTACTGATGATCGACGACGCGCAGATCATGACGCCCGAGGTGTTTTCGGAGTTCGGCGGCCTGCTCAATCTCGAATACGAGGACCGGCGGCTGATCTCGATGCTTCTGATCGGCTCCCCCGAGCTCGATCACCTCGTTCAGAACGATCTCAGCATCGCACCGCGCGTCGAAGTTCGAGTCGCGTTGCAACCGCTCGAGATGGATAATTCGACGGCCTATATCGCCCACCGGCTTGGGATCGTCGGTGGCCAGATAGACGTCTTCCCGCCCCCCAGCCTCGATGCGCTCTACAAATTCGGCCGCGGTCGCCCGCGCCTACTCAATACCTTGGCGGACAACGCGCTCTTCGAGGCCTACCTAGCTGGCCGCACGACGATCCATGCGAGCGACGTCGAACGCGCGGCTGGGGATCTCGGCATCGGTCCCGATCCGGGGACGACCTACGTTTCGCCGACTCCGGCTGCGCCCTCAGCCGATTGGACACCACCGGCTGCGCAGCCAATCAGCGCCCCGAGGGCCGAGGGCAAAGCGTTGTCCGGCATGGATCAGGCTGCGGAGCTCGAATTGTCCAATCTAGCGCCTGAGCTCGACGCCATGGAGCTCGAGCCTCTCGAAGCCGACCCCGAAGTGCTCGAGATCGAGCTCGAGGAGGCCGAGGTGTCGGGCGAGGACGGCGAGGAACTCGTCGGCGTCTTCGTCGAGCTGCTCGACGAATAACATATTTCCTGCATCGGAGATCCGATCAGCGACGTGGAAGTCCACGCTATCGAGCCGCCGAATCTCTGGCAGGAGGGTGTGCCGAACTCTTTACGGGCGAGTTCGCCGACAAACCGGGACGCTGATCCCCAGCGCGGCGCGGCTGCGAGTGGGACGAAGTCAGTCCGGATCCTCGAGCCAACCGAGCTCGAGAATGCGCTTCGCCGTCATCCGCGCGCCCAGTTCTTGGCCGCGCGCGTTCCAGTGGTCATTGCCGGCCCGAAAAAACAATGAACTCGGAGCTTCGCTGCTGCGCATCGAATCCGTGAGATCCACGACGGCCAGTCCGAGCGCGAGGGCCGGCTCGACGACGCCGCGGCTCAGGGCATCGCCATCGTAATCGGGAAAGCGGCGCCAATCGACCAGCAGCCCATAGTGGTCCTCTGTGACGTCGATCGGAGATGGGATCACGACGATCAACAGCGGAACGCCGGCCTCACTCACGATTCGATGGATCTCACCCAGGACGGCTGCCATCAAAGCTGTCTTGTCCTTCGCGAAGCGCGAGTTCGGCCGCAGGCTCAGGTCCGCATCGTAGGAATCATTGAACAGGTTCCGGACCACCGGATCGCGCCGCACGAAGCGATCGCGATTTTCGATCCATCGGCTGCGAATCAGCACTCCCGCGACCGGTCTGCCTGCTTGGGTGCTTCCCTCGGGTCCTGACCGCCATTGCTGCAGGCGTAGTGCGAGACCCTGCCGCGCCGCACGCAGGAGCCGCCCCCAACCCGAATGGGAGAGGAGTTCGGGCTCGAGCGCTCGCCTTGTGAGTGGGCCGAGCCCGGGCGATTCAGCCACGAGTCTGCCACTCGCGGAGACACGGTAGAGCCTGTTGCGAACCAGATCTCCGAAATCGTTGGCGGCGTTGACTGCCAATACGATCGCGTCGGGTCGAAGTCGCGGAAGATCCGCCTCGATTCGTCGGGCCATCTGGTCGGGACCCGCGCCGACCAGGCCGGCGTTGATACTCTCGACGCGATCTGGGGTGCTTGCGGTCAGGATCTCACCGACTCGGAACACATAGCTCTCTTCCAGAGGCGAGAACTCTGCCGCGACGAAGGAATCCCCGTAGACGACGATCCGGGTGGCTGCGCTCGAGGAGTCGATTTCCTCCCCGCGTTGACCGGTGCTGTTGATCTCGACGCGAATCCAGTCTCCTCCATTCTCCGCAAGGTGGATGAAGAACTTGGAGGCGCCAGGAGTGTATTCGTATAGCTGTTCCGGGTGGAATCGATAGATGATGTTGCCGAGCGGAAAGGTCGCCACCACGATTCGGTCGATTGCGACGAGACACAGGAGGGTCGTCGAAACCGCGAGGCCGATCTGCGCGAGCCGGTAGCGTCCCATCGGTGGGTTCAATTGTATGCGCCATCCACCTTCGAGGGCAACGTCCAACAGCCCGTTGAAGGACCCGCTGTCGCCGGGCACGCCGCCTGATGAGGTGAAGAGGGCACGACCTCTGCGTTGCGAAATTGCCCTAGTGGGCTAGATCTGCTATCTCGTGGTGAGTTCGCACGCTCTTCGCCTCATCAAGAGGCACGCTCGACTCCGCGGACGTTCTCCAACGGGCCGCTAGGAGAGCGCCGCCGAGCGTCCTACAATCGGCTGTGTGATAGGGGACGAACCGACAGCGCCGGGGGACCGTCGAACCCGTGGCTGGCGAGAGATGGGGTGCTGCCTCCTGCTCGTCTGTTTCTTCGCCGTGTGGCATTCCGCGGGCGTGTTCGGCGCAAAGGTCTATTCATCTGAAGACACAGCGGCCTATTTCTTCTCCAATCGAGCCACACACTATGCGCTTGCGAGCGATGGGGACTGGAGTCTTTGGGATCCGCTCCCCGGACTGGGACAACCCCGCCTAGCGAATATCCAGAACGGCAGCTTTTCGCCCTTGAGTCTGCTCTTCTATCTCGTGCCCACTGCGACAGCCTTTTCCTTCTATCCAGCGATCGTCCTTTCGCTGCTCTCGATCTTCAGCTTCGGCCTCTTCCGAGTCCGCGGCCTCGAGCCGCTCCCCGCTCTTTTCGGCGCCCTCTCCTGGACTACCCTTGGTAGTCTCACCAATCACATCCAGCACCCGCCGGTCGTCGAAACTCTTCTCTGGCTGCCCGCCACGCTCTTTTGCTGGGAGATGGCCCTGCACAAACGCGCCGGCAGCTGGGCGGTGATAGGCGGGATCGCCCTGGCGTTTCAGTGCTTTGGCGGCTCACCTCAATATCTCGTCTACAACGGGCTGATCATGGCGATCTGGATCGGCCAGGGAGTCTTCGCTGCGCGCCACGACAAAGAGGAGTTCCTCAGGCGCATTCAGTGGGCAGCCGGGATCGGGATCATCGGGATCGGGATCGGGAGCTGGCAGCTTCTCCCCTTCTACGAAATGCTTCAGCGATCGCATCGGTCGCTCCTCCACGACCCGACCCAATTCGCTGATCGGTATCGCGGGACGCCGAGGGAGGTCTTGCTCGCGCTCTCGGCTGAGTGGTTCTGGTGGAACGAAGCGCGGGTCCTGACCCATGGCGCACCCTACCGAAGCCTGCCCAACTTGAGCCTACTCACCATCGTGCTTGCGGCCACGGCCTTTCGTCGCCGACCCCGACCCTGGGGCCTGGGTCTGGCCGCCTGCTTGTTCCTGCTCGGTATGCTGGGAAGCGCTGGTGGCGTCACGCTTCTTCTCGCCAAGGTCGTGCCCTTCGCGGACCGATTGCGGGCCCCATTCCGAATGCTCATCCCCGCGGCATTTCTGCTCTCCTGGCTGGGTGCACTCGGCCTCCAGCGGCTCCGCGACTCAAAGCCAGCTGTCGCCCAGCCATTGGCGATCCTCGCCATCTCGTGGATTGCGCTGATCGGCTGGACCCTCAAGCGACCACTCGATCGCTATGTGGAGCGCCGGGCCTATGATGTGCCGCCCGCAATCGCGGGTTTGGAGGGGCGAATCGTGATGGATTTTGCTCACTCGCAGCAAGACACGCCGGTCTTTCTGTTCAATGTCGGCCTCGCCGCAGGCGTGCCGAGCCTGCTGATGCGCGAGGTGTTGATTCCGCGCAATCTCTTCGAGGCCTATTTCGCCAGTCAATACGGTTCCCTGGATCAGCAGGCTCGACTCGACCGAGTGATCTCGTTCGAAGTACTTCCCCTCCCCATTCCCAAGGCGCCCATGCTTCTTGCTTTCGGAGTCCAGACGCTAGTCCGCTATCAGGCCGGCGAGATTCGGTTACGGCAGCTGCCCACGCCGCTCGGGCGATTCAGTCTTGTGCCCGGCGGTCTCGTGGCGGAGAAGCCGCAGGCGCTCTGGGCCCTGATTCGATCCCCCTCCTGGGATCCCCTCAGCCAGGTCATCCTGCGCGATCCGGTGCCCGGGCTGCCGGAGCAGGGCGCCGGCGTCGCAGAAGCCGAAATCCGGGTGCTGCGGGATGAGAAGACCCTGCAGCATCTCGAGGTGGAGTCTTCGGGTGGCGTGATGGTGACCAACGGGCTCTTCTTCCCGGGATGGCGCGTCGAGGTCGACGGTCGCCGAGCCGAGCCATTGGAAGTGAATCTCGCGCTACGGGGAGTCATGTTGCCGCCCGGCAAGCACACGGTGGAATGGAGCTACCAACCGACATGGCTAGCCGGGGCGTGGGCGGGGTTGGTTGTGTCTGCGCTCACCGCATTGCTGTTCATTCGTCCGCTGCACGGCCATCGCTACGTCTCGCGAAACCGGGACGATCAGCTCTGATGAGTCCCGAATCGCTCGAACTCTCGGTGGTCGTTCCCGCTTTCAATGAAGAGAGGCGCCTGGGAACGACCCTCGAGAAGATTGCCACCCATCTCGCATCGAAAGCAATTGCGCACGAGATCCTGGTCGTCGACGATGGAAGCAGTGATTCCACCGCAGACATTGCGGAGAGCTTTTCCGAGCGCCACGTTCAGACGCTGTGTCTGGACCGGAATCGAGGCAAAGGCGCGGCCCTCAAGCGAGGTGTGCTCGCAACTCGCGGCAAGCGCGTGCTCCTCACCGACGCAGACCTGTCGACCCCGATCGAGGAGCTGGAGCGCCTCGAGCCGAGACTCGTGGAGGCTCCCCTCGTCCTCGGAAGTCGCGCGTTGCCTGATTCGAAAATTATTCGCCATCAGGCCCTGCACCGCGAATTGATGGGCAAGACCTTCAATAAGATCTTGCGGCTGAGCGGGATCCGGGGAATAGGCGATACGCAATGCGGGTTCAAGCTTCTGGATGGCGATGTCGCTCGGGATCTCTTCGCACGACTCGTCACCTCGGGCTTCGCCTTCGATGTCGAGCTGATCTGGCTCGCTCAACGCACTGGGCTCGGGGTCATCGAGGTCGGCATCGAATGGGAGAATTCGCCCGACTCCCACGTCGGGCTGATCGTCGACCCTCCACGGATGCTGCTCGAGATTCTGGTGTTCCGTTGGCGACATCGCGGCCTGAGACAAACCCGAAGCAGCTAGTCCTTCTTCATCTTCTCGACGTTCATGCCGCTGATCGAATCTCCAGCACTGCCGGACCGCAAGCGCGAGTGGCAGTGCGCGAGGTGATGCATGTCGAAGACGGCCTGCATCGCGGTCCATTGCCCCTGGGTGTCCATCGTGCGGTTGACCGCCTGCTTGGCGAGCTTCAGCGCAAATGGATCCATCGTCGCGATGCGTTGGGCGAGCTCCATCGTGGTCTTGTCCAGCTCATCGCGGGGCACGACGTGATTGACCATGCCAAGCCGGTGGGCGTCCTGGGCCGTCACCGCTCGCGCAGTGAAGAGCATCTCCTTCGCCTTGCGCGCGCCGAGCTCCCAGGGATGCGCGTGGTACTCCACGCCGCCGACGCCCATGCGCACGACGGGGTCGCTGAAGAGCGCGTCTTCCGATGCGACGATCAGGTCGCAGGGCCAGCACAGCATCAGGCCGCCGGCGATGCATTTGCCGTGGACGGCTGCGATGGTGGGCTTCGGGATGTCCCGCCAGCGCCGTGACATCCCGAGGTAGTTCTCCTGCTCCCAGTTGTAGAACCCGTCGGCCCCGGAATCCATATCGACCGCCTGGTCGAAGAGCGCGGCGTTCTCTTCGCCGATGTCGTGACCCGCCGAGAAATGAGGGCCGTTGGCGCGAAGCACGATCACGCGAATCTCGTCGTCGTCGGACGCGCGCATGAACGCGTCGTCGAGTTCGGCGAGAAAGGGCAGATTCTGAGCGTTGCGGGCCTCCGGTCGATCCAGCGTGATGACCGCGACCGCGTCCTCCTGTTCGTAGAGGATGTATCTGGCGCTGGACATGGGAACTCCTGATTCATCCGCTCATTCGAAGAGCGGCCTGAGTTTGCTCTTGACGATTTAACAATTTCCCAAGAGCAGATACCGACTTACCAAAC
>PVBE012236788.1_pt1 | contig 30183 bp, 29 predicted proteins | sample 1631181 | NCBI WGS metagenome assembly PVBE01 (sample SAMN08397723, study PRJNA350692) | Marine metagenome, whole genome shotgun sequencing project. | isolation source: water | place: Pacific Ocean | collected 2012-04
GCATGAGCGACCGGATCGGCCCGATCAACTACGCCGAACGTCAGGGCTCCGACTTCCTCGGGACCGAGCTGATGGCTGGCCGCTATCACTCGGAAGAGACGACCAGGGAGATCGACGAAGAGGTCAAGAAGACGCTGGACGACGCCTACTCTCTGGCGGAGTCAGTGATCAACGAGCACAAGGATGAGATCGAACAGCTCGTGATCGCGCTCAAACGCTTCGAGACCCTCACTGGTGACGAGATCGACCAGGTGCTGAGCGGAGTCAGCGTGGACGCGCTCCGTCCCGAAGAGGAGACCGGAGAGCCCGCCCCGATCGAGGTCGCTGGAGAGCCTGAGGAGGCCCCCTCCGCTGACGATGTCGTTGATGGGGAGGAGCTCAAAGGTGAGCTGCCCGGCGAGCCGGGCCTCTCGCCCGCATGAGCCCGGCGGCGCAGACGAGAGACCTCCGGCTGCCTGACGCCACCTGTGATGGCGAAGGCTGCCGCCTCAAGCTCCGCGCCCTGCCCTCGAAAGACGCCCCCGAAAGAGCCAGGGTCGCGGCCTCTGCGGCCGCCCTCACCCCTGAAGAAGAGTCGCTCCTGAGGTCTGACCCAGGATTCGCCTTGTGTGAAGAGGAGACCGAGCTCGTCTTCGAGCTCCTCGACGACGCCCCTTTGGGCTCCGAGCTCGCCTGTCGCCTTCACGCTGCCTGGGCAAACGCGACAGCCCCTAGACCTGAGCCCTCGCTCATGGGGATCGTCAACGCGACCCCGGACAGCTTCTCCGACGGCGGGACGTATTACTCAAAGTCTGACCCGAGCCGAGCGATCGAGCACGCCCTCTGCCTCGAGCGCGCTGGCTGTGACATCCTCGACGTCGGCGGAGAGTCTACGCGCCCAGGAGCCGCCCCTGTCGACTCAGAGGAGGAGCTGCGCCGAGTCATCCCGATCATCACGGAGCTCCACTCAAAGACCTCTTGCCGCATCAGCGTTGACACACAGAAGGCCGCTGTGGCGGCCGCAGCCATCGACGCGGGCGCCTCAATGGTGAATGACGTGAGCGCCGGCCTCACAGATGATGAGCTCTTGCCCCTCGTAGCAGAGCGGGGCGTCGACCTCTGCATCATGCACATGCGTGGGACCCCTAGAGACATGCAGGAGGCGCCCGCCTACGACGACGTGGTGCGCGAAGTGCTCGACCACCTGCGGGAGCGGGCGCACGCTTGTTTGAAGGCGGGTATCAATGGGAATAAGATCCTCATCGACCCTGGGATCGGGTTCGGCAAGACGCTCGAGCACAACCTCAAGCTCATCAGCGATCTCCCCGCCCTCCGCTCCCTGGGCCTGCCCCTCCTCCTAGGCGTGTCCAGAAAGTCCTTCATCGCCCAAGTCACCGCCAACGCTGGCACAGCAGTCACCGGCGCAGCCGGGGACCGTCTCGGCGGAACGATCGCTGCGCTCTTGTGCTGCGCAGAGGGCGGCGCGAACGTCCTCCGCGTCCACGACGTCGCCCAGGCCCGCGAGGCCTTGCTGGTCCACCGCTCCCTCAATCCCGAACGCTCCTGACCATGGAAGCCTGGGGGGTCGAGTACTTTGAGCGCCTGCTGAGCCCTCCGGGGGCGCTCCAGACGGTCTTGCTCGCCGCGGGGATCTACTTCTTCCTGAGCTTCCTCAGCACGAGCCGCGGCAGCGGGCTCTTCAGAGGACTCGTCGTCGCCGTCGTCGTGATCGGCCTAGGCCTCTTGGGCGCGGCGAAGGCGTTCAAGATGGGCGAGCTCGAGCACATCCTCACGGAGAACTACGGCTCCGTCTTCCTCATCCTCGTGATCCTCTTCCAGCCCGAGCTTCGCCGCGGCGTCGCGCGGCTCGGCGAACAGAACAGGTTCGCGCGGTTCGTTCGAGGAGAGCGGCCTGAGGCAGCCTCTGAGGTCTCAGCAGCCATGATCTCGATGGCCAAGCGCCGACACGGAGCGCTCGTCGCCTTCCAGCGCAACTCCGCCCTGGACGCTTGGGCACAGAGCGCCGTGAAGATAAAGAGCCTCGTCGACAGGCGCCTCCTCCAAGGGATCTTCCATCCGGGTGGAGCGCTGCACGACGGCGCCGTCATCATCGACCACGACCGCCTGGTCGCGGCCTCTTGCATCTTCCCGCTGTCAGAGAACACCGAGCTCCACTCGACCATCGGGACGCGGCACCGGGCGGCGCTCGGCCTCTCAGAAGAGACTGACGCTTTGACGGTCGCGGTCAGCGAGGAGACCGGCGAGATCAGCGTCTGTGAGAGCGGGACGATGCAGCGCAACGTAGACCCAGAGCGCCTCGAAGGTCTCTTGAGGAGCCGCCTGAGAGCTGGGGATTCCAGCCAAACCCAAGAGGACCACCGCGCAGCAGGACTCGTCGCTGGGAGCCTGACCTTCCTGCACGCCGTCTTCCTTGAGAACTTGGGTCGTAAAGTCGCCGCGCTCCTCCTCGCAGGCGCATGGCTCTACCAAGCGCACGAGAACATCACGCGTCAGATCAATTGCACCCTCACCGTGACGGACGAGGTCTCCTCCGAAGAAGCCGGCCCCACCCCCAACACGATCGTGCTGACGCTCCCAGACGACACGCACCTGAGCTCTGCTGTGTCTGACGCTGAGTATGAGGTCAAGATCGAGGGTCCGGAGGAGGAGATCCGCCTGCTCGAGAGCAAGGATCTCACCGGCTCCTGGACCATCGGAGAGGACTTCAAGAGCGGTGAGCGCCTTGAGATCAAGGACGTGAAATTTGTCTGCGGAGGCGAGCTGATCGATAAGCGCGTAAAGATCCTCTGGGTGAAAGGGAAGCAGCCACACATCGACCTCGAGCGGACCGACGAGCACAGCATCATCCTCACCTCCATGCACGTTCCGGTGAGAGATGATGAGCTCGATCCTCGGTTCGAGTTCAGCTCTGAAGAGACGACCTTCTCAATCCCCTCTGTCGTCCTGCGAGGCCCAGCGGCACAGATCGAGCTCTTGAAGAGCGGTGAGTTGGACCTTGAGGCTGAGTCTCCCTCCGACGAGGTCGCCTTGTTCAAGCCAGTCACCCTGGGAGAAGAAGACCGCAAACCGAAAGCCGAGTTGCTCGAACTTTCCGAACACCTTGAGGAGCTCGACCTGCAGCTCACCAAAGGGATGCAGGTCGAGGCGAGGCTGATGATCGCCCCCACCAACTGGGACCTCGACACGGTGACCACGGACATCCCCATCGTGAACCTCTCAAGGACAGCGGGCACGCAACAGGACATCTGGGAGCTCAGCTCCGTAAGACAAGCGGAGTTCGGGATCCAAACCAAGGCGGTCATCCCGGCGACAGAGAGCCCCGACACGAAGTCCTTCCTCGAGCGCCGGACCGCTATACGTCGCTTCGTGCAGAAACACTTGATCGTCTTCGTGGACGTCTCACGGCTGGAGATCAAGGATGGAGAGGACTCCACTATGGCGACGGTCCAGTGGTTCTGGCCGCCACCCGATTGGCGCGCGCTCCTCGCCGAGGAGATCGGACCTCTCGCAGAACAGGCGAGCGTAGAGGTCCAGCTCAAGACCCCTGAAGAAGGAGAGCTGCTCCTCTTGAAGGTGAGCCGAGCTCCGCTGGCTCCTTTGGAGTCAGGCGCTGACGCCGGGGGACCGAATTGAGGTACACCATGGCTATGGAAGGCAAGATCTTTGGGACGGACGGGATCCGAGGGCGCTTCGACGAGGGGTGGTTGACCCCGGAGCGAGTCTCAGCCCTCGGACGCGCGATCGCGCGGGCTGACGTGAGCGGCTCAGGAGAGACGAAGCGCGCCCTCATCGCGCATGACGGCCGCGCCTCCGGCCCCGTGCTTGAGCGAGCGATCGCCGCCGGCCTCGGAGCGGAGGGTGTCTCGAGCGTGAGCGCAGGCTTACTGACAACACCGGGACTCGCATGGCTCACACAGACCGGGGACTACGACCTAGGTGTCATGATCAGCGCCTCCCACAACCCCGCTGGGGACAACGGCGTGAAGGTCTTCTCTGCTTCAGGAGAGAAGCTCGACGACGAGGCGGAGGCCCGCGTCGAGGAGCTGCTCTGGGCAGATGACTCTGGCACAGAGAGCAGCGGAGAGGTCTCCTTCGACGCGGCACTCGCCGAGGCTTACATGGCATACCTCCGCGAGCAGGCCTGCCCTGACCTCGACCTCTCTGGCGTGCGCGTCGCGCTCGACTGCGCGAACGGCGCCGGGAGCTACGTCGCCCCGGCCGCGCTCGAAGGCCTCGGCGCGGCTGTGACCTCGATCCACTGCGCCCCTAACGGAGAGAACATCAACCGAGGCTGTGGCTCGACTCATCCAGAGGACCTGCAGGCTACGGTCCGTGCTGGTGACCACGACATCGGCATCGCCCTCGATGGTGACGGTGACCGCTGCATCCTCGTGGATGAGCGCGGCGACCTCGTGCACGGCGACGGGATCATGACTGTCCTCGCGCGCTGGAGGATGGCCAACATCCCGTACACCGACCCGCGCATGGTGGCGACTGTCATGAGCAACCGCGGCCTGCACCGCGCGCTCCGAGAGGTGGGAGTCGAGGTCGTCACCGTGGGCGTCGGAGACAAGCAAGTCGTCGACGCTCTGAAGAGTGAAGGCCTCGACCTCGGGGGCGAGCAGTCCGGTCACATCATCTTTGGCAAGGACAACGCCTACATCGGAGATGGCACATACACAGCGCTCCGCGTCCTGCGCGTCCTCTGCTCTGAGGGCGCGCCCCTCTCCCAGCTCGCGAGCCCGTACCAGGAGTTCCCTCAGGTGCTCTTAAACGTCCCTGTAGCCTCCAAACCTGCCCTCGAGAGCCTCAGCTCCATCAACGCGCGCGCGCTCACACACGAGACAGAGCTGGGTGACGACGGACGCGTGCTGCTGCGCTACTCAGGGACAGAGCCTGTCCTGCGGGTGATGGTCGAAGGTCCTGATGAGCAGCGCATCCAAGAGATGGCGCGAGACATCGCGGACCTCGTCACCGCCGAGCTCGGCGCCTGAGACGCTCGCGATGGTCCTGGTCGCGTTCGAGAGCTCCACCCGCTCCCCCTCGGTGGCAGCGCTCGTGGATGGAGAGCTCCTTGAGAGAGACCTAGACGGCGAACGCGCCCACGCCAGCGACCTGCTCCCTTGCCTCTCGCTCCTCTTGGAAGCTCAAGGCAGGAGCCCTAAGGACGTCACTGGCGTCGCTGTCGGGATCGGTCCGGGGAGCTACACAGGGCTGAGGGTCGGGATCGCGACCGCTCAAGGCGTAGCGCGCGCCGCTGGCGCCAAGCTCGTCGGGATCCCGTCAGGAGAAGCGCTCGCTCACGCTGAGCTCTCTCCTGGCGAGCACGGTGACCTCTTGATCGATGCCCGCGGAGGAGCTCTGTACCACGCGCGCTTCGAGCGCACCGAAGACGGAGTAGAGACCCTGATCGCGCCACGCGTCGTCCCAGCCGAGTCGCTCGCTGAGCTCCTCGATGAGTGCTCCGTCGTCTTCCTCGACGAGGCGCTCAAGAGCGCGGTCGCCTCACGTGATGACCAACGGCTCATCCTCGGCAGCGCGCCGCGCGCGCGCTCGCTCCTGATGCTCGCGAAACGACGCCTTGAAAGCAGCAGCCAAGACGACCCCTCGTCCGTCCTCCCGCTCTACCTGCGCCCCTTCGAGGGACGGATCCGTAAGCGTTGACGCGCTCCGCCGAGACACAAAAGGAGCGCGCCGCGATCTCTAGAGATCGCGGCGCGCTCTTGTCTTGTCGCCCCGAACGGGGCGCGTCCTCCTAGAGGTCGTGCGGGCGCAGGGTCTTGCGACCGTTGTTGCATGCGCGCTCTTCGGCCTCGTTGATCATGCAGCGGACGGCTGAGTCGAGCGCGGCATAGAAGTCACTGGAGACGTTGATCCCAGCAGCGGCCTTCGTGCGGCTCTTGCTGATGATGTAGTCGGCGGCGCCCTTCTTCTTGGTGCGACGCGTCGTCTTCTTGGTGGCCTTTCTCTTGGTGGTCTTCTTCTTGGCTGTTTTCTTGGGCATGGTCGCCTTCTTTTTGGACCCCGCTAGGGGCCTCTCGTTGTTGGATCTATCGATGTTGGGAACCCGAAGTCGGATTCATGAATCGGAGTGAGAATGGCTACGCTTGAATACCTTGTCAACGACCAGACTCCACGAATCTGGGAGTTTTTAGGGCTTTTCAACAGGCCCTCGTCTCTCATCCCGCGCCTTGAGAGCGTTGGATCTTCGAGACTGAATCCTTAACCTCCCAATGTGATTCCCTACCGTGTTTGGGCGGAGGTAGACCTCGACGCCCTGAGCTCCAACCTCGCTGAGATCAGCCGACGCGCAGGGCCAGGGGTCGGCACCATGCTCGTGGTCAAGGCTGACGCCTATGGCCACGGTGCTGTCGCTATCGCACACCATGCGGTGCGCTGTGGAGTCTCTGGCTTTGGGGTCGGCACCTCAGCCGAAGCCCTCGAGCTCCGTCTCTCCGGCATTCGACACCCCATCTTGGTCCTCGGCACGGTCGTCGATGGCGAAGTGCCGGCGCTCCTTGGACACGGCGTGGAGATCGGACTCCACTCGATCGACCGCGCCCACAAGCTCCAGCTGCAGGGCAGCCAAGCAGGCATCTTCGCCCGGGTCCACGTCAACATCGACACGGGGATGAGCCGCCTGGGGGTCCGGCCTCAGAAGGCCCTCGAGCTGCTGCGCGCCGTCCACGAAGCCTCACACCTCGAGCTCGCCGGCGTGATGACCCACATCAGCTCATCCGAAGGAGCGCTTGACCCACGCACAGACGAACAAGTTCGAATCTTTGATGAGACCTTGAGCGAAGCGCGGGCAGAGGGCTTGGAGCTCGGGCAGATCCACATCTCAAACTCAGCGGCGCTCTTCACGGGACTTCAGCCGCTCCACGACCTCGTGCGCCCTGGGATCAGCGCCTTCGGGATCCTCCCAGGCGAGCTCCCTGGATCTGAGGACCTCAGGCCAGTCCTCTCGCTCAAGAGCCAGATCGTCTTCCTGAAGGATGTGCCCAACGGCAGCAGCGTAGGCTATGGGTCGACGTGGCGCGCGCGCGGTACCCGCCGCATCGCGACGGTCCCTGTCGGATACAACGACGGGGTCTCTTGGCGGCTGAGCAACCGCGGGGAGGTGCTCGTCCGAGGACAGCGGGCGCCTATCGTTGGACGCGTCTCCATGGACTACACGACCATCGACGTCACAGAGATCCCGCTCGTCTCTGTAGAAGACGTCGTGACCATCATCGGTGCTGATGGCGAGAATCAAATCGACGTCGAAGAGATCGCGGGCCTCGCAGAGACCATCGCCTATGAGATCACGTGCGCAGTCGGGAGGCGCGTGCAGCGGGTCTGCGTCGGTGGCCATGACTTGATCCTCCCGTCACAGCGCCCTCGAGATCAGGTCATCATCGCTCCCAGCGACCGCGATGAGCTCAATGACCTAGAGAGCCCCACGCCTGATCCGGCTCAAGTGAGGTCCTGAGGTGATCTTGAGCAAGCGGGTCTGGGGCTGGCTCTTCGCGCGCTTGGGGACCCTCGGGTGGGGCACGCTGCTAGCTAGCACGCTCTTAGGGGTGATTGAGTGGACCGGGCTCGGCACCTCTTGGGTCCACCAGATCCTGTCAGTGCGACTCTCGGCCTTGGGCGGGGACCTGCGCCTGGGCGCGGTGAATTTTCGGTGGCTAGAGCCAGGGCTCGTCCTTGAAGAGGTCTCGCTCGTCACGGAGAGCGAGGTCCTCGCTGCAGAGCGCCTGCACGTGCGCTTCGGCTGGAGAGGAGGCCTCACGCTGACACCCACACGGGTGCACCTGCAAGGTGCACGGGTCGTCCTCGACCCAGCCCTCGCAAACGGCATCAGAGGTCTCCTGGATGTCGAAGAGAAGCTGGAGAAGAAGCCTGAGAGCTCGGAGCTCCCCTTCCTCCCCGAGGTCCTCGTTGAGGACCTCACGCTCCTCGTCGAGACCAGCGAGAAGGAGCAGGTCGAGGTGCTCCACGTCGACTTCGCGCTCGAATCTGTGGCCGACCGGCCGAAGGTCTTCGGGCGCGTGCAGACACCCAGACAGCGCGCCCAAGGTGCGCCTGGGAGCATCCGCTTGTCTGGGGGCGTCGACAAAGAGGGGGTGCTCTCGCTGCGCGGCCAAACGATGGATCTGGAGATCACCCCAGAGGACATCCCGAGCGTCCCCGAGCTCGACGCTGTGCGCAGCTGGCAACCCAGCGGAACCCTCGACCTCGAGACCAAGGTCGTCGTGAACCTCCTCAACGACTCAGGTCTGCGTGCGACCTTCACCGGACGCCTCGAAGAGGGCGAGCTCCTCCCACCAGAAGCCACGCGCTTCCTCGGAGGCTTGGACATCCTCTATGAGCTGACCTTCGCCCCTGAGGGAGAGGAGTGGCTCTGGGACACCACAGCCTGGACAGGCGTAGCGACGGCGAAGGGAGAGTTCGCCAATGAGACCTTCCGCGCGGGCGGCCTGCTCGGCGACGCAGCGCGCCACGACGCTCACTTCGAGGCTTGGTTAGAGCTCGATGACATCGACCTCAAGGCCCCCCTGACTGAGCTCCTCCCGAAGGCGACGTGGTTGGATGAACTGCACACAGCAGCGTCACCCGACGGGTCCATCTCGGCGAAGGTGTCGACGCGACTCCTGAGACTGCCAGAGGGCGACCAAGAGGTCTCTCCACGCCCAGAGATGTTGGTCCATATCGACGTGACGCCAGAGACCCAGCTCAGCTATCACGGCTGGCCGATGAAGACCCCCGGGCGACAGTCGGTGGGCTTCCCCCTGCCAGTGAGCGTTAATAAGGGAGAGATCACCTACGCCTACACGCGCCGCCTCGCGCGGCGCGGGATCCTGTCTCTCGGTCTTGAGCTCGAACAAGCGAGCGGGCCTAGCAGCGTGCGTTACCTCAAATGGTCAGCGCCTGTAGACACCCCACCTTTCGCGAGCGCCTCAGAGGAGCACCTCTCGATCAGCGTGCCCCAGCTTGATGTCAACGAGGACCTTGAGCGCGCCATCAGAGGTCTAGACCCGATCCTCGGTGAGGGCGTGATCTGGGAGAGGTACGCGCCGACGAAAGGATCCCTCGGGGTGGACCTCTACCTCGCGCGTCTTCCGGGTGAATCACAACCAGGAGTGAGCCTGGAGCTAGACGTGAGAGAGGTTGACTGCACTGTCCAGATGTTCCCCGTGCCCGTCAGCGCGGCGACGGGTTGGATCCAGCTCGAGAGCGTGAGCAGCGGGGACTTCGCGATCTCGTGGAACCTCGGCAGCACAGCCGGTCCTCCAGAGTTCCAGGTCGTCGGACGCGAGCGCAACAGGAGAGCTCCTGAGGGGAGCGGGCGCGAGCGCGTCATCAGCGCCCTTGAAGTGAGCGCCCAGCACGTCGATGTGAACGGCCCTGTCTACGCAGTCCTTGGGGAAGAGACGCGCGACACGATCAAAGAGTTGGCGCTCGATGGCAAAGTGAGCGCGGACCTCGCCAGCTACTCATCTGGCCGCTTTCGCCGCGCCCTTGAGGTCTCCCCCGAAGAGAATTTGAGCGCGGCGCCAGAGGTCTTCCCGGAGCGCATCGACAAGCTGCAGGGGACGCTGAGGGTCGCTTGGAACGACGCCAGCCCTGAGGAAACGCCCGACACACACATCTGGATCCCTGGCATAGAAGGCGTCGGACCAAAGGACGAGCACGTCAGCTTCAACGGGGTCGGATCCGGTGATGGCTGGAGCGGAACAATCTTCAGCGCTGGGCTCGCTGCCTCCGTTTGGAACGCGGATGACGCGCTCTCTGTGGCGACCACCGAGGAGAGCGAGCTGTCCCTGCGAGGTGTCGTAGACCTTGAGGCGACCTTCGCTCGCCAAGCGCGCACGGAAGAGCAGAGTGACGACACGGGCTGGGACACCGAGATCAACGTGGTCCTGCGCTCCAACGCCCTCATGGACGGTGACAACCCCTTGCTCGAAGAGCTCGAGGGAGAGTTCTCCATGGCAGATGGGCAGATCGAGGCCCCGCTCATCAAGGGGCGCTTGGGTGAGACGGTCGTGCTCCTCGAAGACATGACCCTCCAAAGCGGACCTGAGGAGCTCAGCATGTTCACAAAGATCAGCGCGAGCGGCGTCCCTTTGGACACAGAACACATGGACGCCCTCCTTGAGGAGGAGCTCCTCACGTCCCTCGTGGAAGAGCTCGGTTTACGCGGCACCGTGGACGTGGACCAGGGCACCCTCGAGCTGCGAGCGACCCATGAGGGAGACAGAGAGGTCCACTTCGGTGGCTACCTGACGCTCACGGACATGGCCCTCGAGGCCGGCCTCCCAGTCATCATCCAATCTGCCAGAGCGCACGTTTACGACCTCATCGTCGAAGATGGCGAGCTGCGCGGCTGGGGACGCATCGAGAACTTGTACGGTGACTGCTTCGAGAGCGAGCTCGGACCTGTGTCTGCGCTCGTCTCATACGTCGGCGGGGTGCTCTCCGTCGAAGACTTCGCGGGCTCCTTCGAGCGCGGGAAGATCCGCCCGCTGGACAGCGACTCCAAACCCCTCTCACCCGTAAGAGGCCGACCTGCCCTGAGGATTGAGCTCCGGCCCCCCTTCCCCTACCAAGCATCCATCGCTGTAGATGATGTGGACGCCGCGCGCTGGCTAGAGGGTCTCTCCTCCGACGCTGTCACGAGCACCGGCACCCTGAGCGTAGAGGCAAACCTCGAAGGGAACCTTGGGACTCTGGTCGACACGCGCGCCCAAGGATCGATCCACCTGGAGCGCTCAAGGCTCTGGTCTATCCCCCTGTTCCGCGAGCTCCTGCGAGAGTTCGGGCTGGACCACACGGTGATGTTCGATGAGGTCCGCTTTGACTTCGAGCTCGATGACGAGGTCGTGATGATGGAGGACCTGGAGCTTCGGAGCCCCCTCCTCAAGCTCGTCGGCGAGGGGTCCCTAGACATGATGGGCCGCCTGAACCACGACCTCGAGGTCCACTACAGCATCGTCGACAAGATCGCGCCTTTCAGGCGCCTCTTCTATTTGATCCAGAACGTGTTCGTCTCTGTCTCCATCCGTGGAGACCTCTCGCGCCCCCTAGTCCGCCTCAACAACGGGCTGTTCTCCATCTTCAGGAAGGCCCCTGAGATCAAGCTCAGCCTGCCTCTGCCTGGACTCTCCCCGCTCCCGCCGCGCTTCTGAGTTCAGTACCCTTCATCCCCATGTCCTCCCCCGAGTTCTTCTCCGTGCTCCTCGCTGGTGGGAGCGGTACGCGCTTTTGGCCCGCGAGCCGTCGCGCGCACCCGAAGCAGCTCCTCAAGTTCTTGGACGGTCAGTCGCTCTTGAGAGCGACGCTCGACCGCCAAGGAGACCTCGTCGACGCTGACCATGTCCTGGTCCTCACCTCCGAGGAGCTCTTGTCTCCCTGTCAGGCCGCGCTCGAGGAGCTCCCCGACTCGGGCTTCCTCGCCGAGCCCGTGGGTAGAAACACGGCAGCGAGCGTCGCCTGGGCCGCCGTAGCGGTGGCTCGCCGCGACCCCAAGGCCGTGTTCGCAGTCCTCCCAGCAGATCACGTCATCCCAGATGACGACCAGTACCGCGCCTCCATGCGCGCTGCTATCGAGCTCGCTTCGAAGGAAGATGTGCTCGTGACCTTCGGGATCGAGCCGAGCTATCCCGCGACGGGCTACGGCTACATCGAGGCCAGCGCAGAGGGCGGAGGTGGTGACTTTCGCGACGTCGTACGCTTCGTGGAGAAGCCAGATCTAGCGCGCGCCGAAGAGTTCTTGAGCGCTGGCTCCTTCCTGTGGAACTCCGGAATGTTCGTCTGGCGCGCCGAGGTCATCCTCGACGCGTTCCGCCGCCACGCGCCCGAGGTCCTTGAACCGATCGAGCGCGGCGCAGCTGCTGATGACGTCGCCGCTGTGTTCGCTGACGTCCCCGCGCTCCCTGTAGACAAGGCCATCCTCGAACGCGCTCTGAACGTGCGCGTCCTGCCGATCTCCTGGTCTTGGAGCGACCTCGGCGCTTGGCCGAGCCTGCCGGAGGTCATCGGCTCAGACGAACAAGGGAACTGCGCAGCAGGTGGAGCCAGGCTCATCGCCGAGGACTCCAGCGACTGCACGGTCTACTCCGAGGGAGAGGAGCACGTCGCTCTCCTCGGTGTTGAGGGCCTCGTCGTGGTCCGCGCTGCTGGGGTGACCCTCGTCTGCCCAGCTGATCGCGCCCAGGAGGTCCGCCGGATCGTGGATCGATTGAGCGGAGAGGCGCCGGAGCTCCTTTGAGCTCGAAGGCTGCCGTCCTCGCCGTCGATCACGGGACGAAGAAGACTGGCTTCGCCTCGACGGATGCGCTGCGCACCGCCCAGTGGCCCTTGGACTGCTGGCACGGCCCTGGCGACAGCGACGACCTGATCGATCACATCAGAGAGCTCGTGGAAGAGCGCAGCGCAGGCACGGTCTTGGTCGGGCTCCCCCTCAACATGGACACCACTGAGGGCGGGCAAGCCAAAGAGGTCCGCGCTTTCATCGAGCGAGTGCGCGCCCGCTTGGACGAGGTCTTGGTCATCGCCTGGGATGAGCGCCTGACGACACGATCTGCCGAAGATCTCCTACACGAGGCAGGGTTCCACGGAGAGGACATGAAGTCACGCCGTGACAGCTGGAGCGCCCTGGTCCTCTTGAGGGACTGGATCGAGACCGGAGAGCCGAGCTAGCTCTTGAGCCAGGCAGAGAGGTCGGCGATGACCTCTCCGCGCATGACGTCATGGAAGAGGTGATGCCTCCCTGCTGGGTAGCTCTTCACCTCGACGCCGGCTGCCTCCTCTGCCACAGACCACTGTTGAGCGCCGACAGTGTCCTCTCCACCGAGGAGGACGAGGACTGGGACGCCTGCGCCACGCAGCAAGGCGTCCGCCTCTAGGGCGAGCCGCGCGGTCTCCTCCCCTGCTCGCAAGGTGACGACGTCGTGGACGTGCTCATCGGACGACCACGCTCGCGCCATGTCTGAGTCGGCGGTCACTTGTTCTGGAGTCCGACCGAGGGTCCCCTCACTCTGCGGCCCGACGCGTCCCAACATCTTCCCCAAGAGCCCCTTCTTCACCTCCGGGAGCGCTTGCTTGGGGCTGAGCTCTGGTGTGACCAACACCAAGCGATCGACGAGCCCGGGTCGGTCTGCGCACAGAGCCAGCGCGTGCAAGGCACCTCGCCCCACGCCGAGGAGAGTCTTCGGAGCACCGACGAGCCTGTATGCGAGATGTTGGAGCACCTCGTCGAGATCTCGCACGACCTCCTTCCTGCCCGCAGAGTGGCCGCGTTCTCCCTCCGTCTTACCGTGTCCGCGCAGGTCCGGCAGGGCGACCGCCCAGCCCTCCTCCGCGAGGACCGCTGCGAGGTCCTCATACCGACCGCCGTGGTCACCAGCGTCATGAACGACAGCCACGATCCCTCGCGGCTCACCTCGTGCAGCGACCTCAAGGACGTGAAAGAGGACGAGCCCTTCGGCCGTGTGACTCAATCCAGCAGCGACATCACCCTCTGCATCCGACTCGCGGAGCTCAAGGTAGGTCGCGAATGACTCCAGTTCACTCATGGTGCTCAGCGGGCAGCGTAGGTGCCTCCATTCTGCTCAGCAAGGCTCCGCAAGAGGTACGCATCTTGTGCGCCTGAGAGGCCGATCGTGTGAATCGTGATGCCTGCGGCCTCGTTGCGCTCTTTGACGAGGGCGAGGATCTCGTCGGCGTCGGTGCTCAATCCAACTGAGGGGCGTCCGTCACTCAGGACAAAGATCGTGTCGATCTCTGGCTCTGCCCACTTCTCGTCAGCGTGAGCGCCAGAGAGCTCGAGAGCGACCTCCAACGCGCTGTAGAGGTTGGTCGCTCCGACGGCCTCTAGCCCGTCGAGGAAGGCCGAGATCTTGGGGCGCGTGTCCTCCTCCATCTCTACGAGGTCGTCCTTCCAGGTCCAGACGTCACTCGCATACATGACGATGTTGAAGACCGAGCCTTCATCAAGACCGCCGAGCGCACGCAGGAGCTCTGTCTTGGCGACGTCGAGCCTCGAGAACTCGTCATCTTGAGGCATGTCAAAGGGCTTCTTGGGGTCGTCGTTCGGGTTGTCTCGCGGGATCATGGCGAAGTTCATCGAGCCTGAGAGGTCGAGCACAAACATCACGCGCCTGCTGTCGGTGCGGATCCCGAAGAAGGTCATCCCGAGAGACTCCTCCGCGGCGACGCTCGCGTCCATCTCCTCTTCCAGTTCGGGCACCTCGAAGCCCTCCTCGTTGTCCGCCCACCAGCGCCGCCAGAGCTCCACGTTCCCGTGGAAGTCCATACCCGTGAGCGATGTGAGCGCCTCACCGCAGTCGGTGAACTCCCGCCCCTCTACTGAGCTGAGCCGGTCTATCAACATGGGGATCCCCTCGCGAACGCGCAGAGTGGCGAGCGCGGCGACGGCGCGACTACGCACCTGCCAGCTCTCATCTGCCATGGCCCCTTCGAGGAGCCAGCCGCTGAGCTCGGTGTCACCGACGGCCGCGAGCGCAGCGATCACCTTCCCTTTCACGACCGGCTCTTTCTCCTTCTCGAGCAGGCTCCGGAGCGCAGCCCTCACCTGGGGGCTGCCTGAGCTGGCGATCATCTCCAGCGTCCGCAATCGCGCGTCACCCTTTGCCTTCTTCTGCGCCTTCAAGAGCGCAGAGAGCGCGCGCTCGAGCAGAGCTCCCTCCTCTCGTGAGAGCGCGCGACCGCCTGCATCGACGCAGGCCTCCATGATCCTCGCGAGCCCCACCACAGCGCGCTGCACACGGACCGCCTCTGCCTTGACGCGCTCGTACTGCTGCGCGGTCCCGGGAGAGCCGCGACCATCGTTCTGTTCTTGCTCCTTCTGCATGCGCGTCTCCATCTTGCGCACGTCGATGAGCAGTTTCGGGAGCTTGCGACGGAGCGTGGAGCGCTCCTTCCCCAAGTCAGCGATGAGCTTTTGCATATCGACCGTGGTCCCTTCCGCGCCCACGAAGCCCAACATCTCGACCGCCGCGAGGCGCTGGTTCAGCTCTGCTGACTCCTCAGCGGTCTCCCATAAGGTCTTGCGCGCTGTCTTCGCCTTCGAGCCCAGCGATGCGAACAAGGTCGAAGTGCCAACCCCAAGCGACTCGATCCAAGGGGTCAACACCTTCGCGGTCCCTGCGTGACGCCCAGCGTCCCCCTCGAGCTCCCGAATCTGTTCGCGCTGTGCAGCGACGCTCTCACTCAAGCTCTCGTCTCGCTCGGCCCTGCTCTCCAGCGTGATGAGGAACACCCGCTTGCGCTCCAGCTGATAGCGGACACGCATGAGCTCATCGTTCGCCTTGCGGAGCTTGGTCGCCACTCGCGCGAACTCACCCGTCAAGACGGTCACGGCCTGAGCGTTTCCAGTCCCGACGAGCTCATTGAGCGCGCGCTCTCGCTCAGCTTGGTTCCCCTTGACAGCGACGCGCTCGAAGGCGCTGCGCTTCTCGTCGAACTCATCGTCGAGACCTGCCGCCAAGGCTTGGCCGATCAAGAGCCCTAGGACACCTGTGCAAAAGAGAAGTTTGGAGAAGGATCTCATGGTGATGTGGAGTCAGGGAGGAGCTCGTGGGATGAGTGCGACGCGCGCCGACGTGTGAAGTGATACCATCCTTTCGGACGTGAGAGGTCTAGGCGATCGCTCGGAGGGTCTCCCTCCGGGAGGAAAGTCCGGGCACCTCGGGTCAGGGTGGTTGCCAACAGCAACCGGCCGCGAGGCCAGGGAAAGTGCCACAGAAACAATACCGCCTGCGAGGAGACTCGTTTCCCTGCAGGTAAGGGTGAAATGGTGCGGTAAGAGCGCACCGCAGTCCTGGTGACAGGGCTGGCAGGGCAAACCCCACCCGGTGAAAGACCAAATAGGGAGGGCAGGCGATGACCCGCGCCAAGGCCCTCCGGGTAGGTCGTTCGAGGTCGGTCGCGAGGCCGATCCCAGAGAAATGATCGTCGACCCCCGAGAGGGGGCCACAGGACCCGGCTTACAGGGCCTCTCACGTCCCCTTATCCTCCTACTATCGTCCTGATTGGGGCGAGCCATATACAACATCTTGTGTTAGTTGATCGCAAAGCACACATGATCTTGACGATTTGAGGATCTAGCGTAGAATCAACCTCAAGAAGGGAGAGAACGTCCCCGCGAGACCCTCCTCACGCAGCTCTATGGGCACCTAACCAGAGAGCTGACTCCAGGAACCAGTCCCCAGGTATGGCTTCCCTTCGAACCCAATAGAGGAAGAGGAGGGCCACACGCCTGTGGTGCGATTCTTCCCCAACGCACCCATGGAGTTTGTTTTCGTCGTCCCCAGGGGAGACCTCTTCCCCGACTGCTACCCGCACGGCCTCGTGCCGTTTGGGGAGAGTTGCTCTCTGGAGAGCTTTCAGCGAGCGGTGGTCGAGAACGGATTCTTCGTCGAGCGCGCGCGCGCCGAGGTGGAGCCGACCTGGAAACAGATCATCCCTTACACCGCGCTCATGCGTGGTGGTGATGTCTTCCTCGTCCGACGCTTGAAGAAGGGCGGCGAAGCACGACTCCATGACAAACTCTCGATCGGGATCGGTGGACACATCAACCCCGTAGACCTCCCCTCTGATGGACCTCGTGACCCGATCGCTGCTGCGACGAAACGAGAGCTCGAAGAGGAGCTGGAGGTCAACGGCACGTGGACCTCCTCCCCACTCGGAGTCCTCAACGACGACACGAACCCTGTGGGCACAGTCCACGTCGGCTTCGTACAAGTGATCCAACTCACGGGCGACGCTCGCGTCCGAGAGACAGACCAACTAGAGGGTGACTGGACCTCCCTCGAAGAGCTCGCTCGCCTGGCGGAGAGTGACGCGAACTTCGAGACCTGGTCATCCCTCCTTCTTCCCCACATCTCCGCCACTCACCCTGACCCACTCCCCACTGCCTGAGTAGATCCCCACCCGACCCAATGAGCACCACGACGACCACCAAGACCCTCGTCCCCGAAAAGATCTACGACATGCTCCTGAACGCTCGCACGGCTGACAAGGTCACCGTGCACTTCAAGGACGGGCAGGTCATCTCCGGAGCGCTGATCTTCAACCCCTTCAAAGGCACCGGTCGATTGATCGATGTCGAGAAGGAGTCTTCGATCGACTTCGCGATCGAGAACATCCGCGACCTGCGCTTCAGCCGCTCCTAGGGCTCCCCGCCCTAGGGAGTGGGCTCTGGGTAGGGGGGCATCTCCGGCTCCAGATCGACGTGGATGGCGTCGGCGATGCGGTTGATGTAGTTGAAGTAGGCGCTCATCTGGATGAGGTCGTGGATGGCGACATCATCGAGGCCGATCTCACGGAGCGCTTCCACGTCTCCCTCCGTCATCTCCTGAGGTGAGCGGGTCAGCTTCTCAGCGTATTCACAGAGCGCGCGCTCCAGAGGCGTGAGCTCGGCGCTTCGCCAGCCCTCGAGGACCGCCGCGCTGACGAGGGCGGCGTCCCGCTCTTCGTCCTCCATCTCGATCTCAGCACGGAGATCTGCGGCGTGCGCGTGCATTCAGTAGTGGCACTCGTTCGCCACGCTGACGACGACGGCGACGAGCTCCCTGTTCGAGCGGCTCAGCCCGTCACGCGCGTGTGCGATCTGCCCGAAGTGCTTCATCGACGCGTCGAGGATCCCCGGCGCGAGGCTCATGCTCTGCACGATCTGATACACGCGCCCGGCTCGCGCGACGGCTGCCTCGTACTGCTCTTTGAGCCGCCCTTCAGCCTCTTCGGGAGGCACGGTCCTGATCCAAGCCATGCGGAGAGTTTATCAGCGCGCCCTGGGCAGATTCTCGACCCAAGTGTCGAGGGTCTGCGCGTGGAGCTGCTTCAGCCGAGACAGGTGACCTAAGCGCGCTGCTGCCTCCCTGTCTCCCCCCTCAGCGAAGATCCGTTCAAACTCGCGGTACCACCTAGAGATCGCCTCCTCAGCTTCGCCACAGGTCCTGAGAGCGAAGCGAGATCCGGTGAGGAAGGTCGTGAACGTCAGCCCCCAGGCCGCCGCCCAGCGCCGGAAGCTCCTCCGCCTGGGCTTCACGCCCATCTCCTTCAAGAGCTCCCTCAATGTCTCTATGGCCTCATCCTCTTCGGTGTGCATCCGGCGGAGCACGCTCTCTAGCTCGGTGCCAGAGAGGCGCCAGGCGAGCGATTCGTAGGCTGTCCTTGCTCCCAGCTCGGAGCGCAAGGCGCCACACATCTCGTCGAGGAGGCGAGTCCGGGCAGGCTCTTCGATTTGGATCATGAGATAGATTTACGCCGGGGAGCCAGCGAGGCGCTCAGGATCGATCCTGAGGTTGAGATCAGGCCTCCTTGGATGCTATCAGATCACCACAACACCGCATCTGGTGAACGTCCGCCTTGAACTTCCTCCTCGAATGCATCGGCTTTCCCCCTGACGCCCATGAGGGCGCCATCGTCCAGCGCGTCCTCAAAGAAGGCGAGAGCGTCCCCTGGCGTGGCCCAGAAGGAGAGCACTACCGCCTGCCCGTTGCGGGCGGGCTCGAGCTCCGCCTGGACCGGGAGGAAGAGAGCGAGCACTGGACGCTCCTCCCTTGGTACCGCGAAGAGGCGCGCTTGCGCGTCGGCCTCCGTGACCTCGTCCACGTCCCCGACTCCCCCTTCGACGTCTTGCTCGTCGGGTGGGCAGATCCTCCGATCCGCGCGCTCGGCGAGGAGGTCTCCGACAGCGGCGCCTACCTCTTCTCTACTTACCTCACGGACGCGCGCCGCCTGCCGCAGCGTCTCCCGGAGGGTCACGTGCTCGCGGTCAGCGTCTCTGGCTTCGCGATCGACATCTCTTACCTCGGAGCGAACGACGGAGTGAGGGACCCTCGCATCCTCGACATGGAGGCGGGGGCGTGGATCCAACCGCTCGGAGGTGCTGGCTCTCCAGGCGGCTGCAACGAGCTCTCCCTTCGGATCCAGGAGGTGCGACACATCAGGAACCCGCTCACCGGACGTGACGTCGACATCCTGCGAGTAGACGCGCCCTCTAGACCTCTTCACTTGTTCGTGAGCCCGTGGGACCTCAAGCAGGCGGGGCTCCCGTCTCCGCGTCCAGGGGACCGCATCGAGGGCGTGTTCTTCTTCAACGGACGCATCGCGGGCGGTCTCCCTACCCGCAAGCGGACGACGAGGCGCCCCTTCGGCTGAGCGACCTCCTCAGCCGTCTTCTCCCGCCTCTTCGGCGGGCTCGGCGATCGTCCACTTCAGCGCGTCGATGACCGCGTCGATCTCTCCCTCTCCTGCTCCAGGGGTCGCCCAAGAGACGAGCACGCGCTCCTTGTCAGAGGCCCCAGGCATGATCCGGGCGCCATGGGAGCCGCCCTCGCCTGCGATCTTCGCGAGGCTCTCCTTCAGGGTGTTCTCAATGACGATCTGCATGGTGCGGTCGAACTCATCCGCCTCCTCCTCATTGTCCCAGACCGTCACGACGTGGAGCAGGTGCCCTTCGCCCTTGCTGAGGAGCGCGACGGAGTCCCCTCCCCACCCGGTCGCGGCGCTGTTCGTGTACTTGATGCTCATCATCGACATCGGGTTCGAGAAGTCGATCTTCATGCCCCCGTCGGCGAGCTCAGTCACGAGGGCGAGCTGGAGCTCGCCGAAGACGTCCTCCATCTTCACGCTCCAGCCCTCGGGCAGCTCGGACGTATTGCGAACCACCTCGACGGGGTCATCGCGGTCCTCGGGCACCCAGTACTTCTCCGGGTGCAGGACCTGCTCCATCGAGAGGGGCGGCGCGTTGAAGGCGCGCTCCAAGACGACGTTGAGGTCGCGGATCTTCTCCTCGCGCCTGAGCTGCCTCCGTCCGATGGAGAGGAAGCCCTGGCCGGTCATGTAAGAGGCGAGCATCGGCTTCCAGATCACGGTCGGCGTGTCCTGCAGGGACTCGGTCCCCATCTTGGAGAACTCGCGCATGTCCTCTGCGTTGAGCTTCGCCATGTTCCTCATAACCCAGCGGTTCATGAGCTCGGTGCCGCTGCCTTCGACGACGCTCATGTAGGCGGCGGTCGAGTCGGAGTGCCCGATGCGCTCCCTGAGCGCTCCGTCGAGGTCATAGAGCCTGTCATCGAGGGCGTGCGTGAGCTCGTGCGCGAGGATCACCCGCGCGAGGTCACCGCTGAAGCCCTCCATGAGATAGAAGCTCTTCGTGCCAGGGTCGTAGAAGCCGCCGACCTGATCTTCCAAGAGCGTCATCGTGAGCGCCTCGAGGTCCGCGTCGTGAGGCAAGAGCCCCAGGAGCTTCGCCATCCACTCCGAGCTCTCCATCGCGCCCTCGACCTGCATCTCATCCATACGCTTCACGGCGTACTTGATGAGGCCCGCCTTGTCGGCGACCTCTACGCGCACAGGATCGGCGAACTCGGTGTTTCGGAGCTCGCCCACCTCGACCTGGATCGCGGCTGAGGCCTCTTCCAAGGCCTCCTGGGTCCAGTCGTCGCTTGCGATCAAGCCGCCAAGGAGCGCGGCGGCCGAGAGGGTGAGGGGGAGGGGTGCGTTCATGTGGGGTCTCCTGGGAGCTGGGGGCCACCCAGCCTACGGGAAGCCGCCCTGAGCGTGGAGTACGTGTCTCGAGGTCCTTCGTTTGATTCCAAATGGGCGCCTTGGCACGATCTCCACTTCGCGGGGGGTTCATACCCCCCAATCCCCCAGCCATCTCCCTGGAGTCTGCGTGAGCCGTCTTTTCCGCCTGAGCTGTCTCTTCATCCTGTTGTTGACCTTCGCCCCCCAAGCGCTGGCCGAGGTGCCGGAGCTCGCCACCGAGCCCGTCGTGGCGATCAGCCAGGAGGTCGAGATCTCTGGGATCGAGAAGGCCGCTGACGACTTTTTGGGCAAGATCAACAGTTGGCTCGGTGCTGTCTTCTTCTGGGACGTCTGGTTCTGGGACAACGATGAAGATGGAGAGACGAAGCTGCCCTTCACTGTGGCCTGGCTCGTCTTGGGCGCGATCTACTTCACTCTCCGGATGGGCTTCGTCCAGTTCCGACTCTTCTGGCACGCGATCAAGATCACCAAGGGTGACTATGACGACCCGGATGATGAGGGCGAGGTCAGCCACTTCCAGGCGCTGACGACCGCGCTCTCTGCCACCGTTGGGCTCGGGAACATAGCCGGCGTCGCCATCGCCATCTCGATCGGTGGCCCGGGCGCGACGGTCTGGATGATCATGGCCGGACTCCTCGGCATGGCGAGCAAGTTCACCGAGTGCTCCCTCGGCCAGATGTATCGTCAGACACGGTCGGACGGGAGCGTCATGGGCGGCGCCATGTATTACCTCTCCAACGGTCTGAAGGACATGGGAGTTGGGTTCCTCGGGAAGATCTTAGCCGTCATGTTCGCGCTCCTTTGCATCGGGGGCTCCTTCGGCGGCGGCAACAGCTTCCAGGTGAACCAATCCCTGAACGCGCTCCAAGAGACCATCCCTTTCTTCGGTGAGAACCGTTGGGTCTACGGGGCGATCATGACGGTCTGTGTCGCGCTCGTGATCCTCGGCGGCCTCAAGCGGATCGCACAGACAGCAGAGAAGATCGTGCCCGCGATGTGTGGCATCTATGTCGCTGCATCTCTCGTCGTGATCTTGATGAACGCCGCTGAGATCCCCGCGGCGATCGAAACCATCATCAAGGGAGCCATGACACCTGCGGCAGGGCTCGGCGGATTCATCGGTGTCTTGGTGACTGGGTTCAAGCGCGCTGCCTTCTCGAACGAGGCTGGTATCGGATCAGCGGCGATCGCGCACTCCGCTGCCAAGACCCCCTACCCCGTGAGGGAGGGCATCGTCGCCCTCTTGGAACCCTTCATCGACACCGTCGTGGTCTGCACCATGACCGCGCTCGTGATCGTCGTGACCGGCGCCTACGACAGCGCGAACCCTGAGTTCACCCAGTACATCGCTGACAAAAACGGCGCGGGTCTCACCTCCGTCGCCTTCGCCCAAGCGATCCCGTGGTTCCCTCACATCCTCTCTGTCGCAGTCGTGCTCTTCGCCTTCTCGACCATGATCTCGTGGTCCTATTACGGCGAGCGCTGCTGGAGCTGGCTCTTTGGCGACGGAAGCGGAGTGATCTACAGGATCATCTTCCTCACCTTCACCTTCGCCGGATCGATCATCACCGCATCAAACGTGCTGGACTTTGGAGACCTCATGATCCTCGGCATGGCGCTCCCCAACATCCTCGGGGTCCTGTTCCTCACCGGGAAGGTCAAGAAGGCCCTCACGGACTATGAAGGCAAGCTGAACGCCGGAGAGTTCAAGGAGTTCAACCAGAGGCTCGAAGACTGATGAGCTCCTCAGCCATCGAACACGCTCCCATCGGCCCTGTCGACCTCGCCGCTGAGCGCGAGGCCGTCGGACCGTCCTTCGAAGAGAAGATGATCGAGTGCCTGCGCTCCGGCGCCTACGTGCTCGGACCGGAGGTGAAGGCCTTCGAGGCTGAGTTCGCCGCCTACCAGCGGACGGCTCACGCCCTCGGGGTCGCCTCCGGGACTGACGCCCTGATCCTAGGGCTGCGCGCCCTAGGTGTCGGCGTGGGTGACGGCGTCGTCACGAGCGCCTACACCTTCTTCGCCTCCGCCGGCACGATCGCCTGGATCGGCGCCCGCCCGCAGCTCGTCGACGTGGACTACGACACGGGACTCATCACCCCTGAGACAGCGGCAGCCGCCATGGATGAGACGACGAAGTGCGTCTTGCCCGTCCACCTCTACGGCCAGCTCGTAGATGTCATGGGCTTCCGCGCCCTCTCTGATGAGGCAGGAGTCGGCTTCCTCGAGGACGCTGCCCAAGCCCACGGTGCCGAGCGTGATGGCAAGCGCGCTGGGGAGGTCGGCGACGCCACGGCCTTCTCCTTCTACCCCACGAAGAACCTCGGCGCGCCTGGCGACGGCGGGGCCGTGCTCACGCCATCAGACGACGTCGCCGCGCGGCTCAGTGAGCTCCGCGACCACGGCTCGCGGGAGAAGTACCGTCACGACAGCGTGGGCACGAACTCACGCCTCGCCTCCCTGCAAGCCTGCGCGCTGCGCACCAAGCTCCCCTACCTCGACGCCTGGACCGACCGCCGCGCCGCGCTCGCCGCACGCTACGACGAGCGCTTCGCTGACTCCGACAAGGTCCGCCCCCTCACCCGCCATGAGGGTACGCGCCACGTCTACCACCAGTACTCCGTGAGGCTCCCTGCTGAGCTCCGTGACGGCGTCGCTGAGCGCCTCAGAGAGCAGTCGATCTTCGCCGCCGTCCACTATCCGAGCCCCGTCCACCACCAGCCAGTGGCTACAGAGTGGGGTTATGGGCCCGACGCCTTCCCCAACGCAGCCCGCCTCTCCACGGAGATCCTGTGTCTGCCGGTCCACCCCTTCCTCTCAGATGAGCAGGCCGACCGCGTCTCAGAGGCCCTCCTGGGTGCCCTAGAGGGCTGATCACAGGCTGATATCAAGCCTGAGGCCCTCTAAGGCCGATGATCTAGGACCGACACTTCGCCCTCTCTTGGAGCGCGGTGCGGAATCCCTACTACCCCACCACTTCGGTCTCCCGACGCCCTCCGGCTCATATGGCTATGTCTACAGCCCTCAAATCAGCCTCACTCCTCTCTCTCGGCATCTTCGTCATCATCGGTCTCTCTGTCAGCGACGTCCAAGCAAGCCAGGACGGACGCGCCGTCGGCCGAGGTCGAGGCCGGGGAACCAACGTCGACACCTCCGCTGAGTCCAAGTACTTCAAGATCTGTGACCACGACAAGGACAAGTGGATCAGCTTCCGCGAGGCGAACTACAGCCTCCTCTTTGATCGGGGTCAGTTCGGGAGAGTCGATGCAAACACAGACGGGCGCATCACCCGTCCGGAGTTCGACATTTACTACGCAGAGACGGTCGAGCGCGCTGGTTCATTCAAGGAGCCTCGGCATCAGGCGGGGACTCGAAATGCACCTGCTATCGCAGAGGACAGGGAAGAGTCCGCTCCCAGGGAGGCAGAAGAGGTGGTCAACCAAGCGTCTGTTCAATTGCTCTTCAACGAGCATCACCAGCGCGCAGAGAGCTCGGACTCCTACCCCCTCCCGCCCAAGATCCTAGGTCCGACCCATCACTTTGTCCGCTTGGACGTCACGAGAGACGACCGCATCACCATCGAAGACCTCGAGTGGTTGGCTCGCCCCGCACACATCGAGGTGAGGCTCTCCTCTGTGATCGCGATCCTCGACACCGACAACGACGGCGCGGTCTCACGCGCTGAGTTCGAAGCAGCGATGCTCTAGGCGACGCGGCGCTTAGAGGTAAGAGACCGTCGGCTCATGCCGCGGACCTCCTCCTGCGCCTGCGACGGAGAATGAGCCTCCGCCCTTCAGGGTGACGCCGGCGTACTCGCCCGTCCGAGAGAGGACGTAGAGCCGGAGTGAGAACGCAGGGTCTCCGCCCTCATCGACGAGAGCGGGCTGCCAAGACGAGGCCCGGCGAGCCTGTCGACAGACCCTCGCCATGACCTCGAGCCCGGCCTCTTTGGGGCTCGCGCCTTGGCGCATGAGCTCGACGCACATCGCGCTCGCGTTGGAGAGGATGGCGGCCTCGCCGCGGCCCGTAGCCCCAGCGCTGCCGACCTCATTGTCGCAGTAGAGCCCCGCCCCGATGATCGGAGAGTCGCCGACCCGACCAGGGATCTTCCATGAGAGCCCCGAGGTCGTCGTCGTGCAGCCCACGTCACCCTTCGCGCTCAGCATCGAGCAGTGGATCGTGCCTGTGACACGGTCTGCAAGGAACTCCCTCCGCGCGAGGGTCTCGTCCCCCTCCGTCCAGTTAGAGCCTGTCTCTTCCTCCTCCTTCTCCTTGGGGCGAGGCACGAGCCGGTCGTCTCGTTCGCTCATCGACTCCTTCCAGCGCATCCAGATCTTTCGAGTCTCCTCTGTGAGGAGCTCCACGTGCGGGTGCCCGTGAGAGCGGGCGAACTTGTACGCCCCCTCCCCCACGATCATGCAGTGGTCCGTGCGCTCCATGACGAGCCGCGCGACCTCACAGGGGTGCAGGATGTTCTCGATGCACGCCACGGCCCCTGAGTTGTGGGTGGCCCCGTGCATGACTGCGGAGTCGAGCTGAACGACGCCGTCTTCATTCGGGAGACCGCCCAGGCCCACCGAGGTGTCGTTGGGGTCAGCCTCGACCACCTTCACGACCTCGATCGCCGCGTCGAGCGGATCTGTCTCTATGGTGACGTTCTCCCAGGCGAGCTTCATGCCGTCGAGCGCGTTCTGGCTGCCCACCATCACAGGCCCCTTCGACGGGGCGAGAGCTCCCCCCCGCGCGGCGCCAGCGGCCTTGCAGCCCAGCGCCCCCGCGACGACCCCAGCCCCGAGGAAACCGCGCCGCGTGGGCGCACCCGATTGAGTTCGATGTTCGCTCATGAAGAGCCTCCAGCTAAGTACTTGTCTAGGAAGAGCCCGAGGCGCTCCCGCGCCTCTGGGGTGATCGCTTCGGGCGCTGTCATGACGGCGAACTCCAACGCGTCGTCCGCGATGGAAGCGCCCATACCAGCGATCATGGGCGCCGCGCGACGGATGAGCTCCTTGGCGTGTGTCACGTTCTGTTTCATGGTCTCGACGACGGTCGCGACGGAGACGTCGTCGTGCTCGGTGTGCCAGCAGTCGTAGTCAGTCGACATGGCGACGGTCGCGTAGCCGATCTCTGCTTCGCGGGCGAGGCGCGCCTCTTGGAGGTTGGTCATCCCGATGACCTCCACTCCCCAGGTGCGATAGAGCAACGACTCAGCACGGGTCGAGAACTGCGGTCCCTCCATGTTCAGGTAGGTCCCGCCGTCATGCGCCTTCACCTCAAGCCCCTCTGCGGCCTCGAGGAGGAGCGCGCGCACCGCCTCACAGATCGGGTCAGCGAACATGACATGCGCGACGACGCCGTCCTCGAAGAAGGTGTCAGGGCGGTGACGCGTGCGATCGAAGAACTGGTCGACGAGGACGAAGTCGCCCGGCGGGATCTCCTCCTTCATCGAGCCCACCGCAGAGACGGAGATGATCCGGCTCACGCCGAGCTTCTTCATGCCCCAGATGTTTGCGCGCGAGTTGATCTCTGTAGGCGAGATGCGGTGGCCGCGACCGTGCCTTGGGAGGAAGACCATCTTCACACCCTCCAGCTCTCCAGTGATGAACGCGTCGCTCGGACTCCCAAAGGGCGTCTCAAGCTCGACCTCTTCGAGGTTCGTGAGCCCTTCGATGTCGTACAGGCCTGAACCGCCGATCACGCCGACCGTGTGCTTTCCTTCCATGCTGCTCCTTCAGCGCTCGCCCAGGGTGGGCTTCGCGTAGAGGGAGTGTACCCCTCCGGAGGGGCGGATCGAATCGCCTCCTAGCGACGCCTGGGCGGCCGGACCTTCGCGAGCTGCTTCAGGACCCTCGTGAGGTCCTTCGGGACCGCCGCCTCGACCCGCTGCCGCCCTTCAGGAGCGCCTGGATCACAGGGAAACTCGATCGCCTCTGCGTGCAAGGCGAGCCTTGAGAGGAGCGGTCGCTCCTTGTAGCCGCGCTTCTCGCGGTAGTTGAGCTTGAACTCAGAGAGCTTGAGCTCGCTGCGGCGCCCATACAGCGGGTCGACGACGAGCGGGAAGCCGGTCGCTGAGAGGTGCACGCGCAGCTGGTGCGTCCTCCCTGTGAGCGGTCGGCACTCGAGGAGGCAGAAGCCGCTGAAGCGCTCTCGCACCCGGACCTCTGTCCGCGCGGCCTTGCCGCGATCATCGACCTGCATCAACCCTGTGCGCCTGCCGTCGGGACCGATCGGCAGCTCGATCATGTCGGACTCCCCATCCTCGAGCGGGTACTCACCCTCGACGATCGCGAGGTATGTCTTTTGGATCGTCCCGTCTCCCCGCGCGAACGCGTCCCTGAGGAAGCGCTCCGACTCGATCGTCTTCGCAGCGAGGAGCACCCCGCTCGTGTCCTTGTCGATGCGATGCAAGAGCCGCGGCCTGAACTCGAGGCCAGCCTCACCCTCTGAGCGGTCTAAGGAGAGCTGCAAGAGCCCGCCCGCGACGCTCGCCGCGTCTCTCTTCCAGCGCTCCGGCTCGGCGGCGATCCCTGCAGGCTTCTCGATCGCGAGCACGTGCTCGTCCTCATAGAGCACGACCAAGGGTTGGGGAGGCGCGACAGGCGTGTTGGCCTCGGCCTCTTCCTCATCGAAGTCCACGAAGAGGACCTCGCCGTGCTTCACGTGTCTGCCAGGGTTGACCGCCTGTCCGTCGATGAGCACTTTGCCGTCGCGCACGAGGCCGCGCACGAAGCCCTTGTTCAGGAGGGGGAACTGGAGGCAGAGGAACTCGTCGAGCTCCATCCCGACTCGCTCGTCAGGGACGGCGATGTGATAGGTCATCCGGAGAGCCCTCTCGTCTTCAGCTCACCGCGCCGCCAGACGTGATGACGCTCTCCTTGAGCGACCCCACGAAGGGGAGGTTTCGATACCTGCCCGCGTAATCGAGCCCATATCCGACGACGAAGAGGTCATCCACCTCGAAGCAGCGGTAGTCCGCCTCGTACTCCACCGATCGACGAGATGGCTTGTCCAGGAAGACACAGGAGCGCACCTCGGCCGCGCCCCTCTCCATGAGCTCGTTCTTCAGGCTCCACATGGTCTTTCCGGTGTCCAAGATGTCATCTACGAGGAGCAGGTTCCGACTCTCGATCTCATTCCCTGAGGGGAAGAAGTTGAGCTTCAACTGACCGGACTCCGTCCCGTCGCGATAGCTCTCAGCCGAGACGAAGGCGAGCTCCAAGGGGATCGGGATCCTGCGAATCAGGTCTGATGCAAACACACAAGAGCCCTTGAGGATGCTGACCACGGAGAACTCTTTGCCCTTGTAGTCTGCGGTGATCGTGTTCGCGACCCGGTCGATCCCCGATTGGATCTCTTCTTCCGAGATGAGTATTTGGTCAACGTCTTCGTGCATGGAATAGCCTCTAGGACCCTCTGTGAGCGCTCAACACCCTCGTGATCCGTGACACAGCATAGCAGCAGGCCCGTCCTCCACGCTGCCTCAGGACGTCAGAGAGCGTCCAAATCTGCGCTCTAGGCCCTCCCTCCACGGGTCCGGGCATGAACTGGGATCTCTGGTAAAATGGACCTCGTAGGCTCCCCCTCCTTTTGGGGAGTGAATTCGATCTCGGTCACACAACGAGATCCAATTCAACTCGGAGCCAAAGTTCATCTCCTTGGCTTTCAATCACTCTTCGCTCCCCTGAGGGCCTCTTTATGGGGCGACCTCAAGGTGATTGAAATGGACGCATGGCTGCGTCCGCTGTCTTGGCGATCCACCTGACCAAGTCCACTGTTCCCAAACCAAAGCACGACTCGAACATGTCGAAACGTCAATACACACGGCGCACGGACGAAGAGATGATCGCGGATCTCGAGGCCAAGATCTCTTCGATCAAGGGCCGCATCGAGACCAAGCAGCGACAGGACTCCCCTGTCATCAAGAAGTGGAAGCGAGTCCAAAAGACCCTCTCCAACTTCGCTCAGCTCGCGATGGACCACGACCGCGCGGACGTCGCGAACAGCGTCACGGCCTTCGTCGCCGGCACGAGCCGACTGGTCGATGAGCTCCCGAAGGAGGCCCCGAAGAGGCGCGTGCGGGAAGAGACCCCCGAGGGCTAGGGCGCCGCAACGGCTGAGATCCAGCGGAAGCCGCCTTGGACCCCTCTCAAGACCCCCTCTTCGGAGCAGAGATGGACGGCACCCGGGGTCGCGATCAGTGAGCGAGTACCCCTTCGAGCCCACGCGGTCGGCTCTCCTTGGAGGCCCGGTATTGGGTGCTCAGGTGGGCTCCCCGATCCAGTAACGAGCTCCGGCGCCACGCAACGAAGCACCTGCGAGCCGCGCTCCAGACGCCACCAAGAAGATTCGGGACCGCTGGAGCTCTGGACGAAGAGCTCGCCCTCTTGTGCGAGGAGCGCCGTCGGCCTCTCAACGACCCACGTCTCCAGCTCGAAGAGGTCTTGATTCAGAGCGACGACACAGCCCGCGTCCCTGTCCGCCACCCAAGCAAAGACCTCGGCATGCTCAAGGGACGCTGGCGATCTGTAGTAGATCGTGCATACGAGGGCCCCAAAGGAGAGCGAAACAAAGGACCTGGTCACCGAGGAAGCGCTCCACACACACAGTGACCGCGCTCACTAGTGAGGGTCGCGAGAGCGTCCCTGCTGGGCTACCCCTCGCCCTCAATCGGAGGATTCTCAGGGCCCGACTCTTCCTCTTCTTCAGGATCGCTGCCTATTCGGCTGAACACTGAGGGTCCCAGGGCAATTCCCAGGCAGAGCCACAACCCTATGTTGTCCGTAGCGGCACCCACTGCCACTCCAAAGACGAGACCTAGCGCGACTCCGTTCTCAGTGCTCTTCTCCATCAACCCAGCCTCACTCCCCGTCCGAGTCCTCAGTCGGGGGCACCCCGGTCTCCTTATTAAAGAATAAGAATTTCTTCAAAACGTTGATTTTGAAGTTAATCAGGCTGTTCCATAGATTCTTCATCTCCTCATTACGCTCCCCTATCGAGCATATTCACAAGGGGTTTTACAAATCACAACACGATCCCTTTGTGTGCGAGCAAGCGCTCTTTTCCATCAGCCCTGCGTTAGTCCTTGTTCGAGTCCTCAGCAGGAGGCGCCTCGGTCTCCTTTTCACAGGATTTGGCTGACTCGCTGCCCATGTCTTTGAACACCGTGAGTCCGAGCACCACACCGACCCCAATCCCCACTGCGATGTTGTCCAGCGCGAGGCCTACACCCACTCCAAGAGCCAGTCCGATCGCGAGGCCTCTCTCTGCTCGTTTATCCATCAGCCCACGGTACTTCCCACCCCAAATTTCATTCTCACGATCTCCGTTCTTTCATGCGCGAGCAGGCGCTCTTTCCATTCGAGGCCGCCGGTGAATCCACCCAAGCCATCAGATGCGACGACGCGGTGACAAGGGACGATGAGAGGGATCGGGTTCTTCCCGTTCGCGCCGCCGACAGCGCGGCTCGCGCCAGGCTGTCCGAGGCTTGTGGCCAACTCTCCGTAGGTCCGGACCTCTCCGTGAGGGATCCGCTGCAGCTCCTCCCACACGCGCAGTTGAAAAGGCGTCCCCCGGAGGTCGAGCGTGAGGTCGAACTCACGCAAGGACTCTGCGTCATAGGCCTCA
>PVBE010803808.1_pt1 | contig 30182 bp, 31 predicted proteins | sample 1631181 | NCBI WGS metagenome assembly PVBE01 (sample SAMN08397723, study PRJNA350692) | Marine metagenome, whole genome shotgun sequencing project. | isolation source: water | place: Pacific Ocean | collected 2012-04
ATAAACGAATATACATTAAGCACAGGCTTTAATGTTTCAACAGCATCTTTTGTTGATAGTTTTAGTGTATCGGGTCAAGCCGCAAAACCATCAGCAGTACAATTTGATTCTGATGGAACTACAATGTATGTTTTAAACGGAGTTGGTGCTCCAAAAATATTGCAATATACATTAACAACTGCATTTGATGTTTCAACAGCATCTTATACAGGTAAGTCGTTTGAAGTAACTGATCAAGAGACTAAACCAAGAGGTTTCTGTTTTGGCGGCAATAATGGACAAAAATTGTATGTTGCTGGATGGAATGGAGACGATATTAATCAATATTCACTGGATGCAACGGTTGTTTTGAGTACTCCTCCAGCATCAGGAACACAAATTAAAATATTACACAAGAAAGGACAGGTGTGGTACACAGCGGCAGATGGTAATCCAGCAAACGGCAAAGGACTACAGGCTTCTACCACTCAACAGGCTCAATTCATAGCGGATGGGCCTACAAATGCACCTGAATAAATACACTAGATGACACAGGACAACAAACAAAACGAACCTAAAAAAGAAGAAAACAACAAGCCACAGGATAACACAGGTGTTATGATGACTGGGCATATCAAGATTTTTGACCCTGAGACAGGCGAAGTTATCGTTGATAAAAGAAACGCGATACACTACGAAAACATGTCACAGGCTTTGGCTAATTCTTTGGCCAACAAGTCAACTGGTTTTGTTCATGAGATGTCGTTTGGAAACGGTGGTACAAGTGTAGACCCAACAGGGGTAATCACTTACTTGACTCCAAATAGCACAGGTACAAATGCAACGCTTTACAACCAGACTTACTACAAAGTGATAGATGACAATTCTGCTACTAACAAGGACACTACACGAAACAAAATGGAAGTCAGACACACTGCAGGTAACAAGTACACTGACATAGTTTGCACTTGCACGTTGGACTACGGTGAGCCTACAGGACAAGCGGCGTTTGACAACACGACAAACTTCAATGGCGATTTTGTTTTTGACGAACTAGGACTTAAGAGTTGGGAAGGAACTGAAAATGGTTCAACAAATAAATTGTTAACACACGTGATATTCCACCCGGTGCAAAAGTCATTAAACAGATTAATTCAAGTAGATTACACATTAAGAATACAAAGTTTAACAACATTCACTGAAACAAGTTCGACAGCATTGTCAACTTCAAACACTGTCAGCGGAACTACGTCAGGTGGTAACACAGGATACTAATGGCTTACACAGTAAACAAAACTAACAGTTCGGCATCACCAAATTCATACAATGTGCAAGACGGTGTGTTGAACACTCAAACAGATCTCAGTTTTATAGGAAAAGGATATGCAGGGTATGGCGAGACCATAGCGGAAAACTTTCTCCACATGCTTGAAAATTTTTCTAACACATCAGCACCAACTAAACCCATCACAGGACAACTTTGGTATGATTCGACAAACAACAGATTAAAAGTATACTCAGGAAGTGCGTTTGTTCCTGCAGGCGGAAACGTGCCATATCAGTCAGCGGCACCAAGTGCGTTGGCAACAGGTGACCTTTGGGTTGATTCGGATACGGGACAGTTGTATTTCTACAACGGAACACAGAACATTTTGGTTGGTCCACCAAGCACAACTGGTACAACAAATGGATTTACATATGACAGCATATTAGATTCTGGAGACACTACACAGAACATTACAAAATTATTCAACGACGGTAACCTCATAGCAGTGATTAGTGAGGATACTTTTACTCCAAAGACTTCTCTGTCAGGTTTTGCAACAGTGAAGAAGGGTATCACACTATCTACAGCGATAAGTGATCTAAAATTCCAAGGCACGGCAGATGACGCAGATCAGTTAGGCGGAGTAACAGCGGCCAACTATCTAAGATCAAACGCAAACGACACAACGTCAGGCACTTTTGGCGTAATAAATGATTCCGGTTTAACTATTGGTTCTGACAGTGACATTGCAATAACAGTTGATTCTTCAGGAGCAATCATATCTAATGTGGTTCAGGACACAGACATCAGTTTCAAAGTAAACGACGGTGGTGTTACAACTACAGTAATAACAATAGATGGAACAACATCTCAGGTGGGAATAGGTACCACATCACCAACAGCAAAATTAGAAGTAAATGGAACGATTAAAGCAACGTCATTAGAAACTTCAGTCACAGGTAATGTAACAGGTAACTTGACTAGTTCAGGAGCCAACACAATGGGTACGCTGACGATGTCAGGCACTATCACATCAAAAGCCATTGCACCAGACACTGATGCATCATACAACATTGGAACATCATTATTAGGATATAATACAGTTTACGCCAAAGCAACATCGGCTCAGTACGCTGACTTGGCAGAGGTATATGAAGCAGACGCAGAGTACGAAGTGGGCACGGTGGTGGTGTTCGGCGGCGAAAAAGAAATCACACAATCGATAACAGGGAAGGACACAGCGGTTGCTGGTGTCATAAGTGAAAACCCTGCCTATTTGATGAACAGTAAAGCAAATGGACTTCCAGTTGCATTATTAGGAAAAGTTAAATGCAAGGTCGTAGGACATATTAAAAAAGGTGACATGCTGTCAACACACGCAAGTTTCCATGGTGTGGCCAAGAAGGCACATGATCCTGCACCAGGCAGTATCATAGGAAAAGCGTTAGAAAACTATGATTCCACAGAAATAGGCACAATTAATATAGTAGTGGGAAGGTGCTAAATATAAGCAAATGGCGTACACAATCAACAAAACAGACGGAACAGCAATAACAACGATCACAGACGGAACAGTGGATAACACTACTTCGTTACAGTTGTTTGGTAAATCATATTCAGGTTTTGGTGAAGGTCTAAACGAGAACTTAATCAAACTTTTAGAGAATGCCGCATCAACATCGGCACCAACTGCACCTTTGAGAGGTGAACTTTGGTTTGACACAAACACAAACCAGATCAAGGTGTATGACGGCACAAGTTTTAAACCAACAGGTGGAAGCAAATCTGAAGGTTCAGCACCATCGTCACCATCAGCGGGTGATTTTTGGCATGATTCAACAAATGATCAAGTTTACGTTTACACAGGATCAGCATTTTTATTAGTTGGCCCGGTATACACAGCAGGACAGACACTTTCAGGATGGAAAATTGAGACACTAGCAAGTTCAGGTGGAAACAAGGTTGTCAGTTCTATGTACACAGGCAACACGAGAGTTGCAATACTTTCAAAAGAAACTTTTACACCAACTGTTTCACAGACAGGATTTGCAGAAATCAAGGCCGGCCTAACTTTGAATTCAACTTTAGGTGCGGTGTTTGAAGGATCAACAACATCTGCAACAGCAGTAAACGTGTCAAGCACAACAAACACTTCATCATCAATAATAGCAGGTGGTAACTTTTTAAGAGCAGATGCGGCAGACACTACAACAGGTGCACTTACAGTAGACACAGATTCAGGTGTAATAATTGGTGATTCACAAGAACTTACAATAACAGTTTCAAGTAACGACGTAACAGTTGCACAGACGTCACAGGACAAGGATTTAAAATTTACAGTAAACGACGGTGGAGTTACAAAAACTCCTCTACAGTTGACAGGTGCCGACGGTGGCGTAGACATCGTAGGTGATCTTACTATCACAGGAAACTTGACAATAAGTGGATCGTATGATAAGTCAAGTGTTGACGTATCAACGTATGTCGATGCATTCATAGGTGTCAACGAAGGTAATGGCTCAGATGTTGACGGAGGACTTATTGTTGAAAAAGCATCAGGTGAAGCAAGAATGTTCTGGGACACATCAGAAACTTTTTGGAGTGCAGGAACTACAGGTTCATACTCGCAGGTTATTAGATTAGCAGATGCCACAGCAGATGGTGATGCCAACAAAGGAAAAGTTTTAAAAACAACAGCAGGCGGAAATGTTAAAGCAACTACAATGACGTTAGGTGCTGTTGGATCAGCCATTGCACACACAGATACCTCAAATACAAACGTGCCTACTATTGGTGCAGTAGCAACTTTAAGTACAAAGTGGGGCGGATCACTAAAAACTGTTTCAACATCGGACCCATCAGGTGGAAGTGATGGTGACTTCTGGTTCAAGTATGAGGCATAAACATGCCTACAATTACTAAAACTTTTAATTACACAGGAACTTTACTTCAGGCAACTATTCCAGCAGGTACCACTTCTATAGACGTGCACCTTTGGGGAGGAGCCGGCGGTGGTGGCGGATCTGACGCAGGAGGTCCAGGTGGCACGGGTGCCGCAGGACATTATGTAACTGCAACTACGATAGATATGACATCTCACATCGGCAAGACAATGACTGTCGCTGTCGGAGGTGGTGGTGCAGGCGGATCGTCAGGAGGCGGTGCGGCAGGTGGCACAAACGGAAAAAGTATAGCAGGTTATTCAGGTGGCGAAGGCGGTAATGCCGGACCAACACCGTATTCTGGATCAGGCGGAGGTGGCGGAGGATCCACAGTCGTTCTTGTAGACGGGAATCAGATAGCGGTAGCAGGTGGCGGCGGAAGTGGAGCAGGTGCAGGCCAAGGATCAAACGGAACAGCAGGTATAAACACAAATTCAGCAACAGGCAATTCACCAGGAACACTAGGAGAGGACGGTAAAGATCACTCCGGTGACGGTGGAGGCGGTGGCGCCGGTGGAGGCGGTACAGACGGAGGTGTATCAGGAAATGGTGGCTCCGGAGACCAAGGTGGTACTGGAGGATATTCAGGAAGCAATACAGCGGCAGGTGGCACAGAATCAAATGGTTCTGGTGTTACACCAGGCGGAACAGGAGTTTCTCATTACTCATCAGGCATCGCAGTTGGTGGCCAACCTAGTTCTTCAGGAGGAAACGGCAAAGCAGTAGTGGTATTCAATCTAGGTGTACAGGCTAACGTGAAAATTAGCGGGGCATGGAAAGAAGTAAAAGATATTTTTACAAAGATATCAGGAGTTTGGAAACCTATTACAGCAGGTTATGTCAGAGTAAGTGGCGCTTGGAAACCATTGTTTAACTCAGGAATTGATTTTATTGAAACATCAGCAGGATTTGGAGACGCCCAAGGTGGATCAAGTTCAGGATCTGGTGGCTCAGGCGGCGGCGGTGGCGGTGGTCGTGTGATCTGCACATGGTTGCAGGAGAGAGGTTTATTTTCTGCGGAAGATCTTGCTGTTGATACAGAATATAGTATCAAGTTCATATCAAGGAACACAAAAATTGGCTATTGGTTCTGGGCAGTGCCGTTGGTAAGATACATGACCAAAGCAGAAAAACAAGATATTAAGTTTGGAAAATTAGTAATAAAGGTTATCAGAGTATTGGCTCAAGCACGGGCAAACGAGTTGAGTTATGCTATGAAAGTTAAAAAATCAAGAGATCCATTAGGAATTGCTACACGTATTATAGGTGAGAGTTTCTGTTGGACTGTAGGCGCGATTGTGAGGCCATTTGTTGAAGAAAGATTCGCAAAATGGCTTGAAATTTACGATCCGCAAATACGTTAAATACAAGCAAGGAGATAAAAATGGCAACAAAACAGGAAGTAGCAGATTACATAAACGCAAATGCTGAAACGATCCTTACAACGGAAGAAATCGCAAAGATTGATCAAAAGATGAACCCAGAAGTGGCAACAATCTTGATCAAACTGTTAGGCGATGTTTCATTCCTAATTGATGTGAGGGATAACGGATCTAATTAGTAATGGCATATAAGATCAACAACACATTCGGCACCTTACTGGTGACACTGGCTGACGGAACAATAGACGTCGCGACAACCGACCTTACACTTATAGGAAAAGGCTATGCAGGATTCGGGGAAAAACTGAATGAGAACTTGGTCAAACTTTTAGAAAATTTTAATAACACATCAGCACCTTCCAACAAGCAACAAGGACAACTTTGGTTTGATCAGACCAACAAGCAGATCAATGTCTATACAGGAAGCAAATGGAAACCAGTTGGTTCTACAACAAATTCTACTACATCTCCTAGCAACGCTGTACAAGGAGATATGTGGTTTGACACAACAAACACTCAACTTTATGTTTACACAGGTTCGGCATGGACACTAATTGGACCAACAACAGTGGCAGGCTCTGGAGTAACACAGGTTATCACAGAATCACCGGAAGACAACACAGGCGTTAAGAGATCTATTTTAAAATTAGTAACCAATGATGCAGTTGTCGGTGTTGTTTCTAACCTAGCATTCACACCAAGTTCTACAGAAGCAAATGGTGCCGCGTTGATCACAGCAGGTTTCTCAACAGTAGCACAAGGTATACAACTTTCATCAGCAGTATCATCTGTAAAATTTAGAGGCACAGCAACAGATTCAGACTTACTTGGTGGCGTAGCGTCGGCCAACTATCTAAGATCAAACGCAGAAGACACAACAACGGGCAGAATTAATATACAGTCAGACGATGGTATAAGAATAGGTAGTGGTAACGACATCACTATGACACTTTCCAGCGATGACTTTACAATCGCACAGACAACAGCAGACAAAGACATCATATTCACGGTAAATGATGGTGGTGTAACAAAAGAGGCCCTAAGAATCACAGGTTCGACAGGAAAGATTGAGACGCTGAGAGTTGGAGACCTAACAGTTGATGGCACACAGACTATCTTAAACACATCAACTTTATCAGTTGAAGACAATATTATAGAATTAAACAGAAACGTATCGTCGAACTCAGGAATGCCTAGTTATTCAGGATTAAAAGTTAACAGGGGCGACGCATCAACGGCAACTGAGCAGGATCTGTTCTGGGTATGGGATGAAACATTCGCAGATGACGGAACAACAATTTATGGAAACGCAGGCGGTGCCTGGACAGCATTCAAATCAACTGACGTGGGTGGCACAGAAATGTCAGCACCAACTTTAGTTGATATTAGAGCAAATATATTACATGCGACATCAACATCGGCTATGTACGCTGACTTGGCTGAGCGTTATGCTTCGGATATGCCATTAGAAGCAGGCGACGTTGTGATGTTAGGTGGTTCAGAAGAAATTACAAAATGTAATAAAGAATTATGCAACAATGTTTTTGGTGTAGTAAGTGATAGTCCAGCATTTTTAATGAATGCTCAAGCAGGAAACAACGAATCACATCCAATGATTGCACTGAAAGGGCGTGTGTACGTCAAGATAACGGGCACAGGCAAGGCAGGTGATCGTGTAGTTTCAGCCGGAAACGGTGAGGCTAGGGTGGCAGATTTTGAAGATTGCACCGCTTTTAACACCATCGGTAGGCTGATCAAGGATAAATATAATTTGGAAACGGCACTTACAGAGTGCGTAATAGGAGTAAAATAGTTTTATGGGATATCTAGCAGGGGATACAATTTTAGACGACGAGTACAACACGTTTGTCAACAGTTCATCAAGTCCGTTTGGATACAACCACTTTGCAGGCACAGGAGCATCGCAGTACGGTCTTGGACAGACGCACATAGCGACAGTGTCAGGTGGATCAACAACAATCACAGCATCACAATGGAACACACTATTAACTGGTATGGATAATATTGCAAATCATACAAACGATTCATTAACTGCAAGAACACAGGTTACATCAGGTGACACGATTGCCATCAAGTCGGCCGTAGAGGCAGACCTGGCAACATTGGCGGCTTCGGTTGCAGGCGGTTGTGTAAGCGCCACAGCAGTTTCAGAAGGTTCAGAATTACAGAGCTCAGTTTCATCTACAAGATGGGTAGGCACACACGTAGTTGAACACTCAATTACATTTTCAAATAACAACGATTTAAGATGGTTTTTTAATGCAGGTGGTAAGATGAGAATGAAGTTCACAAGGAACGCTAACGCTGGTAGTTCTGCAACAGATAAAGATGATTCAGTTGACGAGTTGATCACAGCAATCGGAAACTTCGACCTAGGTTCAAATGTTTCAACAAGATCAGGATCTGGTGAAACACTAACAACTAATGGTCTTGCAAACGGTACGCAAGACTTAGGTAATACATACACAGTTCTAATTAAACTTACGCAGGCTTCAGGAACTTACACTTCAATGTATGTGCAAGTTGAGGCCAAACTCAACAACACAGACATTACAGATGCTACAGTGGTAACAATGAAATATTCATTAGTTGATGCAGACTCAGGTGACTCAGGATACACAGATGGTAATACTTCAGGTATTGACCAGTACGAGAACTACATCGGAATAACTGATTTTGCTACTCGTATAGTTGCTCCAACAACAGCACAAGGGTTGGCAAGTGTGGCGACGATCGCAAGTTCGGCCGTGGTTAGCAACAACACAACGTAATAATTTTTTTTATCAGGCATTGTTTTTATCCATAAATTACTGTATAATACAGTTATGGATATTGGCAAAATCAAAGACTACTCAGAACACGCATTCAGCGTAGCACAGGCGAAGAAAAACGCCTTGGAGAGAATGCGATCTCGACAGATCATGGCCTACAATGAGAGGCTGTTCAGGGCAGACGCCAACACCATAAATCTGGTAAGCACACTTAAACAAACTAATGAAGATTTTTATGTGTTGGACGTCAATGAGAATCCCTGCCACATCACAGATCCAGCAGACTTCCTAACTAAACTGATACAAAGGAACCAGGAGACCATAAACGCATATCACCAACTACATCAAGATCTTGCAAACAAGAGATCAAAATGACCACTGGCGTACTGATGTACTGCTTCGACACACCCGAGGTTAACTACCATAAACTGGCCGAACGTTGCGTGGAACAGGTCAGACTATATCTCGGAGTAGAGATAACGATAGTCACCAACATAGAAACATACAAGCGAATGAAACCGCTAGGAATGATAAACTACAAGTTGGTTGAGAACCAAACCAGTAACAGTAGATCATACAGAGGTCAAAGTATTGCTTGGCATAATTTAGAAAGAAGTTTAGCATACAAGCACTCACCTTATGATACTACAATTCTTATGGATTGTGATTATTTTGTTTTTACTAATAATCTATTAACGTATGCAAATACAAAGTATGATTTTTTATTGCACAATAAAGTATACGATTTAACAGGTGAAAATATGATTGAAGGTAAAAATGAATCCACAGTGCCAATAGTTTGGGCAACGGTTACTATTTTTCGTAAATCAGTATTTGCAGAACAAGTTTTTAATTTAATTCAACACATACAACAATACTATGCTCATTATAGAAATTTGTATCGTATAAAATATAAAAATTATAGAAACGATTTTGCTTTTGCAATAGCATTACATCAGTTAAATGGATTTAATTCTCATAAAAATTTTATTCCAACCCCGATGGCTATGTTAGCCCATGAAGTAGATGTATTAGAAAGTGACGCCAACGGAATAATGTTCAAACACAATGACACAGTCAATTACACATCTGGACAGGACGTCCATATAATGCATAAGGAGTGGTGTGATGTCTAGAGGATATCTATGGTTTGCCCTGAACAACGATAAGACTGACTACGTAGAACTCAGTAGGTTGTTGGCAAAGAGCATCAAAAAGCACAACAAGACAAATAAAATTTGTATCATAACAGATAAAAAAGTTGAGGATAAATTGTTTGATCATGTTATTGTGTTGAAAAATGACGCCAGCAGAAAAGAAACCTGGAAATTGAGCAATGAATACAAAGCATTTAGGCTCTCGCCATTCACCCACACAATAAAACTAGAGGCTGACATGTTGTTTACTCAAAACACAGACTGGTGGTGGAATCACCTTTGGCAACATGATATGGTTTTTTCGTACCACTGTAGAAATTACAAGGATGAAAGAATAGACAAAAGTGCCTACAGAAATCTTTTCGCAAGGAATCAGTTGCCTGATGTCTACAACGGTTTGCACTATTTTAGGAGAAGCACGAAGGCAAAACAGTTTTATGATATATGCGAGGCGATAACAAAAAACTGGTCCATGGTACGCAAAGAACTGCTCGTGAATTGCCATGATACACAGGCAACGACTGACGTGGTATATGCTCTGGCAAACAAGTTACAGGATCCATTGCAAATTCAGAAAATAGATTACGAATGGTTCAATTTCATGCACAACAAACAGGAAATAAACAGATTAAACAATGCGTTTCAAAATGACAACTATCTATATCCACTAAAGGTCGGCGACAGCCTTTACATAGGTGGACACAGGCAGACTAGGATAGTTCATTATTACAATAAAAAACTGCCAAAGGAATTGTATGCCAGGATTTTTTGATGCTATAAAAAATATAGAACCTCCTAAAGAGAAGGTTCATACAGTGACCATACAAGGACAAAGTATAGTGGTAACACTAGAACAAAAATTAGATGTAATCAAGAATGGTGAAGACGCATACACATGGACATCACCAACTACGTTTGCTTTGAAGGAAAAACCAAAAACTAGCAGGCAGTTTCCAACACTGCAGAAAGAAGAATTAGGATACGTGTTTAAAGACAGAGATCCTTTTTGGGTAGACAGAATAGACAAAGGAGGGCACACATGGCAGATAAAGTCCGAATAAGTGACCTAGATTTTGTGTATATCAGTTTTAAAGAACCCAACAAGGAAGAGAACTGGGCAGACCTTAAGAGCAAGGTGCCATGGGCCAAACGTGTAGACGGTGTAGTTGGCTTTGACTCAGCACACAAGGCCGCGGCTGAAAAGGCGGAGACAGATTTTTTCATATCAGTAGATGGCGACAACATAGTTGATGAGAGGTTCCTGCTGGAGACACTGGACTGGACAAAAACGGATCCCATAGCGGTGCACCGGTGGAGGGCACGGAACAACATAAATGGACTGGTGTATGGCAACGGTGGACTGGTTGGGTGGCCAAAAGAAACTTGTCTAAGTATGCAGACGCATGAAAATTCTGTCACAGAAGAAAATCAAGTTGATTTTTGTTGGGGTGTGCCACACGAGAACCTGCACAACTGTTACTCGACGACCGTGATCAATGCAACGCCACAACAGGCCTTTATAGCAGGATACCGAGAGGGCGTAAAGATGAGCACCGAAAAAGGCAAACCCATCAGTGCAAAGGATTATTCAAAAAGCATTTGGAGGAATAACTTAAACATCCTTAGTACTTGGTGTACAATAGGGGCCGATGTTGAAAATGGAAAGTATGCTATGCTAGGTGCAAGGATGGGTTGTTTTTATACTGTGATTGAAGACAATCATGACATTTTTAAAATTAGAGATTTAACTGAACTAGAAAAATATTTTGCAGAGTTGGCAATAGAAAATGGAGACATAGATAACGAACTTATAATGTTTGGCAACAGCCTTAGACAGCAGTTGGATATGCCAATAGCGGAATACAACAAAGAGGACAGCAAGTTCTACAGGTTCGTGATGCCACCGCACGTGAACAAAGGAGTGCAAGATCGTGAGTACCAGTGATTATAAGTCCGCCGCACTAAAGGCCAAAGAAAAACTACAGACAGTTTCTCCGTCAATGTGCCTGGCGAAATGGAACCAGACATCGTTGCACTTACCCACAGGACTAACAAATTCATGCTACCATCCGCCACTGCACAACATAGACGCAGAGGCAGTTAAGCACAATCCCGCGGCACTACACAACACCGCAGAGAAACTAGACCAAAGATTTAAGATGCTACAAGGGGAACGTCCTGATGGATGTTCGTACTGCTGGAAACTAGAGGACACTGGAGAGATGTCAGACAGGCACTACCGTTCTGGTGAACCATGGGCCATGCAGGACTTTGAGCAGATTAGACAGAATCCAATGACAACAAGTTGGACACCGAGATATGTGGAAGTAAACTTTAACAACGCCTGTAACTTACAGTGCAGTTATTGTTCGCCACAGTTCTCAACAACGTGGGGCAAGGAGATTGAAAGGTATGGCCAATATCCCACATCTCCTCCCCACAATGCACCAGAGCACTTCCAAGGCAGGCGTAGGCCTATACCTAACAGGGAAGATAACCCATACGTGACTGCGTTCTGGAAATGGTGGCCCACACTGTACAAGAATTTGAAACACTTCCGTATGACCGGAGGAGAACCTATGATGGACAAGAACACGTATAAAGTATTCCAATACATCATTGATCATCCTAAGGATGACCTGCACCTTAACGTGACATCAAACATGTGTCCTGCGGACAAGAAACTTAAGGAGAAATATTTCAACATGGCGTCAAACATATGCATGGAAGAGAAGGTTGAACACATGATGCAGTTTGTCAGCGTTGACGCATGGGGCAAAAAAGCCGAGTACATACGTCATGGGTTAGACTTCAACTACATGATGGACAACGTGGAGGAGTTCCTGGATCGTATTCCTGTACGTAACTCAATAACGTTCATATGCACGTATAACAACCTGAGTATAACCAGCATGGACAAACTGTTAGAGAAGATACTTGAACTACGTACCAAGTACAGCAAGACATACCAGAGGGTTTGGTTTGACGTGCCACTGTTGAGGCAACCAGCATGGCAACAGATCACACTGTTACCAGAGTCATACCAGAGCATACATGAGGATAACATAAAGTACATGCAGGCAAATTCCGGCGAGGCAAACGGGTTACACATATTCAAAGATTTCGAAATCCAGAAGATGCAAAGGAATCTCGCATACTGGAAAGAAAACGCGGACGCAAGTACGCAACATAAAAAGAACTTTTACGCATTTTTTAACGAACACGATCGAAGACGCTTAACAAGGTTTCTTAACACGTTTCCTGAGATGGAAGAGTTTTGGCAGGAGTGTATGAATGCCTGAAAAAATTAGATGTCAGATACTTTATGAGGCAAAGGACAATCCAACTTGCAAGATAGTGGTCAACGGCCTGTGTGTGCATCAGTTTGTTGGGTCAGGTAGTAAAGAAACATTCAACTTTGAAGTGGGCAAAGGTCCCTTCAGTTTGAGGATTGTACATTATGGAAAAAATATGAAAAAAGACTTAGACAAGTTCATAGAAATAAAAAAGATATTTTTGAATGATGTTGATCTAAAAAATAAAATATGGGAAACCACGCAGGTTGCCGAGGTCCCTACTTGGCAGGATGCATCATCTTTTAAATGGGAAGCAAACTTATATTTTGGCCACAATGGATACATAGAATACGAAATGGAGTCACCAATCTTTAATTTTTTACATCAGTATCATACCTTTGGTGCAAAGGTCAGTAGTAACATGGGTTCATATGATATGAAACTGCTGTATGAAATGAAAGAATACTTCAGCAAAATTGTCAAGGAGCAGGATGAAGAATCACAATAATTGGCCGTTGGAACATTGGCACATCGAGATAAGTGGTAAATGTACTTTGAAGTGTCCTAGGTGTACAAGGCAAGAAGTTCCTGGGTATATTAACAAAGAATTGTCATTGCAATGGTTCAAAGATAATTTTACGTTTGTTGACAAAGTAAAGAAAGTTACATTTTGTGGTGACGACGGAGACCCGATATATGCCAAAGACTTGCTGAATGTTATAGAGTGGTTGAAAAACAAAAATTCTAAAATACAAATAGTGATCATCACAAACGGCAGTTACAAAACAAAAGAATGGTGGAGCAAACTTAATAATCTTCTCAATGAAAAAGATAACATACATTTCAGTATAGATGGATGGGATCAAGAATCCAATGAGTTATACAGGGTAAACTGTGATTGGAACTCTATAGTAACCGGAATAAAACAAATAACTAGACCATTCAAAACCTGGGCCGCCATTGCGTTTAAATTTAATGAGACAAAAATTAACTACATGCAGAAGATGGCACTTGCTTTGAGGTTTGACCAATTTCAACTGACATTAAGCACAAAATTTGGCAAGAATTATCCTGCCTATCCTGAGAATGATCCACTACAGCCAAGTGACAAATATGTTGCATCTGGAAGATTCACAAGGCAACAAATTAATCTAAGTAACAAAGTATGGATTGATTCTACCAATAAGATCTTTACAAAAAGGTACAACGACACAGACATAGAAAATCAAACTGTAATTCCTCTATGCATGGTAGGAAACAAAGGATTGTACATTAGTGCAGAAGGAAAATTTTTTCCGTGTTGTTGGACAGGGTTGAGATATCCACACAATGAAAAACTTTTTACCTATATAAATTTTGACCGGAAGTTGCCTGAAATACTAGAAGATCAATTATGGAAAAAATTCCAAATGGATTTAATGTTTAACGAAGGTCCAATGGAATGTTTCAAAAAATGTTCAGCGGCAAAATGGAATCTACAACACGCAACAGACTGGTAGTTAATAAGTTTTGTTTTTAATTTTTTCGTAACTGGCTTTTATCCTTTTTAGGTGCATGTCGCCATTCCACACAGTGTACTTTAATTTCACGCAGTGTTCTTGTATTAGAATCCTACGTAAAATCCTTTTTTCTAAACTAACAGGATTGTGTAGACTTTGCCAATTCAAACCGTGTGCGTGTTCGGCCGGCAAAATTGGTGTAAGTCCTAATTGCTCTGCATCTTTGTACAAAGGTGTACCGTCATCTATACTTGCCAAAGCGCCTAGATTAACCCCATACAGTGTGCCTTCTATAGCATATTTTTGGTATCTCGTAAACATGTCAAGACTGTCTTGAAAATCGTTATCAGTCTCAGTAGGGTATCCAATAATCATAAAAAAGTAACAGTGCATTCCAACCCTACTCATCTGTTCCATACAATAATCTAAATCATTATTACTAAATTGTTTTTGCATGTGATTTCTTACGTTCTCGCTACCAGATTCAACTCCCCAACAAAGATTGTCACATCCACTCTTAGATGCCAAATCAAAGTCTTGGGGCAACATCTGTTTGTTAGATCTCACTATGAATTGTCCTCCCCATCTGAAGAATTTTTCTGGTAGATTGTTTTCTTTGTAATAGTCAACCAATGTAGTACACAATTCTCGGAACGCTTTCATACTTCCATTTATAAGGCTGTCCATGAAATAGAAATCGGTTATACCATGAGTCTGATAGTTTTCAATCATCTCGTCTGCAATATTTTGTCCTGATCGGAATTTAAACTTTGTCCAAAATTCGTGTATGTCACAGAAAGTGCAATGTCTCACACATCCTCTACTACCTGTAATTGGCAGTATTTTTCTGTCGTGGTATCTGTAAGGCAGATCTATCACATCGCTCCAGTCGGGTTTAGGGATCACATTGAGATCAGGCACGCCTCTGTAAGGAGTTCCGTTAACGCCTGGATGGTCATAGTTGTCCTTCATTAATTCAACAAGTGCAATGTCTCCATCACCCTTTATGTAGGCATCTATCAAATTATCTTTTATCAGTTTCTCGGCATAGTCGGCATTGGAACTTGCGATTCCTCTCGTACTGATACCAGCACCACCTACCATTATTTTTCCTTTAAATCTTGGTCTCAGTCTTTGTAATATCTCCGTAGTGGCACGTTGGCATTGAAAAGTGAAAACGCTGAATCCTATCCACCGCGGGTTGATATCTAATAATTCAGACACAATAAGTTCATAATATTGATTTACCAATGACTGCGTGTCTGTGTCTAAAGAAGTGTTTACCGTAAAATAGTTTTCCAAGTTGTCGATAATTTTTTTGTCAGATAGACTGTGCCATAATTTTATGTTATAGTCTTTAACAGTGCAGGAAAAACCTGCTTCTTGCAGGCAGGCTTTTAATAGGCTTGTACCAGCAGGTGCGTATGCAACACTCATGAAAGGAATGTTACAAAGTACTATATCAGTTTGTTTTACCATAATGTTACGTGTATTTAAATACAGAAAGAATAATGAAAAATAAAATAGGAAAAATCAATAACTTCTTTGACAAAAAAATGATAGGTGAACTGCTAGAAAAGTACGATTCACTACCTAAGAAAGACAATGGATTGCGGATAAACGCCAATACTTTTGTTGAGCAGGATTATAGTCAAGTGTTCAGAGAAAAAATTGAATCTGCTCTAGGGTCTCATTTTAATGGACGGATCACTCACGCTACAATTTACAGCGACTACCATCCAGGCGGCATACACTCAGATGGCTGGATCAACGAACCAGAGAAAGGTACTTTAGGTTACACATTTTTGATTCCTTTGGAATCAGAATATGAGAACAACGCAACGTTGGTGTTCGAAGAGACAAGTGAAAAGGCAATTACATATAACGGTGCAACAGGATTGGGACAAAAAGGAATTTTAAGTTATGAACAACAGGAATTGCCAGAAGCAAAACACATAATGGACCAAGAGGCACAACAAAAATGGTTGCCTCATATTAAGGCAGACAAGTTACCTTTCAGATTGAAAGAAGTATTGATGTGGGAGATCGGATCAGCAATTTACTGGCCGCGGATCAACTTACACGCAAGTGCGTGGTTCCCTTCGGAGTCAAAAAGAAAAGCAATAGTGGTTTTAACGAATGAGTTATGATCAACACTTACTACCTGGTGAAAGTTTCGCAAAATACAAAGAGCGTGTGCTTGATGTAAAAAGCAGTTCGTTCTGCGGAGCGAAATGGTACTATGCTACAGTTTGGTTAAACACAGGACAAACCACTGCGTGTCATCATCCGTTGCCTCATCAGATAGACGCCGATCAAGTTTTAAAAAATCCAAAGTTGTTAAGCAACACCCCACAAAAGAAAAAGGAACGTGCAGAGATGCAGAAAGGTATCCAATGCAAAGGTTGTGATTATTGTTGGCGTGTGGAGAACCTGAAGGCAAACAATATAAGCGACAGGGTATACAAGTCTGTTCTTTACACAGATGAAGAATTACAAGAAGCATATAAATCAAATCCAGAAGAGGATTTTGACCTTCGTTATCTCGAATTAAGTTTTGATAGGACTTGTAATTTTGCCTGCAGTTATTGTAATCCTGCGTTTTCAACCACATGGGCAAAAGATATAAAGACACACGATGGCTACAGAGATATAGGTCCTAATGGTAAAGATCACTATGGACACAGTCACGCCAACGCAAGTATGTACAATGAGGACGACAATCCATATGTTAAGGCTTTTTTCAAATGGTGGGAATCTGATTTGAAAAGGACACTGACACATTTGCGACTCACAGGAGGCGAACCACTCATGAGTAAACACACTTGGAAATTGTTAGACCTTATGGCAGAGGGTGATTCAAATGTGTCTTATTTTGCAATAAACACAAATTTAAATAGCAAAAAATCTCTTATAGACAAACTTATAGACAAAGCAAAGACGATAAAAGCATTACACATCTATAGCAGTAATGAATCTGTCGGCGGCAAGGCAGAATACATCAGAGACGGCCTGGATTGGAATATGTGGGTAAAGAACTTCAACAAAGTTGCTGAGTCAAAATCATTTAGTTCAATTCACTCTATGTGTACCATTGGTGCATTATCTCTTGAAGGGTTGGTTGAATTTTTAGACTGGTGCCTAGCAATTAAAAAGCGTGCCAACACCAGAGACGCAGTCACTTTCACTTTAAATATATTGCGGTTTCCGAATTTCCAGAGTTGTTTGGTGCTACCATATTACCTTCGTAAGAAATTTGCAAATGATTTGTCTAATTGGTTAGTAACAAACAGAGATACAGGACTTATGCACAATATGGAGATGGAACACGTGGAAAGGCTTATTGAATATCTACAAAATGAGTCTAATCAGATTCCAAATAGAGACAACACAGTGAAATGGTTTAAAAATTATTTCACACAATACGACAAAAGAAGAGGTAAAGACTTTGAAAAGACTTTCCCTATAATAGGAGAATGGTACCGTGGCATATGATTATGGCGCTAAGGAGCCAGAAAAATTAAAGATTAAAGACATGACTCCTCAACAAAAGGAGTTATTGATCGATAGTGATACTTTTTGTATGATGCCATGGTTGCACATACACGCCTTTCCTGATGGCAGGGCATATCCTTGCTGTTTTGCACTAGACAAATATCCTGTTGGTGACCTGAACAAAAATTCCATGGCGGAAGTGTTTAACAATGAAGAAATGAAAGGCATTAGAAAGAACATGTTGTCAAATAAGTCCAGCAAACATTGTTCTAAATGTTATGATCAGGAGAAGTCAGGCTTCTTTAGTCTGCGTTTAAGTTCAAACAAACACTTTGGGCATAATATAGGAATGGTAGACCAAACACAACCTGATGGCACAGCGGATTTTGTTATAAAATATTGGGACATAAGATTCAGCAACCTATGTAATCTTGCCTGTAGGAGTTGTGGTACATGGTTTAGTTCTAATTGGTATGAAGATCATAAAAAACTTACTGGTTCCCCTCCCAACCATGCGAAGATTATGAAAGTAGGTAGGAGTAGTGACGACATATGGGAACAAATGCTGGAGCAATTTGAACATGTAGAACAGTTCTATTTCGCAGGTGGCGAACCTATCATCATGGAAGAACACTATAGAATTTTAAAAGAATTAGACAGACGTAAAATGTACCACGTAAGATTAATTTACAATACTAATTTTACTAGAACAAAATACAAAGATATAGATGTATTAGAATTGTGGAATAAATTTGATTCAGTATCAATAGGAGCAAGTTTAGATGCGGAAGGAAAGCGTGGAGAACTAATGCGTAAAGGCACAGTATGGAAAGACGTTGTGGCTAACAGGAAAAGGATGTTAGAAGTGTGTCCACAAGTTGATTTTTACATAAGTTCTACAGTTGGATTAATAAACGCCCTACACATACCAGATTTCCATAGGAACTGGGTAGATCAAGGACTATTAAAACCGCAAGATTTTAATTTCAATTTGTTACAGTTTCCTTATCCTCAAAGAATTGACCTACTTCCCGACAACTACAAGGAAAAAGTTAAAGAAAAATACGAAAAACATTTAGAATGGTTACGTCCATTGGATAGTTTGACAAGAGCAACCAAAGGGTTTGAGTCTGGTTTGGACTACATGATGAGAAGAGATAATAAAAAAGACTTACAACAATTTAAAGATACAATGCAAAGACTTGATGTTATCAGAAATGAAAACATGTTAGAAGTATTTCCTGAACTAACGGAGTTATACAATGAGTGATAGATTTCCAACAGCAGATGAGAGATGGCCTCGGCAAGGTATTGTAACATCTAAAAGAATCAAACCCAGTGAAGGTAACAAAACCTTTTGCATGGCACCTTGGACGCACACTTATTTGAGTCCACAAATGGAAAGGCGTCTATGTTGTTCAAGCAGAGAAGAAAGCACTAATTTCAAGCAATATATTGATACTATTCCAACAGATCCCAATGCAAAAAAAGAGAATATGAAAATGCGTACTTTGGAGCAACACTGGAACAGTGATTACATGAAGGACGTAAGGAAAAAATTAATGGCAGGTGAAGAAATACCGCAGTGCCAGGTGTGCAATCACAAACTGCTGAGTGTGGCCACATATAGGACGCACTTTAATACTCTATACCAAAGAGAAATAGACGAAGCGTTTGCCAAAACTAGAGATGATGGCCACACAGACATGAAAGTAACCAGTTGGGACTACCGGTTCAACAATCTTTGCAACTTCAAGTGTAGGATGTGTGGTGACATGTTAAGTTCTAGTTGGGAATCAGAAACAAGAATGCATGATCCTGAGATATATGAAAAGAGACGTATATGGGGCAGACCAGATATCAAAGCGGAGATTGAAAAATTTCATGACAAACACGTAATCAAAGAATTTAGTGAAGCAATAGAATCAAAATCTATAAAAGAGATATATTGGTGCGGAGGCGAGCCGTTGATGTGGAAGATTCATTGGGAATCAATGAAGAGAATTGTACAATTAGGATACCAGGACGAAGTAAGTATACGTTACAATTCCAACATGAGCAGAATAGATTATTTTGGTATGAACTTGTTTGATGACATACTTGACAAATTCAAGTATTGGAACATACTGGCAAGTATTGACGGCGCTGGTGAAGTTGGCGAATATGTGCGTACAGGACTTAAATGGGACGAATGGTTCAAAAACATGAAACACGGCTTACATTTTACTAAAGGTAAGGCACGTCAATTGAGAATGGACCTTACAATGACAATGCCTGGAATGTTTGGACTCGAAGAGATGCTAGACGCAGGTGAAGAACTAGGCATTCCTATATTGGCAAAAAGAGTTTTTGGCTTTTCTGCAGACAACCTTTGGTCGCCTATGTGTTTGCCTAGGAAAATATTAGATAGGATAGTGGACGAGTTCCTTCACAAGCACAAAAAACGTATGGCAAACCACACATATTTTTATGCGGCCCTACGTGATCTCAAAGAGAAACCAACATATCAGGAAATGTTTCCAGACTGGCAAGCCGAACTAAAAAAGGGCAAACAGCGTGTTGAATATTTGGACAAGATCAGAGGCACAGACATCAAGAATATTTTAAAGAGAGACAACGAGGTTTTAGAGTGGTGGAAAAGTATATAAAATCAAATGTGTGTCCGTTACCTTGGACACATCTGGAAGTTGATGTAAATGGTGGTGCATCACCTTGTTGTTTATACAAAGGCAGTGTGCCTGGAGTGAAAGTATACGAACAGAGTCTTAAGTCAATACAAAATTCTGAATACATGGAAAAATTGCGAGAGCAGTTCCGTAATGGAGAGAGACCTAGTGGTTGTGCCAACTGTTGGGCAGAGGAGGACGCAGGCAAAACATCAAAAAGACAAAACTCATTATACAAAATGAACAAAAGTCTCAAGGACTGGACACCTAATAGCGAGCCAAATTTGAAGTTCATTGATTTTAAGTTAGGCAACGTGTGTAATTTAAAATGCAGGATATGTGGATCCTGGAGTTCCTCAAAATGGGCTCAAGAGGAAATGGACTACGGTGAGAATCCTGTCGCACGAAAAAATCTTCGTGAAGGCGGATGGCCAAAACGTAACCCACAATTTTTTGAGGAGTTACAGGATGACCTAAAGCACGTGGAGTACTTTGAATTCACAGGCGGCGAACCTTTCATGATAAAAGATCACTTCAAGATACTGATGCACTGCGTAGAAAAAGGGTATGCAAAGAACATTGACATACACTACAACACCAACGGCACACAGTTGCCACCACAGGAAATATTTGATCTTTGGGCATACTTCAAACACGTTGAAATAGCATTTAGTATAGACGACATAGGTGAACCATTTGAGTATCAGCGTCATCCAGCAAACTGGAGGCAAGTAAGTGCTAATCTTGTTAAGTTTAAAGAGATGCAAACACCTAACATGGACTTTCAAATATGTTCTACTGTTTCCATATTCAATGTGTTCAACTGGGCAAAGATAGCCTTATGGGTGGCACAGTACCAACCAAAGTTTTTCTATGTTAACACCTGCTTTGATCCTGACGTGTTCAACGTGCAGACACTCCCTAGGCAAATAAAAAATATTGTCACAGACAGATATCATATGTTAACTGACTACAAACCAACAATAAGGTTTATGAATGCTGTGGATAGAGATTCGCCTGAGATACGAGAACAACGTAAAGCACGAATATTGCAAACAGACAAATATAGAAAAGAAAATTTTGGAGACGTGTTTCCACTTTTAAATAAGGTTTTACAAATATATGAATAAAAAACTTTTAATATCAGGTTGCAGTTATGGGGTGGTGTATTCTGAGATACAGGATGATCTTAAAAAAATTTTCAACGTAGATGAAGTTGTCAATTTGTCTCAAAATGGTGGATCTGTGGACAGGGCAATCAGGGTAGCAATTGAATGGATAGCACAAAACGGCAAACCTGACATGTTAATACTGCCCGTAAGTCATTACAATAGATTTGATTTGCCAATTGCAGAGAAGATGGATCCTTTACACAATTTGCATTTTAGGTCTGCTTGGCACATGGACCTTAGTAAAAATTATGGTTCCGCTACGCCTATTGATCCAAAATTTGATAAGGATACTTTACAAACATTTTTAAAGACAGGAACACTAGTGCATCAAAATGATTACCCGGCACACGATTATTTGTTTGTGAAACTCATCACATTTCAATCATTTTTAGAACTAAACAAAATTAGGCATTTGATTTTTGACACAGGAAACTACTACGAAAAATTATGGAATACACAACAGACAGGAATGCAAAAAAGAAAGATGGTTGAGAACTGCAAAGGCATATACAAACTATTTTCTTTTTGTTCTAATGTGTGGATGTACAATCAACTGACAGATAAAGAAAAAGTAGATTACATACCATGGTGGAAGCCACAGGGCAAAAAGCCATTGGGTCAGATAGTCCCAGATACCGTTGCCGCCACAATACATTTCCAAAAGCAAGAGGTATTGAAACTGATGCAACATCTAAAAAATCAAGGAGCAGTGCATGGCTAAGACAAAATTTATAGCAGGTGGATGCAGTTTCACATTTGGACACGAACTCAGTGATGACGTCAATGGAAAGATCCCTAGTCGTAAGACATGGGCTCATAGACTGTACAATGAATGCTTTCCTAAGGGCGAATATGTTTGCTCGGCTTGGCCAGGATCTGGCAACTCAGGCATAGCACGAAGGGTTTTTGATGCAGTGTCCTTCAACAAAGGCATCGGGGCAGTGGTTGTCATGTGGAGTTTCAACTCAAGGTATGACTGGGCAATGCCAAGACACAGGGTACTGGAAAACACCCGATGGGCAACAATATCTCCCTGGGACACAACAATATCAGAAGAGGAGAGGCACCAGGCACTTGCAGGCTCAGAGGGACAACAGGAAGCATGGAAACGGAGGTCCGAAAACATGACTGAAACTGGAGTAAAACCTTTTGCAGAAGCCATATACAGATATGGTGCAAATGAATATCACGAAACTTACCTGAGTTGGAAAAGCATAATTTGGCTACAGAACATTTTGGAAAAAAAGAAAATACCATTCATGTTTACACTGGCGGACAACAGTCTTTTCTATAATGAAATGGAAGAGCACAAAAACCAGGACAAATTCATGCAACATCTGTACAATGAAATTGATTTTACCAAGTGGTTTAGTTTTGGCGATAGAATGATGGGATTCAACCAATGGGCGTTGTTGAATCATTATCCTCGTGGCACAACACATCCACTAGACAAAGCACACAGAGATGCTGTACAATTAATGTTACCAACGTTTAGAAAACTAATAAAAGGAAAACAAAGATCTAACTAATAGGAGGAAAATAATGTTCACTTGGATAAAGAATCTTTGGAGAAAAGTAAAGCAGGAAATTGCTTATAGAAAAAGATTAAAGGAAATAAAAAAGAAAGATCCATTCATATACAAATAAAATGGTACTGGCAAAAATTAAAAAGGTTCTGGAAAAGAAGCCAAAGTTTGAACTACTAGAACTACCGTTCATAGATATAACGGAAGATCCTGTGAGGCCGGAACTGAGTCTAGAATTCAGACAGGCATACGGTAGGAAGATATACGGCATCAAGGATAAAGAGGGAGACATAGCGGCCGTTATGTGTTTCGCATTCACACACGGTATCCCAAAGAGTGTGGAGGAGATGGACAAGTTAAGCAAAGACGCCGCCATGCAGGCCACACACAGGGCAGGTATGCAAGGCAACATAGCAATAGCATACACAGTTTGGGCAAAAAAGAAAGGTGGTGGAAAGCACATGGTCAACGAAGTTTATAAAATGGTCAAGAAATCAAGCCATCTAAATAGGCTGGTTACACTATCTCCGTTGACTGACATGGCAAGGAAGTTTCACTTGAAGAACGGAGCCAAAGAAGTACAAGTAAACCTAACAACGCAGAACTTTGAATACGACATAGAACTAGATGAGTGGGAGAAGTTCAGAGACAGGGCGAAAGGATGGTTTAACATTAAATGAAACGTAAGTTATTAAATGGTACAGAAGTACTAGAATTAAACGAGATAATAGAATTGAAAATTAAGACAAAATGTCCAGAAAAATATAAACTAATTGATTTAGAAACTGGTGAAGAATACATAGGCACAGTGCCTAAGGAATCTAATATGTTTTGGAAGAAAATAGGATGAACTGTCTAGGAATATTTTTGGCACTGTCTATGCACGTGGGTCTCGAAGCAGACTACAATAGCATACACCCTCACGCAAGATGCACAGTGGACAACAAAATTGCAGGAGTGTTTTACAATTCAGAGGACCGTATTAGTGGATACATTGGCAGAGAGTTTGAATTAGATGAATATTGGAATATTGAAATAGGACTTGTTACAGGTTATAAAACAGCAGATGTACTTCCTATGATTAGATACAAGGCAGGAAGGTTTTTCCTTTCTCCGGCGTATGAAAAACACAACGGTGACGAAAACTATGGAATAGTTTTAGGTTGGGAAATAGGCAAATGAAGATATTAGTAATGGGACTTCCAGATTCGGGTAAAACTACACTCGCAAAAAAACTTGTTGAAATGTTCAATGCTGTATGGCTCAATGCAGATGCAGTTAGGAAAGAAGCAGACGATTGGGATTTTTCAGCAGAAGGAAGAAAAAGACAGTCTTTGCGTATGTGGACACTGGCAGAAGAGGCCGTTGATGCAAATAGAACAGTAGTAGCAGATTTTATTTGCCCAACAGAAGAAACAAGAAAACAATTTGATGCTGACTATACAATATGGATGGATACTATAAAAGAAAGCAAATTTGAGGACACAAATAAAATGTTCGAACAACCAAGCAAATATGATTTTAAAGTGGGACACATGGAAGCGGATATGTGGTCATTTTTGATAAAACAAGACATACTAGATAAACACGGCAACCTAGGACCACACAGATGAAAATATTAGGAATCAATTGCATGAATCATGATGCCGCGATGGCAGTCGTAGATTACAGTTCAGGAATAGGCGAAGTGCTATGGGCCGCACACGCAGAACGTTATTCAAAAGTTAAAAATGATCATTATCTTAATTGGGGAATAGTAAATGAAGCAATGACTTATGGTCCTTTTGACAAAGTTGTTTATTATGAAAAACCTTGGTTGAAAAAAGCAAGACAATTTTACGCAGGACAATATGGAACTGCTTTAAGTTATACAGAACTGCCAAGTTGGCATCTAGAACATTTTGGAATAAAGATAGACGAATATGTAAAACATCATGATAGTCATGCCGCGGCAGGATATTTTACAAGTCCCTTCAAAGAAGCAACAATATTAACAGTAGACGCAATAGGTGAATGGGATACTGTATCTATTTCTACTGCTAATAAAATTTGGATAGAAAGAAAAGAAACAATTCAATATCCACACAGTTTAGGAATATTATATTCTGCATTCACACATCGTTGTGGACTTAAACCTGCAGAAGAGGAATATATTCTCATGGGCATGGCCGCATATGGAAAGCCAAAATATAAAAATGACATATACGAAGACTTTGTAGAACAAAGTCCTTTTAAACTTAAACAAAATTTACACAGAGGATTGAGTGATTGGCATCCGGAAGCAGATGTTATGGATCTCGCCGCAAGTATACAAGCAGTCACAGAAGAGTGTCTTGCAGGACTATGGCACAGAGCAAGTAAGTATGGCAGTAAGAACCTAGTATACGCTGGCGGAGTAGCGTTAAACTGTGCCGCCAATAAAGTTTTAGCCAACTTAGGATTGTTTGAAAACATTTGGATAATACCAAATCCTGGAGATGCTGGATCAAGCCTAGGCTGTATTGCCGCACATGAAAAAGCATTCATAAACTGGAAGAGTCCTTTCTTAGGACACAACATAGAGGGTGAGTATCCTGTAGACGCAATTATAAAAGAATTAAAAGAAAACAAGATGGTTGGTGTTGCAAATGGTAGAGCAGAATTTGGACCGAGAGCACTTGGTAATAGATCGTTATTAGCAGACCCTAGGGGTGAGGAAATCAAGGATTTGGTAAATGGAATTAAGAAGAGACAGAAGTTTAGACCGTTTGCTCCAGCCATATTAGAAGAGGATGTAAACGACTATTTTGACCTCCCTACCGGCGTTAAAAACACCCCCTATATGCAATATACAGCGGCGTACACGCATGGTAAAGACTGTCCTGCCATATTGCACTATGATGGCACATCTAGGGTACAAACCGTGTCTAAAAGCGACAACGAAGGGTTTTATGAACTTCTCAAAACATGGAAGAAAGAGACTGGTTGTCCAATATTATTGAACACGAGTTTGAACATTAAGGGTATGCCCATGGTAAACAACACCAAAGATGGTAAAGATTGGACGGCAAAATATGGAGTCAAGGTGCTATGATAAAGTTCAATGGGTTAGACAGAATATACGATGAATACAGTTGGCGTATCACACGCAGAGCCAAGCAGGTATGGAAGACCGGAAACGTAGTTGGCAACAGGCATGTGGAAGGAAGTTACGTTGATCAGTTTGAAACAGCAGTCGCAAAATACACAAAAAGGAAATATGCCATAGCGGTGGGCAGTGGCACAGATGCATTGTACTTTGCTCTAAGGGCCAAAGGCATAGGACCAGAGAGCACCGTACTATGTCCTGCAATAAGTTATTCGGCAACTGCAGAAGCCATCAAACGCACAGGTGCCACTATACATTTTGTGGACGTGGACAACAAAGGACTTATTGGCAAACTGCCTGACTTTGGATTGCCTGATGCTGTGGTGTATGTAAACCTTTTTGGCAACCTAGCGGACTATGACACATTGAAAGAATTTTGTGTGAAAAGAAGAATCGCCCTTATAGAGGACGCGGCACAAAGTTTGGGAAGTTATTACAACAATGTACCAAGTGGCAAACTAGGTGACATCAGTACATTAAGTTTTGCACCAAGCAAACCACTGCCTGCTTTTGGCAACGGCGGCATGGTACTCACAGACAGCGAAACTGAACGAGATATGGTCCGGAGCCTTAGATATCATGGACAAGGCACAGCCAAATTAAATCATGGCTACAACTCATGCATGAGCCATGAACATGCAAACATTTTAAATTTCCTAATGTCAAAATACAAAGGACTTCTAGGGAAAACAAAGAAAGTGAGAAAATGGTATGAAGAAAAACTTTTGGACTTGGGCATCAATTCAATACAAACAGGCACAGGCACTATATCAAACAATCACAAGTTAGTAGTAAAGACACAAGACAGAGATGGCCTAAAAAAATTTTTAGAGGAAAAAGGAATACAGACACAGGTCCACTATCAACAGCCAATGTCAAAAATGAAAATGTTTGACACAGGACAGGAAATGCCTAATGCTGAAAAATTTTGTACAGACGTGTTGTCATTACCAATACATCCTTTCCTAAAAAAGCAAGAAGTTCTTTATGTGTGTAAATGCATTGGAGAATATTATGGCGTTTGATTGCATTCAAGTTAAATTTAAAAATACTAAATTTTGGGAATCACCTAGAGCAAATACTAGAGTTGTACCATTTATTGACAGTTATTTTGAAATATTAAAAAAAGTAGTAAATGACGTTACCACAGAATATTTTTGGTTCTTTAGTTCGTTTATGAAATTAGACACAACCTTTGATTGGAATTATATTCCAGAGCAACATGAAAAGAAACAGATACATGTCTGGTACAACACACACCCACTAGGTGGGACAAATAAAGAAGGCAATGTTTTTTTAATACCAACTAAAGAACTTAAAAAACAAATACACAATTTAAAATTTTTACGAGATTTTCAGGATATAAATTATCATGCACACAGTAACCTATTCCAAAACTGGATACCAAAAACAAGTTTCAAACTGAAAGACCCTTATGAATATTTGAAAAATAATCCTAATTATTACACATGGTTACACAACAAAGACTTAGATCCGAAAACAATACCAAACTTTTTTCCAAGTTTTTGGGAGGATGAAAAACTTTACACTTGGGGTAAAACAAAAGATATTATGTTGGTGCCTCATAGAGATAGTATAAAACAATTTTATGACATTGAACGTACGGTGCATTATGATTATGATTATGAAATTAAACCAATGGATATAGTTTTTATATCATATGATGAACCAAGTGCTGAACAAAGATACAATAAGTTAAAACAAAAATTTCCTCGAGCAAAGTGGAGTAAAGGTGTGCAAGGTCAAACACTTGCTTACATGGCCGCGGCAAGTATGAGTAAAACAGATTATTTTTTTGCAGTTTTTCCTAAAAACGAACTTGCAGAAGATTTTGATTTTACATTTCAACCAGATAGACTTAGAAATCCCTGCCATTATATATTTGATTGCTATAATCCTGTAATTGATCTAACTTATGGTTGGGGCGGAGTAATTCTATACAACAAACATTTAGTAATGAATACTACAAAACCCGGATTAGATTTTACATTATCACAGGCAGTTACATCAGTACCAACACTTTCAGCAATTAGTAATTGTAACGAAACGCCATTGTTAGCATATAGATCATCATTCAGAGAAGTTATTAAATTATTACAAATGAAGCCAACAGTTGAATCACAATATAGGTTAAAAAAATGGTGTACACTTGGCAAAGGTGTTAATGCCGATTGGTTACATAAAGGTGCAGTTGATGGAAAAAAGCATTTCGAAACTTACAAAGATGATTATGAAAAATTAATGTATTCTTACAATTACGAATGGATAAAAGAACATTTTAAATCTTTGTACCCAGAGCAATCTTTGGATTAATATCTAAATTTTCAAAATAAAACGGTTGTCCAAGAAACCAATTGATATATTTTGGAATTCCTTCTTCAATATCTATTGTTGGATTAAAATTAAACATTGTTTTTGCTTTATCACTGTTTAGTGTGTCTCTGTTTGGATAGAAGTCATCATGAGGTTTAGTTACAATCTCACCAAAACCCAACTTGTCTTGAATTATATCAGCGGCATCTATAATTTTTCTACCGTTGCCTCGTGTACAATTGAAAGTTTCATTGGTGACTTCGTTTGTTGCGGCAAGTGAAAAGTATTTTGCTACATCTAATACGTTTGAAAAATCTAGTTTATTGTCAGGTCCTTGCACAGTCATTTTTCCAGTTGTTAAAACATTTTTTAACAGTTGACTTATAACTCTTGTAATTGTATCTCTCGTACCGTATAAAGCAGATGGCCTCATAATGACATAATTTAAATCTTGTTCTCTGTGCCAAATTTTACACATCAACTCGCCTTGTCTTTTGTATGAGCCATAAAGTGTATTAGGTTTAGGGACAACATTCTCATCAGGTATACCACCATTAAACTCGCCATATACCATACTGCTAGACGCATATACAATCTTGTCAACTTTGTGTTTTACACATAAGTCTAAAATGTATGCAGTTGCAGTAACCATGTTGTTGGTTGCATCAAGTACATTCCTTTTGACCATTCTTGCATTTGGATAAGTTGCAACGTGAATAACACGGTCAGGTTTAAAATCTTCAAATGTTTGTTCTAAGAATTGTAAATTTTCAATCTGTCCTATATACTCTTTATCTGTTTGTGCTATTTCTTTTCTTTGTGACAACACAGGATAGTATTCCCAACTAGGAAATGTGTAGTATTGATGATAACAATCTACAATTCCTAATGTGTGTCCTTCTGCTTTTAATTGTTGGCATATGTGGCTACCGATAAATCCATATCCACCTAATACTAATATTCTCATATTGTTCTCCATTTGCATTCAAAGGCTTCTGCGTATTTTGTTTGAGTCATTTGTGCTCTGTACGCCGCCAGTCCTTTAATATTGTGTAATAATGTTTCATTGAAATAACTGTCATAGCAATTAATAAGTTCCATCTTTTTGTCTATGTGATCAGTAATATCTACAAAAACGTTTGGCTTAAAGTTTTCATTTTTGTTGCTGTATGGTCCACCCTCCATTACCCAAAACTCACCTTTCCATCTACGCAGGGATGAATTTACAATATGAAAAGTATTAAAATGGTCTTGGTGATGATCACCCGGACTGTGTGTTATTATAAGATCATAATTGCCATTGTAAACAATATCGTCCATAACCTTTACAAACTTACTATTCCAAGTGAGAACAGGTCTTCCGTCCTCGTCAATGGGGTTTTTAAGTATGTTAAATTTAATGCCAAATAGTTCTTCTGATTTTTTGTACTCCTGTTGCATTTTTTCTTTATCTCTCCAAACACTGGGTTTTGGTGCGTTATCATCTCTGCATACAACAATGTCAATGTGTGATCCTTGTGCTTGATATTTTAACAATGTGCCAGAACA
>PVBE012977547.1_pt1 | contig 30180 bp, 25 predicted proteins | sample 1631181 | NCBI WGS metagenome assembly PVBE01 (sample SAMN08397723, study PRJNA350692) | Marine metagenome, whole genome shotgun sequencing project. | isolation source: water | place: Pacific Ocean | collected 2012-04
ACCTCGGCTACCGCTGCCGACAGATCCTCCGCCGGTGCGACCTCGGCTACCGCTGCCGACAAATCCTCCGCCAGCGATTCCTCGGCTTCGCCCACGTCGCCCCCGCTTGCCGTGATTTCCACCTGAATTCCGTCAAGCACGGCGCCGCCCATGAGCCCACAATAAAGGTCGATGGCGCGAATGGCGTCGTCGTTGCCGGGAATCGGGAACGTGATTCCGTCGGGCGAGCTGTTGCTGTCGATGATCGCGGCGACCGGGATTCCCAACTTTTTTGCTTCGGCGACCGCAATCGCCTCGCGGTTGGTGTCGATGACGAACAGGACGTCCGGAAGGCCGCCCATCTCCTTGATACCGCCGAGAGCGCGGTTCAGCCTTTCGCCCTCGCGTTGCAGGCGAAGAAGCTCCTTCTTGGTCAAACCGACGTTCTCCTCCGCCAAGCTTTCCTCCACCTCGCGCAGGCGTTTGATCGAATTGGAAATGGTCTGCCAGTTGGTCAACATGCCGCCCAGCCAACGGTGATTAACGAAATACTGACCGCAACGCTTGGCGGCATCGGCGATCTTATCCGAAGCCTGACGCTTCGTGCCCACGAACAGGACCCGCCCGCCGGCCGCAACGATGTCGCGGACCGCGACCATAGCCCGGTGGAGAAGCGGGACCGTCTGTCGCAGATCGATGATGTGGATGTCGTTGCGAACGCCGAAGATGTAGGGCGCCATCTTCGGGTCCCAGCGGCGGGTTCTGTGGCCAAAATGAACGCCAGATTCTAGAAGCTGGCGCATGGTGAACGTCGGCAGTGCCATGGCAAATCCTTCTCCGGTTCTTCGTCCGCGAGCCAACGCGCGAGTCTCGATCGCGCACCGGAACGAGCATCGGCGAATTGGCGCCGACGCCCGCACGCCCACGTGTGAGGTTGGGGCGATGGATAACGTTCGAAGTGGCTGAACGCAAGGGGAAACGGCCGAAGGGGCGGTCGGCGGCGGCTCCGTTCACACTTCGCGAACGTCGAGGACGCCGGGAATCGTGCGCACGGCTTGCAACAGCTCCGCCGAAAGCGCGTAGCGCCCCGGAAGCCCGATCTCGACCTCGGCGCCGGACTCCACGCAAGTGACCAGCGCGACGCGGGCCGCGGCGCCGTTGCCGTTGGCGGCCGCACCGCGGGCCAGTGTCGCCTGCAACAGCTTGAGGGAGTCGGCAGACCCCACCCGGATGGTCACGCCCGGGGCTCGTTCCTCGGCGCCATTCGCCAAGGGTTCGAGTGCCTGCGCCGTCAATCGCACCGAATCTTGCTTGAACTCGGCGTTCGCCCTGACGAAGATCGACTCGTTGACCTCGAGGATCGCCCTTCGCCGCGTCAGCAGTTCGGAGAAAACCGTGACCTCGAAGACCGACGACGAATCGGAAAGCTGTACGAACGCATAGCGGTTGCCCTTTTCCGACGAGCGTTCGCGCACCGCGCGGATCGTGCCCGCGAGCTTCACTGGGCCACCCCGACCCTCGGCGAGGACCTCCGAGAAAGGTCTGACGCCGAGGCGCAGAAGGCGATCGGCATGCTCGTCCAGGGGATGGGCCAAAAGGTTAAAGCCGAGAACCGCGAACTCGTGATTCAAAAGATCCGTTTTGGGCCACTCGGCCACGTCCGGAAGCTGCAGGCCGTCGGATTGGGCAATGGCCTTGCCGAATAGGCCCATCTGATGGCTCGTGCGATCGCTGGCCGCGGCGTGGGCATGGCGAACCAGCGTCTCGGCGCCTTCGAAGACACGCCGCCGATTGACGCCCAGGCTCTCGAAGGCCCCGGCCGCGGCCAGGCATTCGAGCTGGCGTTTGTTGACGAGTCGCGTGTCGATCCGCTGCGTGAAATCGTGGAGGTCGCGAAACCGCCCTTTCGCTTCGCGTTCTTGAACCACGGCCTCCATCGCCGCCGCGCCGACGTTCTTGACAGCCGCCAGTGCGAACCGGATGCCGCCGCCGCCCGCTTCGTCCGCGCCCACCGTAAACGAAACCCCGGATTCGTTGATATCGGGCGGCACCAGCGGGATGTCGAGGTGCTTCAGCTCCCGGCGGTAGTGATCCAGCTTGTCGGTATTCCCCATGTCCAAAGTCATGGAGGCAGCGAAGAACTGCACCGGGTGGTTCGCCTTGAGATAGGCGGTCTGATAGGCGACCAACGCGTAGGCAGCGGCATGGGATTTGTTGAAGCCGTATCCCGCGAACTTGGCGACCAGCTCGAAGATTTGCGACGCCTTGGCCTCGGGAACGCCGCGCGCGGTCGACCCTTCGATGAAGACCTGCCGCTGCTGATCCATCTCGCTCTTGATCTTCTTCCCCATGGCGCGCCGTAGAAGATCGGCGTTGCCCAGGGAGTAGCCGGCAAGCTCCTGGGCGATCTGCATCACCTGTTCTTGGTAGATGATGATCCCGAAGGTCTCCTTCAGGATTCCCTCCAGGGTCGGGTAGAGGTAATCCGGCTCCTCTTTGCCGTGTTTGCGCCGGATGTAGCTCGGGATGTTGTCCATCGGGCCGGGACGGAACAGAGAGACGACGGCGATGATGTCTTCGAAGGTGTCGGGTTTGAGCTTGCGAAGTACGTCGCGCATTCCAGTGCTTTCCAACTGGAACACCCCCGTGGTGTCGCCCCGGCCGATCATCTCGAAAGTCGTTTCGTCGTCGAGGGCGAGATGAAGGAGGTCCAGCTCGACGCCAGCCTGCTTGAGAAGATCGCTCGCGTGGGCCAGGACGGTCAGCGTCTTGAGGCCCAGGAAATCGAACTTCACCAATCCCGCCTGTTCCACCCACTTCATGCTGAACCCGGTGACCAGCATGTCGGTGCGGGGGTCGCGGGTGAGCGGGATCAGCTCGTCGAGCGGCCGATCGCCGATCACGCCGCCGGCGGCGTGGGTCGAGGCGTGCCGATAAAGACCCTCGAGCGGGCGGGCGAGTCTCACGAGTCGGCCAAGATCGGCGTCCCGTTCCACCAAATTACGCAATTGCGGGTCGCCTTCGAGGGCCTGGTCGAGGGACACCGGATTGGCGGGGTTGTTGGGAATCAGCTTACAGACGCGATCGACCTGCGAGTACGGCATCTGCAGAAAGCGCCCCACGTCGCGCATCACCGCTCGTGCCTGAAGCGTTCCGAAGGTGATAATTTGGGCGACGCGGTCGCGACCGTATTTGTCACGCACGTAGCGAATGACCTCGTCGCGCAGGTCGCGGCAGAAATCGATATCGAAATCGGGCATCGATACGCGCTCGGGGTTGAGGAAGCGTTCGAACAAGAGCCCGAACCGCAATGGGTCGAGATCGGTGATCCCGAGTGACCAAGAAACGACCGAGCCCGCGCCCGATCCGCGTCCTGGACCGACCGGTATCCCTTGGCCCTTGGCCCAGCTGATAAAGTCCGCGACGATCAGGAAATAGCCCGCGAAACCCATCTTGATGATGACGTCGAGTTCGTAGTGCAGGCGCTCGCGGTAGTGGCGATGCGCCCGTTCGCGGGCATCAGCGGACATTGCGGGAACGACGGCGTCGCTTTGAAGCCGGCTTTCCAGGCCCTCGGCCGCGCACAGGTGCAGCTGCTCCGCCTCGGTGCGGCCTTCGGGACATGGAAAAGGCGGAAGGATGGGCGCCCGCGTCTCGGCCATGAAGGCGCATCGCTTGGCGATGACCAGCGTGTTCTCCACCGCCTCGGGGAGATCGGCGAACAGCGCCTGCATCTCGTCAGCCGACTTGAAGTAGTAATCGGGCGTCAGCCGCCGGCGGTCTTCTGCGCCAACGTAGGTTCCCTCGGCGACGCAAATGAGCGCGTCGTGCGCGGAGAACTGATCGGCGTCCCCGAAATACACCTCGTTCGTTGCGACCAGCGGCAGATCGCGCGCATCGGCAAGCGCGATCAGCGCCGGTTCGATCCTGGTCTCCACTTCGGTGCCGTGACGCGTCAGCTCGACGTACAGGCGGCCCGGAAAGGCGCCGTCAAGCGCGTCGAGGAGCGATTCGGCAGCCTCGTCCTGGCCGTTCGCGAGCAACGTCGCGACGGCGCCGTCCGCCCCCCCCGTCATCGCGATCAGGCCGTCGCCATGGGTTTCGAGCGTTTCCAGCGATACCCGGGGTTTCGAGGCGCCGTCGTCATCGACGTGGGCCCGGCTCACGAGCTTCAACAGGTTCCGGTAACCGGTATCGCTCTGGGCTAGCAGCACCAAAGCGCCGACAAGCGTTGCACCGCCGTTCGTCGGCGCGGCCCCGCCGCCCGAGGCGAAGGCGACGTTGAGCACGCAACCGATGATCGGCTGGACGCCCCCCGCGGCGGCTGCGGCGGAGAACTCGAGCGCTCCGAAAAGGTTGTTGGTATCGGTAATCGCCACCGCCGGCATCCGCGCGTCGCGGCAGCGCGCGACCAATTCGTCCACGCGAACCATTCCTTCCAGCAACGAATAAGCGGAATGGACGTGCAGGTGGACGAATCCGGCGTGGCCCATGGGCAAGGATTCCACAATCCCCGCGAAGAGTCACCTAGGTCTTGTGGTTGTCGTCGTTGTTATCCACAAGATTTTATCATTGACGCGGGTTCTTGCGCTCCGAGACGACGCCTTGGTCGAGAAAGAGGATGCGATCCATCCGTGACGCGAGGTCGCGGTTATGGGTCGCCACCAGGGCGGCGAGGCCGGCACCGCGGGTGAGCTGCAGGAGCACCGCGAACACGTTGTCGGCGGTTTCCGGATCGAGATTGCCTGTGGGTTCGTCGGCGAGAAGGATGCGCGGCGCGTTGGCGAGCGCCCGGGCGATGGCCACCCGCTGTTGCTCGCCGCCGGACAGCATTCCCGGCCGGTGCTTGGCGCGATCGGCGAGGCCGAGCGCGCTCAAGAGTTCCATCGCGCGCCCACGCGCCTCGCGGCGACCGAGGCCGGCGATGATTTGGGGCACGACGATGTTCTCCAGCGCCGAGAACTCGGGCAGCAGATGGTGGTACTGGTAAACGAATCCGATATTGTTTCGCCGCACCCGCGTCCGGGCGTCGTCGTTCATGCCGCCGGTGTCTTCGCCGGCGATCAGGATCGAGCCGTCATCCGCCGGCTCGAGAAGACCGGCCAAGTGAAGCAGGGTCGATTTCCCCGCACCCGACTGGCCGACCAGGGCGACGATCTCGCCCGCCCGGACGCTAATGTCGACGCCGCGCAGCACCTCGACCGATGTGCGGCCCTGGCGGTAGGCGCGCACGACGCCAACGAGCGCGAGCGCGGCATCGCCGTTTATTGCCTCACTCATAGCGAAGGGCCTCGGCGGGTTCGATCCGGGCCGCGCGCCAGGATGGGTACAAGGTGGCGAGGAACGAGAGCCCCAGCCCCATGAGAACGACGGCCAGCACCTCGACAAAGTCGATCTCGGCCGGAAGCTGCGACAGGAAATATATCTCGGCGGCGAACAGTTCTGTCCCCGTAAGGCCCTGGATCCATTGACGGATCGTCTCGATGTTCTCGGCGAACGCGATGCCGAGCGCGCAACCGGCCATGGTCCCTATGACGCCGACGCTGGCGCCGCTCACGAGGAATATCCGCATGATCATCGCGCGGGTCGCCCCCATGGTGCGCAGGATCGCGATGTCGCGGCCCTTGTCCTTGACCAGCATGATCAGGCTCGAGACGATGTTGAAGGCCGCCACCACGATGATGAGCGTCAGGATAAGGAACATGACGTTGCGTTCCACCTGGATGGCGTTGAAAAAGCTGGAATTCGCCCGCTGCCAGTCGTGGATCCTGGCGCCGCCCCCGATCGCGTCGGAAATCCGTTGCGCGACCTCCGGCGCGCGGTCCGGGTCCTCGATGAGGACCTCGAGGTTCGAGACGGCGTTGGGCATGCGGAAATAGGTCTGCGCCGCCGAAAGCGGCATAAAGACGAAGCTTGAATCGTACTCGTACATCCCGACGAGGAAGGTCGCGACGATACGATAGGACCGCAACCGCGGAACGGTCCCGAAGACGGTGACATTTCCTTGCGGCGCGATGATCGTAACCCGGTCACCCACGCTCAGACCCAGGGCGCCCGCGAGGCGCGCGCCGATCACGACCGCGTCGTCGGTCGCGAATTCGGCAAGCGATCCGTCGCTCAGGTTGTCGGCGACGATAGCGCGCCGCGCCAGGTCCGCAGGCCGCATACCGCGGACGACGGCGCCGCGGGCGACGCCGCGCGCGGTGACCATCACCTGACCCTCGATGATCGGCGCGACCGAGACGACACCGGGAACCAGCCGCGCCTGTCCCGCGAGCGGGTCGAAATCAGTCAAGACACTGACAGTCCCGTAAATATTCAGATGCCCGTTCAGGCCCAGGATCCGGTCCAGAAGCTGCTGGCGGAAGCCGTTCATGACCGCCATGACGATGATCAGCGTGGCGACCCCGAGCGCGATCCCGAGAAGAGAGAACCAAGCGATGACGGAGATCAGGCCTTCGCGGCGGCGCGCCCGCAAATAGCGCATCGCCACCATCCATTCGAAGGTGGAGACCATGACGGCGAGAAACTCAGTCGGCGACGCGGTTGAGGGCGGAATCGATGGTCATTTCCTCGCTTTCGCCGGTCTTGCGCGATTTTATCTCGACGGTTCCGTTCTTGACCCCACGCGGCCCCACCACGATCTGGCAGGGAAGACCGACCAGGTCCATATCGGCGAACTTGACGCCGGCGCGTTCGTCGCGGTCGTCGTAGAGGGCGTCGGATCCGAGCGCGCGATAAAGTTTTTCGCAGGTGTCGGCGCAAGCCGGATCGTCGGCCTTGAGATTGATCACTCCGTACGCGAACGGCGCGACCGGCTCGGGCCAGATGATGCCGGCCTCGTCGTGGGACGCCTCGATGATCGCGCCGACGAGCCGCGACACCCCGATCCCATAGGAGCCCATCTCGACCGCCACCTCGGCACCGTCGAGGCCGGTCACGAATGCCCCCATAGACCTCGAATACTTGGTGCCGAAATAGAAAATGTGGCCGACCTCGATGCCGCGCGCCTTGATCAAGGCCTCGCCCAGCTCTTGTTCCCGCGCCGCGTCGTGTTTGTCGTCCGTCGCGGCGTAAAGCGAGGTCCACTTGTCCACGATCGGCTGCAGATCGGAATCGTAATCCAGATCGTCGCCGGGCACCTCGAAGCCGAGCAGGTCGCGGTGGCAGAAGACGCCGGTCTCGCCGGTCTCGGCGAGGATGGCGAACTCGTGGCTCATGTCGCCGCCGATGGGCCCGCTTTCCGCCTGCATCGGGATCGCCTCGAGGCCCATGCGGTGGAAGCTACGCAAGTACGCGATGAACATCTTGTTGTAGGACCGCTTCGCGGATTCGAAGTCGATATCGAACGAGTAGCTGTCCTTCATCAGGAATTCGCGGCCCCGCATGACGCCGAACCGGGGGCGCACCTCGTCGCGGAACTTCCACTGGATATGATAGAGCAGCTTTGGCAATTCGCGGTAGCTCTTGACCGAGGCGCGGAATATCTCGGTGATCAGCTCTTCGTTCGTGGGGCCGAACAAAAGGTCGCGGTCGTGGCGGTCGCGGATACGCAGCATCTCCTTGCCGTAATCATCGTAGCGGCCGCTTTCGCGCCACAGCTCCGCCGGCTGGATCGTCGGCATCAGCATCTCTTGAAAGCCCGCCGCGTCCTGTTCCTCGCGCACGATCTGCTCGATCTTCTTCAGCACGCGAAACCCCAAGGGCAGCCACGAATAGATGCCGGCGCTCGCCTGGCGGATCATGCCGGCGCGCAGCATGAGCCGGTGCGAGACGATCTGGGCGTCTGCCGGGGTCTCTTTGAGTGTCGGTAGGAAGTATTCGGACCGCCGCATCACAAGCTCGCCCCATGGGTTCGCCAGGATGTCCGGCGATGTCGGCGACTTTATGCGAGCGCCCGTCCCACTTCAATGGCGGGCCGCGACCGTCGCGGTCAATCGTTGCCGTACGTCTTCTTGCAAGCCGCCGCGATGGCTGCCTGGTCGCCCTCGTCGATGGGTTTCCCGTCGTAGTAAACGCGCCCGCCGCGAACCTTCACCGTGCCGATCGTAGCCTCGCCGGTGTATTTCCCGTCGGCGCCGAGTCCGTATTTCTCGTCCAAGTCGATCCCGATAGGAATGGTGATCTCGTCGGGAATTTTGATCTGCGAGCCGCCGCCGACGTCGGCGGGCGCCACCTTGCGTCCGCGCGCGTCGACGCCGGGCTTGTACTCGACGTCGGCGCTGGGTGCGTAACGCGCGATCCGTTTGCAGTCCGCGCGGCTGACGGTGATGCCGTCGCCGAGCGCAGGCGCACCCGCGCCCGCAAGCACGCACCCTGCGACAGCAATCGCGAAAATCCGATTTTTATCCATGCTCAAACCTCTCGCTCCGGGGGCGGGGTTTTCCAGAACACCTCGTCATAAAAGTGCCTTTTCGATACCGGAAATCAAGGGAGGATCGCACCGACCGATATTGATTCCGCGCTGGGCTCGATGCGCGTGGGCGCCACCCGGACGCACCGGTCCGGCGTGGGACCTGGGCGTGCCAAAAAAAGAAGGTGACGGAAGTGTTCGTCGAGAGTACCTTGTCAAATTCCTAGGAGACGGTTCGAACAAGCCCAACGGCCCAAGTATCTGGGAGGAAATCAAGGGCTGATCAAACAAGAGCCATAAAATCGTAGCCGGCAGAAGGGCTCGATATCAACTTAGCGTATCGGCAAGATCATCATTGGTCTTGCCGTAGTTTTTTTTGGGCCGGCCCGCGGGCGCATGTGCCCTAATTTTCCCCACGGCCCGAACGCATCCACGGCGGATTGAGACCGGCGATGCGCGCGAACGCCGGACATTCGGGACGGTGGGCGCCCGGAATGTGGCCGATGCTCAACAGAAACTCGCGCACAATCTCGCCGCCGGTAAAGGCGAACGTGGACCGAAACAGCGCGACCCAGTCGTCGAGGATGCGCGGGTGGTGGGCGTCGATCCAGGTCGCGAAGCCTCCGTGGCTCGCACGCATCTCTCGGACGCGCGCGGCGTTGTCGATTACGGCGGCAACCTTTCGCCGGTTGCGGATGATCCGGGCATCGGCGAGGAGGCGCGCGACATCGCGCTCACGATAGGCCGCAACCGTGTCCACGTCGAAGCCTTCGAAGGCCACGGCCATACCGGCGCGCTTCTTCAGAACGATCTCCCAGGAAAGACCGGCCTGGAATATCTCGAGGCACAGGCGTTCGAACAAGCGGGCCTCGTCCGTCAGGGGAAAGCCGTATTCCTCGTCGTGATAGGGTCCATGCAGGGGATGACCCTGCGCGACATCGCAATACCAACTCATGTGACGGGCCTCCGCTCAGGGTTTTCGGATCGCGAAGGGGTCCGCGTCGACCACCCAGTACACGAGGACCCAGACGATGCCGGCGAAGATCGTGGTTATCGCCGTCTTGAGCACGAGCCGTGGCCGGGCCGGGGCGCCCCAGGCCTGCCCCTTGGCGACGTCGGTGGCGTCGATCTGGCGGTTACCCCAGGGCAGGACGGCGAGCAACACCACCCACCAGACGATGGCATAGACGGCGAGGCCCGTCTTCCAACCCATGCGCGAACCCCCCGGCCGATGCTAGTTGCCGATCGCGGTTGATTGAGGCCGCGATACGGTTCGAATCAGGCGCGTGAAACCGTGTTATTTCAATACGATAGACCAGATTGACGTGATCGGCGGATCGCTTGCGGCGTCTGTGGGCGAGCACGATTTGGTCTAGTTGCGGACGAGGTGCACGCTCGTCACCGGCCGCTTACCCAAAGCGCCGAGGAACGTCCGCCGCACCGTAATCCGCACGGCTTCGCGGATCTTCTCGTCGTCGCACCCGGCCCGCGAGGACGATTCGGCCACAGCACCCGCGATCGCCTCGCGGAGCACGTGCATCATCTCGTCGTCGCCGTCATCGAGCAGACCGATGGTGGTGAGTTGGGTCTGCTCGGCGATTCCGAGGCCGTTGAGAACCACCGTCACCACGGCGCTTCCATGATGCAGCGCGCGCGTGCGCCCGCGCACCATAGAGCTATCCCACGCAATCAGCCGATCGCCGTCGGCGATCAGGCGGCCGCACGGCACGCATTCGACGATCCCGGCCGGCCCGGGCGCCAATCGCACAAGCGAGCCGTTCTCGGCGACGAGTGCGGTCGGCACCTGACAGCCTCGGGCGAGTCGCGCGTGCTCGCTCAAATGGCGCAATTCGCCGTGAACGGGGACGGAAACCCGCGGTCGGGCCAGCGCGTACATGCGGGTCAACTCGTCGCGCGCCGGATGACCCGAGACGTGGACGAAACGGGTCTTCCACGTAATCACATCGACGCCCTTGCGGATCAGCCGGTTCTGAAGGGCCGCGATCGCCACCTCGTTTCCGGGAATCACGCGTGAGGAAAAGACGACCCGGTCGCCTTCTTCCAAGGTGATGTTCGCGTGGCTTTCGGCGGCGATCCGCGCAAGCGCCGCGCGGGGTTCTCCCTGACTGCCCGTACAGACCAAAACCGCCTTTTCCCGCGCCAGATCGGAATATTCGGACTCGTCAAGGAAGGGCGGAAGCTCGTTTAAGTAACCGGTCTCGCGCGCGGCCGCGTCGATCCTTCTGAGCGAACGCCCGGCGAGCGCGACGCTTCGTCCATTTGCGGCCGCCGCCTGAGCAATGGTCTTGAGACGCGCGACGTTGGAGGAGAAACAGCCGACCACGACGCGGTTCGGCGCTTCCGCGATCACGGCGCTCAGGCTCACGAGGAGATCGGCCTCGGACTCGGACGATCCGGGCTCGAACACGTTGGTCGAATCGCAGACGATGGCCAGCACGCCCGCGTCGCCAAGCAATCGCAGCGCGTTCTCGTCCGCCGCGGGGCCGATCACCGAGTCCGGGTCGAACTTCCAGTCGCCGGTGTGCAACACCGTTCCCAGCGGCGTTCTGATGGCCAGCGCGTTCGGCTCGGGGATGGAATGGGTAAGCGTGATGAGCTCGATGTCAAAGGGGCCGAGGCGAAACCGCCCGCCCAATGGAATCACGGTGATCTTCGCCTTATCCGCCAATCCCGCTTCCCCCAGCTTGCGCTTCAAGAGAGCGGCGGTGAACGGTGTTGCGAAGATCGGGCATTCGAGCCGGTCCCAAAGGTACGGTACCGCGCCTAGGTGATCCTCGTGGGCGTGCGTCAGCACGAGGCCGAGCAGCTTGTCGCGGCGCTCGGCGATGAACGCGGGATCGGGCAGGATGACGTCGACACCGGGCATGCTGCTTCCGCCGAAGGTAATCCCGAGGTCGGCCATCATCCATTCGTAGCGGTCCGGGCGGCCGAATCCATACAGGTTCAGGTTCATGCCGATCTCGCCGGCGCCGCCGAGCGGCAAGAAGACGAGCTCGTCGCTGCCGGTCCCGGTCATGAACGCCGGTTCCTCTCGTAGATGAGGTGAAGCCCCTTGAGTGTCAGGTCGGGATCGCATGTCTTGATCGCATCGATCGATTCGGCGAACAGCGGTGCCAGCCCGCCGGTCGCGATCGCGTCCATAGGCGCCCCGAATTCGTGGCCGATGCGCGCCACCAACCCCTCGACCATCGACACGTACCCCCAGAAGATTCCCGATTGCATCGCCGACACGGTCGCTGTCCCAATCACGCGTGGCGGACGTTCGACGGCCACGCGGGGCAGCTGCGACGCCTCGGCGTGCAGGGCCTCGAGGGACAGGTTGACGCCGGGCGCGATAACGCCGCCCACGTAATCGCCCTTGGCGTCAACCACGTCGAAGGTCGTCGCGGTTCCGAAGTCGACGACGATCACCGGCCCACCGTAAACGTGGTGCGCCGCCACCGTGTTGACGAGCCGGTCGGCCCCCACCTCTTCGGGGCGCGCGACACGAACGCCGATGCCGAGATCAATGCCGTCGTCGCCGATGATCAAGGGATCGGTTTTGAAGTACTTGCGGCACAGCGTTTTCAGGTTGAACAGCGTCGCCGGAACGACCGACGCGATGACGGCGGCCCCGACCCGCTTGGGATCGATTCCGGCCATGGTCATGAGACCCGTCAGCCAGATGCCGTACTCGTCCGCCGTGCGCGCGCCCTCGGTCGCCGAGCGCCATTCGCCGACGATCGTGCCGTCCTCGGCGATGACCGCGAAGACCGCGTTGGTGTTACCGGAATCTATGGCGAGCAGCATGGTCGCACGCACGCGGCGCGTTTCATGGGCCGGGGTGGAACACTTCGCCGGAGGCGACGCGGCGCAACTCCCCCGCGGCCGCGACGAGGAGCGCGCCGTCTTCGTCCAGGCCCGCGAACGCACCGGCGAACGATTCCCGCGCCAACCGGACGACCACTGGTGCACCGATCTCTTTGGCGCGCGTCAGCCACGCGGCGCGAACCGGCGCGAACCCGGCGCGCGACCATCGTCGGTGCCAGTGGGCGAAACGCCGGCACAATTTCTCCAACAGCCGCCCCGGATCGGTCTCGGAACACCCCTCTGCCGCCAGCGAGGTCGCCGAAATGCCAGCGCCTTCGGGGGCTTGGACGGCGTTCACACCGATGCCGACCACCAGCCGGTCCCCCCCGTGCCCCGCCACGAGCTCAAGCAAGATTCCCGCCGCCTTGCGCCCGTTGATCAGGACGTCGTTGGGCCACTTGCACTCCACTGCCGTTCCGTGAGGAACTTGCGCCTCAAGGGTTTCGGCCAGCGCGACGGCCGCGACGAAGCTCAACTGCATCGCCTGGGCCGGCGGACAGCCAGGATCGACGAGTACCGAGCAAAACAGGTTTCCGCGTTCCGATTCCCACTTTCGTCCCCATCGCCCCCTGCCCGCGCTCTGCGTTCGCGCCCAGACCACGGTGCCGTCGGCGGCGCCGCTCCGGGCGAGGCGCTTGGCCTCGTCATTCGTGCTTTCGAGCGTGTCGAAGCCTACCAGGTGGTAGCCGGACGGAAGCGAGATTTCGGCGCTCATCCGCCGAACAAGGCGGCGGCCGCCGTGCCCGCACCGGCGAGAAGCGGACCCGGATAGGCGAAGAATAACAGGATGACGACGCCGGTGAGCACGAGCACCGCGGCGATGCCGGTGTCAATCGGCTTGTCCAGCGACTCGGCCAGTTCGTCGAAATACATCAGCTTGACGATGCGCATATAGTAGAAGGCGGCGACGACGCTGGACAGCACCCCAATCACGGCGAGGGCGTACAGCTCGGCCTGGATCGCTGCGAGGAAGATATAGACCTTCGCGAAGAAACCGGCCAGCGGTGGAATTCCCGACATCGAGAACATGAAGATCGCCAGCGCCAGCGCCATCATCGGATGGCTCCGCGAGAGCCCGGCGAGATCGTCGATCCCTTCGACCATGCGCCCGCCGCGCCGCATGCTGAGGATGCACGCAAAGGTGCCGAGGTTCATGAAGACGTAGATCGCGAGATAGATCAAAACACCGCGGATGCCGCTGGCATCGCCGACCGCCAGCCCGATGAGCGCATAACCGGCGTGGCTGATAGAGCTGTATGCCATCAGTCGCTTGATGTTGCGCTGGTTGATGGCGGCAAACGCGCCCAGCAGCATCGAGGCGATCGACAGAAACACGATGATCTGTTGCCACTGCGCCATCAATTCGCCGAAAGGCCCCACCAGGACGCGAACGAACATCGCGAACGCCGCGACCTTGGGCGCCAACGAGAAGAACGCGGTCACCGGCGTCGGCGCGCCCTCGTAGACGTCCGGGGTCCACATGTGGAACGGCACCGCGGCGATCTTGAACGCGATGCCCGCGACGATGAAGACGACGCCGACCACGAGACCCACCGACGGCGCCGCGGGCACGGCCGCCTGGAACTGGGCCGCGAGTGCGTCGAAACTGGTCGAACCCGCGAAGCCGTAAACGAGCGAGCTTCCGTAGAGCAGCATGCCGGATGCGAGCGCGCCGAGCACGAAATACTTGAGCCCAGCTTCGGACGAACGGGTGTCGTCACGCTGGAATGCGGCGATGACGTAAAGCGACAGGCTTTGCAGCTCGAGCCCGAGATAAAGGGAGATGAGATCGTTCGCCGAAATCATCATCATCATCCCGAGCGTCGCCAACACGATCAGCACCGGATACTCGAACCGGGCGATCCCCTGGCCTTCGAGATAGTCACGGGCGATGACGATCGAGAACGCGGACGCGAGAAGAACAAGAACCTTGGCGTAGGCAGAAAAGGAATCGACGACGAACATGCCGCTGAAGACAAGCACGCGGTCGCCGCCCGGCGCGAGCACCAGAAGCACCGTGAGTACGAGCGCGATGATGCTCAAATAGGAGACGAGGCGTGCCGAGCGAATCTCCTCAACGGCGCCAGGCTTCTGGAAGACGCCTAGCATCAACAACGCCATGGCGACGACGGCGAGGAAGATCTCGGGCAGCGCGGGCACCAGATCGGGAACTTGGGCGAGCGGCATCGATTCGAACCTGTCCGTTTTCCGTCCCTACCGGCCCGCGATCGCGGTCGCGGCTTCGGCCATCGCCCGCGCCTCGTCCACCCGGGCGACAAGGTTTTCGACCGAGGCGTGCATGACGTCGAGGAACGGGACCGGATAAATCCCCATCCAGACAACCGCGATCACCAGCGGCGCGAACACGGCGATCTCGCGCGGGCTCAGATCGAGGATCGCCTTCAGGTGGTCCTTGGTGAGCTTGCCGAAGATCACTCGTCGGTAAAGATACAACATGTACGCGGCGCCGAGTACGACGCCGGTCGCCGTGAATGCCGCGATCCACGAGCTCACCTGGAACGCGCCGACCAGCACGAGCAGCTCGCCGACGAAGCCGCCGGTGCCGGGAAGGCCTACCGACGCCAGCATGAACACCATGAAGACCAGCGCGTAAGCCGGCATGCGGTGGACGAGGCCGCCGTAGGTCTCGATGTCGCGCGAATGGGTGCGGTCGTAGACGACGCCGACGATCAAGAACAAGGCGGCCGAGACGACGCCGTGGCTCAGCATCTGGAAGATCGCGCCCTCGATGCCCTGGAGTGTGAAAGTGTAGGTTCCGACGGTAACGAACCCCATGTGCGCGACCGACGAGTACGCGATGAGCTTCTTCATGTCGATTTGCGCGAGCGCGACGAGGGACGTGTACACGATCGCGATGATGCTGAGCGTGAAGATCAACGGCGCGAAATGGATTGAGGCATCGGGAAACATCGGCAGAGCGAACCTCAGGAACCCGTACCCGCCGAACTTCAGCAGCACGCCGGCCAGTATCACCGAGCCCGCGGTCGGCGCCTCGACGTGGGCATCCGGAAGCCAGGTGTGAACCGGCCACATGGGCATCTTGACGGCGAACGAGGCAAAGAAGGCAAGCCACAACCACATCTGCATCGAGACCGGGAAGCGATATTCCATGAGGGCAGGGATGGAGGTGACGCCGCTTTCGAAATACATGGCGAGAATCGCCAGCAGCATGAGAACCGAGCCCGCAAGCGTGAACAGGAAGAACTTGAAAGCCGCGTAGACGCGGCGCGGGCCGCCCCAGACGCCGATCACCAGGAACATGGGGAACAGGACGCCTTCGAAGAAGATGTAGAAGACGACCAGGTCGAGGGCGCAGAACATCCCCACCATCATCGTCTCCATGGCGAGGAAGGCGATCATGTACTCCTTGACGCGATCGACAATCGTGTCCCAGCTCGCGAGCACGCAGATCGGGGTCAGAAGGGTCGTCAGCAGCACGAAGAAAAGCGAGATTCCGTCGACGCCCATGCGATAGGTCATATTGAACGCCGGGATCCACGCGGCCTCGTCGACGAACTGGAACTCGGCGCTCGACGCATCGAAGTTGAACCAGATGAACAACGAGGCGACGAACGTGATGAGCGAGGTCCAAAGCGCGCCCCAGCGGGCGTTTCGCGCGACCACCGCGGGCTCGCCGCGAACAAACAGTATGAAGACCGCGCCGAAGAGCGGCAGAAACGTCACCAACGAAAGGATAGGAAGATCACCCATCAATCTGTCATCCCGCTCGGACGTACAGATACCACGTCACGAATAAGGCCACGGCGGCCAGCATCGCGAACGCATAGTGAAAGACATAGCCGGTCTGCAAACGTCCCGCTCTCCGGGCAAGGTTCAAGGTTGCGGCCGCGATTCCATCGGGCCCGATCCCGTCTATGAGGGTGCCGTCGCCGGTCCGCCAGAACCCTCGCCCCAGGGTGAACGCCGGGCGGACCAACAGAAGATCGTAAAGCTCGTCGAAGTACCACTTGTTGAGGAGGAAGCGATAGACGCCGCCAAAACGCTGGGCCAAGGCAGCCGGCAGCTCGGGGGCCGCGATATAGAAAACGAAAGCGAGCGCGATGCCGACGACGGCGACGACGAGCGGCGAAAGCTTCACCCATAGGGGTGCGTGGTGGGCGTCCTCGAGCGCGCTGTGCTCGGGCAGCACCAGGATGGCGCTTTCCCAAAACCCGGTCGCGCCCGAGCCGACGAAGGCCTCGAACCCGAGGTAGCCCGCCGCCGCCGCGCCGGCGGCAAGGATCACGAGCGGCACCGTCATGACCGGCGGGGATTCGTGGACGTGCGCCATGACCCGCTCTTCCGCCCGCGCCTCGCCGTGGAAGGTCATGAACAAGAGACGCCATGAATAGAACGCGGTCAGGAGCGCCGCGAGAATCCCGAGCCAGAAGGCGTATTGCCCGACGCCGGAATGGGCCGCCCAGGCGGCCTCGAGGATCGTGTCCTTGGAGAAGAAGCCGGCGAACGGCCACATGCCGGCGAGCGCCAGCGAGCCGATCCACATCACCACGTAGGTGATCGGGACCATGCGCCAGATGCCACCCATCTTGCGCATGTCCTGCTCCGCCGACATGGCGTGAATGACCGAGCCCGCGCCGAGGAACAGAAGTGCCTTGAAGAAAGCGTGCGTCATCAGGTGGAAGACCCCGGCCGAGTATGCGGACACCCCTAAGGCGAAGAACATGTAGCCGAGCTGCGAGATCGTGGAATAGGCGATGACTCGTTTGATGTCGTTCTGCACGCACGCGACCGTCGCGGCGAAGATGGCGGTCGAGGCACCGATGATGGTGACGACGGCGAGCGCAATCTCCGAGTACTCGAAAAGCGGCGACATGCGCGCGACCATGAAGACACCGGCCGTCACCATGGTGGCGGCGTGGATCAGGGCCGAGACCGGGGTCGGACCCTCCATGGCATCGGGAAGCCAGGTGTGGAGCCCGAGCTGGGCCGACTTGCCCATGGCGCCGACGAACAAGAGCAGGCAGATCACCGTCAGCGCGTGGAACTCGCCGCCGAAGACGGCGAGGGTCGAATCGGCGCGATCCGCGGCGGTCGCGAATATGGTATCCAGATGCACAGTCTGGAACAAAAGATAGGTCGCGAAGATCCCGAGCGCGAAACCGAAATCACCGACCCGGTTCACGAGGAACGCCTTGATGGCGGCGGCGTTCGCCGCCGGCCGGTCGTACCAGTACCCGATCAGGAGATAGGACATGAGCCCGACCCCTTCCCAGCCGAAATAGAGCTGGACCAGGTTGTCGGCGCTCACCAGCATCAACATGAAGAAGGTGAACAGGCTGAGGTACGCCATGAACCGGGGGATGCCCGGGTCGGCCTGCATGTAGCCGATCGAATAGACGTGGATCGTGGCGGAAACCACGGTGACCGTCAGCAGCATCACCGCTGAAAGGGTGTCCAGCTTCAGCGCCCACGATATCTCCAGCGCGCCCGAATCGATCCAGGTGAACAGTTCGATCGTGTGCGTGTTCTTGTCGATGACGACGTCGACGAAGACGAAGATTGCGAAGACCGCGGAGACGATCAGCGCCGCGCAGCTAAGCCACTGGGCCGCCGTGTCGATGCGCGTCTGGCGCTCTCGGTCGTCGGTGCCGACGAAGGCGAGCACGCCCGCGAGAATCGAGCCGATGAGAGGTAAAAAGACGACGACGGCGGCCACGCCCCTACCCTTTCATCAGGTTGATGTCCTCAACCGCGATGCTGCCGCGGTTGCGGAAATAAACCACCAAGATGGCGAGGCCGACCGCCGCCTCGGCGGCCGCAACGGTGAGGACGAACAGCGCAAAGATCTGACCGACCAGATCGTCGAGCGCGGCCGAGAACGCGACCAGGTTGATGTTGACCGCGAGCAGGATCAGCTCGATGGACATCAGGATGACGATGACGTTCTTGCGGTTCAGGAAGATCCCGAAGATTCCGATCGCGAACAGAATCGCCGCGACGGTGAGATAGTGGGCGAGCGTGATTTCCAGCATCAGATGCCCGCCCCCGGCGGCATGTTCACCATTTTGATCGTCTCGGCCGGGCTGCGTCTGACCTGATCGGCGATCCTTTGCCGCCGCACGCCGGGGCGGCGGCGATGGGTCAACACGATGGCCCCGATCATCGCCACCAACAGGATCAGGCCCGCCGCTTGGAACAGATAGATGTAATGGGTGTAGATCAGCGCGCCCAGGGCATGGGTATTGCTGATCGCGTCGGCGGCAGGTGCCGGGGCCGCGGCTATTTGGGCGGTCCCCGGCACCAGGGTCCAGCCGCCGACGACGATCACGAGCTCGGCCAAGAGAACCAGGCCGATCACCCCGCCGATGGGAAGATACTGGAGGAACCCCTCGCGAAGCTCGACGAAATTGATATCCAGCATCATGACGACGAACATGAACAGCACGGCCACCGCGCCCACGTAGACGACGACCAGGATCATGGCCAGGAACTCGGCCCCCAGTAGGACGAACAGGCCGGCGGAGTTGAAGAAGGCGAGGATGAGGAAGAGGACGGAATGCACCGGGTTGCGCGCGGAAATGACCATGACGCCGGCGGCGACGGCCACCGACGCGAACAAATAGAAGGCAAAGGCTTGCACGATCATGGGACGTTCGTTGCCTCGGTTATGGGGCCTGCGCGCCTCAACGGTACGCGGCGTTGGCGCGGAGCCGTTCGGCGATCTCGGTCTCCCATCGGTCGCCGTTGTCGAGAAGCTTCCCCTTGTCGTAGTAAAGCTCCTCGCGGGTCTCGGTCGCGAACTCGAAGTTGGGACCCTCGACAATGGCATCTACGGGACAGGATTCTTCGCACAGCCCGCAGTAGACGCACTTCACCATGTCGATGTTGTAGCGCGTGGTCCGCCGCGAGCCGTCCTCGCGGGGCTCGGCTTCGATGGTGATCGCCTGGGCGGGACAGATGGCCTCGCACAGCTTGCACGCGATGCAACGTTCCTCGCCGCTGGGATAACGGCGAAGCGCGTGCTCGCCGCGAAAGCGGGGGCTGAGCGGTCCCTTCTCGAACGGGTAGTTCAGCGTGATCTTGGGTCGGAACATATAGCGCAGCGTCAGCGCCATGCCGCTGACGAGCTCGCCGAGGAAAATCGTCCTCGCGCTTCGGTCCATGAACCCCATAACGTTCCGTTCCTCGCCCCTACCGCAGCACGGGTTGCAGGTCGAAGGCGACGACCACGCCCCCGACCACGACGACGGCGGCGAGAGAGATGGGAAGGAAGACCTTCCAGCCCAAGCGCATGAGCTGGTCGTAACGGTAGCGCGGGAAAGTCGCCCGAACCCACAGGAACACGAACAGCAACAGCGCCATCTTGAGGGCGAACCAGACCGGGCCCGGGATCCAGGTGAACAGCGCCCAGTCCGCCGGCGGAAGCCAGCCGCCCAGGAACAGGATCGTCGTGATCCCCGCCATCAGGATCATGTTCGCGTACTCACCCAGGAAGAACAGCGCGAAGATCATCGCCGAGTACTCGACGTTGAAGCCCGCCACCAGCTCGTTCTCTGCCTCGGGCAGATCGAAGGGGTGGCGGTTGGTCTCGGCGAGCGTCGAGATGAAGAAGATGACGGCCATCGGAAAAAGCGGCACGACAAACCACAGATTTTTCTGCGCGGCTACGATCGCGCTCAGGTTCAAGGAGCCGGCGCAAATCAGGACGGTGATGATGATGAATCCCATCGCCACCTCGTAGGACACCATCTGCGCCGCCGAACGGAGCGCGCCGAGGAAGGCGTAGCGGGAGTTCGAGGCCCAGCCAGCCATCAGGATGCCGTAAACGCCCAGCGACGAGATCGCGAACAGATAAAGGATGCCGACGTTGATGTCGGCGAGCACGAGTCCCGGGCCGAACGGAATGACCGCCCAGGCGATCAGCGCGAGCACGAAGGTGACGCAAGGCGCGAGGATGAAGACGGCACGGTTCGTGCCCGTCGGGATCACCGTTTCCTTGAAAAAGAGCTTCATCCCATCGGCGATGGGCTGCAACAACCCCCATGGACCCACCACGTTGGGTCCGCGTCGCAGGTGCATGGCCCCAATCACCTTGCGCTCGGCGAGGGTGAGGTAGGCCACGCTCAGCAACAGCGGCGCCACGATCAAGACGATCTTGATGACGATCCAAATCAAAGGCCAAACGTATCCGAACCACAACTCAGCCATGGGTTCCCGTTTTCGTATCAGCCCCCGAGACGAACGTCGCGGTGCATTGGGCCATGGTGGCGGACGCGCGAGAAATCGGATCGGTCATGTAATAATTGGCCACCGGCGAAGCAAACGGGTCGACCCCGGTCTCGGCGTCGCGACCGAACGCGGCCCAGTTCGCGGGCGTCGCTTCGTCGATCCGAGCGAAAACGGGATGGGCCTCTTCGATCGCGGCGCGCAACGACGCCAGTTCGTCGAAGGGAAGCGCGCACCCCAGCGCCGCCGACAGCGCGCGGATGATGGTCCAGTCCTCGCGCGCGTCACCCGGCGGTGAGACCGCGGGCCGGCCGATTTGCGGCCTTCCTTCGGTGTTGACGTAAGTGCCGTGCTTTTCGGTGTAGGCGCCGCCGGGCAGGACCACGTCGGCCCGCATGGCGCCCGCATCACCGTGGTGGCCTTGGTAGATAACGAACGCCTCGCCCAAGCGCCCGGTGTCGATCTCGTCGGCACCGAGCAAATAGACCACTTCGATCTCGCCCTTGCCCGCACCATCGAGAATGGCTTCGGTATCGCGGCCGCCGTCGGCGGGAACGAATCCAAGATCGAGACCGCCGACCCGCGCGGCAGCCATCTGTAGGACGTTGAACCCGTTCCACGCGTGGTCCGGATCGACCAGCCCGCATTGCTCCGCCAGCCTTCTCGCCGCAAAAAGCACCGCGGCGCCGTCGGCGCGCGCGAGCGCGCCCATGCCGAGGATCAGCATCGGTGTCTCGGCCTTGTCGAGGGTGTCGGCGAACGGATGCCGGCCGGCCACGAGCTCGGCCAAGGTCTCGGGTCCCGCGCCCAGGTGCTGGTACGCATACGTCAAGTCCGCGGCCTCGCCGATGAGCCCAATGGGAAATCCGCCCGCGAGGTGGCGCTTGCGCAGGCGCGCGTTGAGGACCGTCGCCTCGCGGCGCGGATTGGTGCCGATCAGAAGGCAGGCGTCGGCGCGTTCGATGCCGGCGATGGTGGTGTTGAACAGGTAACTCGCGCGAACGCCGGCTTCCAGCTTGGCTCCGTCCTGACGGCAGTCGCGGTTCGGCGAGCCCAGCGAGGCCATCAGGCCCTTGAGCGCGAACATGGATTCGGCGTCCGCGGAATCGCCCGCAAGGGCGGCGACGCGGACGCCATCGACACCGCGGAGCCGGTCCGCAATAGCCGCGAACGCCTCGCTCCAGGTGGCGGGATGAAGCTTTCCGTCGCAGCGCACGTAGGGGCGGTCGAGGCGTTGCCGGCGCAGCCCGTCACACGCGAAGCGGGTCTTGTCCGAAATCCACTCCTCGTTGACCTCGTCGTTCGTCCTCGGCAGGACGCGCAGCACCTCGAGCCCGCGGGCGTCGACGCGGATGTTGCTTCCCACGGCGTCCATCACGTCGACCGATTCGGTCTTGCGCAGCTCCCACGAACGCGCGTGAAACGCGTAGGGCGCGCTCGTCAACGCGCCGACCGGGCAAAGATCGATCAGGTTGCCCGAAAGCTCCGAGCTCAACGCCTTGCCCACGTAGGTTCCCACCTCCACGTGCTCACCGCGGCCCGTCGCGCCGAGTTCGGGCACGCCGGCGACCTCGGTGGCAAAACGGATGCACCGCGTGCAGTGGATACACCGCGTCATGAAGGTCTTGATCAGGGGTCCCATGTACTTCTCGGGAACCGCCCGCTTGTTTTCGTGGAAGCGGCTGTGGTCGGGGCCGTAGCCCATGGCCTGATCCTGCAGATCGCACTCGCCGCCCTGGTCGCAGATCGGACAGTCGAGGGGGTGGTTGATGAGCAGAAACTCCATCACCCCCTTGCGCGCCTTTTGGACCTCGGGCGTATCGGTGTGGATCACCATGCCGTCCGCCGCCGGCATCGCGCAACTCGCGATCGGCTTCGGCGAACGCTCCATGGCGACGAGGCACATGCGGCAGTTGCCGGCGATCGACAGGCGCTCGTGGTAACAGAAGCGGGGGATCTCGACGCCCGCTTGTTCGCACGCTTGGAGCACCGTTAAGCCTTGTTCGACTTCGATCTCGCGGCCGTTGACGGTAAGTTTTGGCATGCCCCGGCCTTTATGCCGCCCGCGTCGCCGCGTGCGCTCGGTATTCCTCGATCCGACGCTCGAGTTCGGGTCGGAAGTGGCGGATCAAGCCCTGAACGGGCCAAGCGGCGGCGTCGCCGAGCGCACAGATCGTGTGCCCTTCGATCTGGCGGCTGACCTCATCCAAAAGGTCGATTTCCTCTTCGCTGACGTTTCCAACAACGAACCGCTCCATCATTCGCCACATCCAGCCCGTGCCCTCGCGGCACGGCGTGCACTGCCCGCAGCTCTCGTGCATGTAGAACTTGGACAGCCGGGCGATCGCGCGAACGATATCGGTGGACTTGTCCATCACCATGACCGCCGCCGTCCCGAGACCGGACTTGACCGCCTGAAGGGAATCGAAGTCCATCAGCACTGTGTCGCAGATCGACTTCGGCAAGAGGGGCACCGACGAGCCGCCCGGGATTACCGCGAGCAGGTTGTCCCAGCCGCCGCGGACGCCGCCGGCGTGGGTCTCGATCAGCTCGCGGAGCGGAATGCTCATTTCCTCTTCCACGGTGCACGGATCATTCACGTGGCCGGAGATGCAGAACAGCTTCGTTCCGGTGTTGTTGGGGCGGCCGAGGCTCGCGAACCAGTCGGCGCCGCGTTTGAGGATCGTCGGAACGGCGGCGATGGTCTCAACATTGTTGACGGTGGTCGGGCAGCCATAAAGACCGGCCGCGGCCGGGAACGGCGGCTTCAGGCGCGGCGTACCCTTCTTGCCTTCGAGGCTTTCGAGCAGGCCGGTTTCTTCGCCGCAGATGTACGCGCCGGCGCCCAGATGAACGACAAAATCGAACGCGAAGCCCGAACCGCAGGCATCCGCGCCGATCAAACCGGCTTCGCGCGCCTCGTCGGCGGCTCGCTCAAGGGCCTCGGCCTCGCGCCGGAACTCGCCACGAATATAGCAGTACGCGGTGTTCGCACCCATGGCGGCCCCGGCGAGGAGCGCGCCCTCGATCAGTTTGTGGGGCTCGCTGCGCATGATCTCGCGGTCCTTGCACGTCCCGGGCTCGCCCTCGTCGGCGTTGATCACGAGGTAATGGGGACGTCCGCTCGGCTCCTTCGGCATGAACGACCACTTGAGGCCGGCTCCGAAGCCGGCGCCGCCGCGCCCGCGCAAACCCGAGCTCTTGACCTCTTCGATTATCCATTCGCGGCCCTTGGCGATCAGCTCGCGCGTGCCGTCCCAATCGCCCAGCGCCCGCGCGCCCGTCAACGAGGTGTCCTTGAAGCCGTATAGATTGTTGAAGATGCGATCCGAATCGCCGAGCATCACGCGCCCCCTTTCTCGACGGGGGTCGCGGGCGCCTTCTTGCGACGGGCCTTCGCAGGCTTGTCAGTCAAACTCGTCAGCTTGCCCGCTGGCTCGCAGCCCTTGCGTCCGTTCTGCGGTCCTGGCTCGGGTGTCTTGCCCTCCGTCAGGGCCGTAAGCACGGCCTGGGCGCTGCCCGCGTCCAGGTCCTCGTAATAGTCGTCGCCGATCTGCATCATCGGCGCGTTGACGCAGGCGCCCAGGCACTCCGCCTCGGACAAGGTGAACAACCCGTCGTCGGTGGTCTCGCCCGGTTCGATCCCAAGCACATTATTGCAGGCCGTGAGCACATCGTCGGACCCGCGCAGCCAGCACGACAGATTGGTGCACACCTGGACGTGGTGCCTGCCCACCGGCGCCAAGTTGAGCATGCTGTAAAAGGTCGCGACTTCGTAGACCTGGATGCGCGGTATCCCGAGCAGCTCGGCGACGTAATCGAGCGCCACACGGGGTAGCCATCCATCGTTTTGCCGCTGCGCCAGATCGAGAATGGGAAGCACGGCGCTGGCCTGGCGGCCTTCAGGAAAGAGCGAGATCATGGCCTGGGCCTTTTCCCGGTTCTCGTCCGAAAGCACGAAGGCTTGGGGCTGATCGGCGGCATCGCCCATGCGTACCTCGTCGCTCATCGGTCGATCTCGCCAAAAACGATGTCGAGCGAGCCGATGTTGGCGACGATGTCGGCGAGCATGTGCCCCTTGGTCAGCAAGTCGAGCGCCTGGAGATGGGCGAATCCGGGGGCGCGAATCTTGCACCGGTAGGGCCGGTTGGTGCCGTCGGCCACCAGATAGACGCCGAACTCGCCCTTCGGCGCCTCGACCGCGGTGTAGGTCTCGCCCTCAGGCACGTTGTAGCCCTCTGTGTAGAGCTTGAAGTGATGGATCAACGCCTCCATCGAACGTTTCATATCGGCGCGCTTAGGCGGCGCGACCTTTCCGTCGATCGTCTTCACCGGACCTGCGGGCATCATCTCGATTGCCTGGCGCATGATCTTCACGCTTTCGCGCATTTCGGCGATGCGCACCAAATAGCGTTCGTAACAATCGCCGTGCTTGCCGATGGGAATCTCGAACGCGTAATTCTCGTAGCCGTCGTACGGCTGCGCCCTGCGCAGGTCCCACGGCACGCCGGCAGCGCGCAGGTTGGGACCCGAGAATCCCCAGTCGAACGCCTGCTCGACACTTATCGCGCCGATGTCGACGGTGCGCTGCTTGAAGATCCGGTTCTCGGTCAAAAGGCTCTCGATGTCGTCGATGCACTGGGGAAAGATATCGCACCACGCCTCGATGTCGTCGGTCAGCCCGTCCGGGAGGTCGAAGGCGACCCCGCCCGGCCGGAAGTAGCCCATGTGCAAGCGCGCGCCGCTCGCGCGTTCGCAGAATTCCATCAACAGCTCGCGGTGCTCGAAGCTCCACAACACCGGCGTCATTGCGCCCACGTCCATGGCGAACGTGGTGACGTTGAAAATGTGGTTCAGAATCCGCCCGATCTCGGCGTACAGCACCCGAATCGCCTGGCCGCGCGGCGGCACCTCGATCCCGAGAAGCTTCTCGGTCGCCAGCGCAAACGCATGCTCTTGGTTCTGTGGCGCAACATAGTCGAGGCGATCGAAGTACGGCACCGCTTGCAGATAGCTCTTGTACTCGATCAGCTTCTCGGTGCCGCGATGCAAGAGCCCGATGTGGGGATCGGCCCGTTCGATCACCTCGCCGTCCATCTCGAGCACGAGCCGCAACACCCCGTGGGCGGAGGGATGTTGGGGTCCGAAATTCATGGTGAAGTTCTTGATCTGGGTTTCGGCCATCACGCGTCGTCGCCGTTTGCCGGCTCCGCCTTCTCGTCGCCGGGAAGCACTCGCTGTACGCCTTCCCAGGGGCTCAGGAAATCGAAGCGCCGGTATTCCTGGGCGAGCTTGACGGGTTCGTAGACGACCCGCTTCTGCTCGTCGTCGTATCGCATCTCCACATAGCCGGTCAGCGGAAAGTCCTTGCGCAAGGGATGCCCGTCGAACCCGTAATCGGTCATGATGCTGCGGAGATCGGGGTGGTCCGAGAAATGGATACCCATAAGGTCCCAGACCTCGCGCTCCCACCAGTTGGCGGCGCTGAAGACGCCGACGACCGAGGGAACGGGAGTCTCTTCGTCGGTTTCCAGCTTGATCCGGATGCGACGGTTGTAGGTCAGGCTGAGTAGGTTGTACACCACGTCGAAGCGACGGCTGCGCGCCGGGTGATCGACGCCGCAAACGTCCATCAGCTGCTTGAACTGACAATTCACGTCGTCGCGCAGATGCATGAGCACGCTGACGATCGCTTCGCGTTCCACGCACGCGCGCAGCTCGTCCAGGGGCGCCGACCAACGCAAGACCTCACGGGGAAACACGGTGGCAATGTGTTCGCCGAGTTCTCGCAGGGCCGGATCCATGGGTACCTGGGTGCTTTGTCGTGGAACCGTTGGGTGCGCCTCAGCGCCACAGTGTGCCGGTGCGCCGGATCTTTTTCTGTAGCTGAAGAATTCCGTAAATCAACGCTTCGGCGGTCGGCGGGCAACCCGGAACGTAGACGTCCACCGGAACGATTCGGTCGCACCCGCGCACGACCGAGTACGAATAGTGGTAGTACCCGCCGCCGTTGGCGCACGACCCCATCGAGATGACGTAACGCGGTTCCGCCATCTGGTCGTAGACCTTGCGGAACGCGGGTGCCATCTTGTTCGTCAACGTGCCGGCGACGATGATGACGTCCGATTGCCGTGGGCTTCCGCGCGGAACGACACCGAAGCGATCGAGGTCGTAGCGGCTCACGTAGGCGTGAATCATCTCGACCGCGCAGCACGCGAGCCCGAAGGTCATGGGCCAAAGCGAGCCGGTGCGGGCCCAATTCACGATCTTGTCCAGCTGGGCGACGACAAAGCCCTTGTCGGCAAGCTCCTCCGTCAGGCTTTCGACAAAGGCGTCCTGATCGGGTCCGGGGATTACGGATGTGGCGTCGGGCACCCGCGCGGGGATCAATCCCATTCCAACGCCCCCTTCCGCCACTCATAGATGAAGCCGACCGTCAGGATCGTGAGAAAGACCATCATCGACCAGAAGCCGAACGCGCCGATCTTGCCCAGCACCACGGCCCAAGGGAACAGGAACGCGACTTCGAGATCGAAGATGATGAAGAGAATCGCCACCAGATAGAAACGAACGTCGAACTTGTGACGCGCGTCGGAGAAGGGATCGAACCCGCATTCATAGGCCGAGTTCTTTGCCGTATCGGGGTGCTGGCGAACGATGATGTACGAGGCGGCGACGATGGCACCCGACAGTCCCATTGCGATCGCCAGGAACACCAGGATCGGCAGATACTCGACAAGAAGCGGGTTCATGAAGACGTTCCGCCGGGCGCGCGCCGCCCGAATTCCGTACGATGATGGCGGGAGTGACGGGACTCGAACCCGCGACCTCCGGCGTGACAGGCCGGCACTCTAACCAGCTGAGCTACACCCCCGATTCCGTCGGCCGATCGGCCGGGACCGGTTGCGCTTCATGTAAATCACCACCCCCGCCAAGTCAAGCGAACCCGGGGGCCGAGCGGTCCTTAAATTCGCGCTGGTCGGGGCTCACGGATAGTCAATTTCGACGCAAGCAGGCGTCGTCAATGCTCCGCGCTCGCGCCCGGCCCGAACGGGCACATGGTGGGCGATGACGGATTCGAACCGCCGACTTCTACGGTGTAAACGTAGCGCTCTACCAGCTGAGCTAATCGCCCACAGAACAGTCTCCGGCGATCGAAGCTCCATCGCCACCGGGCGCGCATAATATTCGGCCGCCGGCCCCCCGGCGGCCGAACGAGGCGATTTCGTGGCGCAAACCGCGCCTTAGTTGACCGTACCCTTCAATTGTTTTCCGGCCTTGAACTTCGGTTGATTGGAGGCCGGTATGCTGATCCGTTCGCCGGTACGCGGGTTGCGCCCCATACTGGCCGCCCGGCGCGCTACGCTAAAGGTGCCAAACCCCACCAAACGAACTTCTTCGCCGTTCTTCAATGCACGGCTGATGGAGTCGAATACGCCATTTACGGCCCGTCCGGCGTCCGCTTTCGACAGACCCGAATCGCCCGCAACGGTGGTAATGAGATCGTTTTTATTCAACGTTGAACCCCCTCTTTCTGTGCAACTGGACTTTGGCGGAATTCTGCCGCGAGCCTGCGGATACGCGCGCTCGCGCCGTGAGTGTAGATCGGTCCCGACGCGCCCGTCAATTGGAGATGGTCAGTTTTCCCCAGGATTCTCGCCCATTCCGTGACCCCGACACCTCGGCGCTCGCATGGCGTAAGGCCGCGCGGCGGCGCGAGGGAGCCGCGTCGCGACACATTTCCGGGCGATGGGACGGGTTGGAGCGGCGGTTAGTGGGTGATGACGTCGCCGACATCATCGTCGGACTGCGCCGGCGAGATCGCGGCCGCCTCCACGTCCTCGTCCCACTCGATGGGTTCGGGCACCGACACCAGCGCCGCCTTCAACACCGCGTCCACCGTGCCGACGGCGATGATTTCGAGACCGCGCTTCACATTGTCCGGAATCTCGGCCAGGTCCTTGGCGTTGTCGGCGGGAATGAGCACGCGCGTCAGCCCGCCGCGGAGCGCCGCCAACAGCTTCTCCTTCAAGCCCCCGATCGGCAGCACACGCCCGCGAAGGGTGATCTCGCCGGTCATGGCAACATCCTTGCGGACCGCAATGCCGGTCAGCGCCGAGACGATGGACGTCGCCATCGCCACGCCGGCCGACGGCCCGTCCTTCGGTGTGGCCCCCTCGGGTACATGGACGTGGATGTCCTTTATCGAAAACACGGTCGGCTTGATCCCGAACTGGACCGCGCGCGACTGCACGTAGGATTTCGCCGCTTGAACCGATTCCTGCATCACCTCGCCAAGCTTGCCCGTAACGGTCGTCCGGCCCTTGCCGGGAACCACGACCGCCTCGATCGACAGCAACTCGCCCCCCACCTCTGTCCAGGCGAGACCCGTGGTCACACCGACCAGGTCCTCGAGTTCAGCCTCGCCGTAGCGGAAGCGGCGCACGCCCGCGAACTTGGCGAGGTTGCGGGCGGTGACGTGGATGCGATCGGCCTTTCCCATCAGGATGTCTTTGGTCGCCTTCCGCGTGAGACTGGCGAGCTCGCGCTCGAGGTTTCGCACGCCGGCTTCTCGGGTGTAGTAGCGGATGATGTCGCGAATCGCGGAATCCGAGATCGCCCACTCGCCCTTCTTCAAGCCGTGGTTCTTCGTCTGCTTGTCGATTAGGTGACGCTTGGCGATCTCGACCTTTTCGTCCTCCGTGTAACCGGAGATGCGGATGACTTCCATCCGGTCCAGCAGCGCCGGCACCATGTTCAGCGTGTTGGCCGTGGTCACGAACAAGACGTCCGAAAGATCGTAGTCCACCTCCAGGTAGTGGTCGTTGAAGGAGTTGTTCTGTTCGGGATCGAGGACCTCCAGAAGCGCCGATGCCGGGTCGCCGCGCCAGTCGTGTCCCAGCTTGTCGACCTCGTCCAGCAGGAACAACGGGTTCGACGCTTTCGCCTTTTTCATCCCCTGGATGACCTTGCCCGGCATGGATCCGATATAGGTGCGGCGGTGGCCGCGGATCTCTGCCTCGTCGCGGACCCCGCCCAAGGACATGCGCACGAAGTTGCGCCCCGTTGCCCGCGCGATGGATCGCCCGAGCGACGTCTTGCCGACACCCGGCGGCCCGACCAGGCAGAGGATGGGCCCGCCGACCTTCTTGGTACGATGCTGGACCGCGAGGTACTCGAGGATCCGCTCCTTGACTTTCTCGAGCGCGTAGTGGTCGGCGTCGAGGATTTCCAGCGCCCCTTGGATGTCTTTCTTGATCCGGGTGCGCTTCTTCCACGGGATGCTGAGGATCCAGTCGAGGTAATTGCGGACCACTGTGGCCTCGGCGGACATGGGGCTCATGCCGCGCAACTTCTTGACCTCGGCCAGGACCTTCTCGCGCGCCTCCTTGCTCAGTTTCGTCTTTGCGATTTGGTCCTCGAATTCACCCGCTTCGTCGCGGCCCTCCTCGTTTTCGCCCAGTTCCTTCTGGATTGCCTTGAGCTGCTCGTTCAGATAGTACTCGCGCTGAGTTTTTTCCATTTGCCGCTTCACGCGGCTCCGGATCTTCTTCTCCACCTGAAGGACGCCTATCTCCGCCTCCATCGAGCCGTAGATCCGCTCGAGGCGCTCGGAGATCTTGTGCATCTCCAGGAGTTCTTGCTTCTCCGGGATCTTGAGCGACAGGTGCGAGGCCACTGTATCGGCGAGCTTGCCCGCGTCCTCGATCTGGTTGATCGAGACCAGCACCTCGGGCGGAATCTTCTTGTTGAGCTTGATGTAGTGTTCG
>PVBE011834057.1_pt1 | contig 30171 bp, 27 predicted proteins | sample 1631181 | NCBI WGS metagenome assembly PVBE01 (sample SAMN08397723, study PRJNA350692) | Marine metagenome, whole genome shotgun sequencing project. | isolation source: water | place: Pacific Ocean | collected 2012-04
AAATTATAATTATATTTAAGTAGTCTATATTTTGTTAATTACTGGTTGCGATACCCAATCAATGGGCCTTTTGTTTTTCTTAAAAACAGTTCAGAGTAACCTTTAATAAAGAAGTTCTCTATTTCTCCTATCAGCTTATAACCTTTTCTTTCGTAAAGCTTAGCAGCATTTTTGTTAAAAGATGAGACACAAATAAATATATTTGGTGTTTCTTTGAAAATTCTGCGTTCAGCATATTCTATAAGCATGGAACCAACTCCTCGATTTCTTGCTTTTTCTGAAACAGCTATGCATTTTATATAACCTTTAAAAGTTCCCTGCATACTGATGACAATAAAACCCAGTGTATTTTTAGAGTCTCTGGCCACATATACTTCATTCAAATTATCATGAAACATTTTTATTAAAGCATCGTACTTTAATCCTAATGTAAGCCATGGGTCGGAATTAATCATCATTAATGTGCATTCATGTGCTTCTTCATTATTGGTCAGTTTGCAGATTTGTATTGATTCTCCCATTGTAATATCTCCCTGTAATATTTTTAAAAAATTAAACCTAACTCAAATAATATATTATACGTTAGGTTAAATATTTAATAATATACTATCAAATTAGGTTTAATTAAGAAAAAATTGTCTTACAAAGATAAGATTAATTTTTCTGTGTAGCAAAAATAGGATATAAAGATGGTTTGTGCGAATATTAATTCAGTGTTCATGAATAGTAAAACAGGTCATATGTAGAAAAATGAAAAAGTATAGGTCAGATAGGAAACTAATAAAAATTAAGTTAAACTTAATTTTTATTAGTTCAAGTTTTGATTAAATCATACTGTTTTGTACTAATTTGGCGAAATGTTCGAATGATCTGTCATATGTAGCTTCTGCTTCTTTAGTGAAACAGCAGGCAGGGAGTTGTCTGTTCTTTATGTGTTTACTGATACATTCACAGCATATTCCTTTAATTGAACAACTATATGTACAATTACAATTTTCTAAATTTTTCTCTTTTTTACATTCCATTTTTAATACCTCATAAATAGTTACAAATTGTATTATTCATGCATAAAACATTTACAAAATCAACAATTTACCATTAATAATTAACCATTAATTAAATCAGTTTCTGCGTCTGGCACTCAGTAAAAATATATCTCTTAAATTATCAACTGTACGTGCTTTCATCCATGATTCATCAAAATTTTTATCCTGAATAACCTGTGCAACTGCAGCTAATGCTTTTAAATGAAGGTTTCTTTTGTCTCTGGATCCAACTAATGCTATTACAGAAGTAACTTTATTACTATTGTCGGAAAAATAAATTCCTTCATTGCAGCGAAGCAGAACCATATCAAAACATGTTTTATCCTCTATCACAATGTGTGGAATAGCTACATGAGGAAGCAGTACAGTGGAACTCTCTTTCTCCCGTTTTACAAACAGATCATACAGTGTGTGTTTATCTATATGAATTCTGGGTGCAAAAGTAACAGATAATCTCTGTAGTAACTCCTTTAAATTCATATGATGTTCAATATCAAGTACAGGTGTATTTTCAATGATTTTATCGATATTGTCCTTTACTACATCGTCTCTATTATGAACAATATCTTTTAATTCATTTTCTAAATTTTGGCTTGTCAGATGCTTGTTGGTTATTTTTTCAATAAAATGCAGAAGTGCATATTTTTTTGAACTCTTCTTTGCATATATAAAATATATTACAGCACTTATCGCTACTAACCCAACACTTAGTTTAATTGACTCCATTCCAAATTCACATATTAAAACTGATATACAGAGAATACTCAGAATTTGAATCCATGGGTAAAAAGGGGTTTTAAAACTCGGTTTGTAATTTTGAATATCGCTTGATCTCAAAATAATAACGGCAAGATTAATAAGAGCATACATTGTTAAAAGTACAGTGGAAGCTACTTCTACAAGAAGAGATAAATCCATTGTAAGTGCAAGAATAATAAAACAGCCGGTCAATATTATAGCAGGAATAGGAGTATTATATTTTTTATTTACCCGTCCAAATAATCCTGGAATAAGCTTATCCCTACTTAAGGCCAAAGGATATCTTGAAGCAGACATTATTCCAGCATTTGCTGTTGTTAGAAAAGCCATTATTGCAACAATAGCTATGATAATAAATCCTGGTTTACCTACTATTATTTTTGCTGCATCTTCAATTGGTGTAAGAGAGTGAGCGAGTTGGAAGGAAGGCATTACTCCAACTGTTACTAATAAAACAAGAATATAAAGTATACTTACCACCAATATAGAACCAATCAGGGCAGGGGGGATATTTTTTTTTGGATTTGATATCTCTTCTGAAACACTGGGTATATTGGATAATCCTCCAAACGATATAAAGACAAAAGCAGTAGTGGAAAGAATAGTTTCTGAATCAGTATGCTGTCTAACAAAAGGTGCAAAATTAGTTACGTTAACACTGGACAGGCCTACCACTATAAATAAAATCATAACAGGAATTATGATTAATACTAAAATAACTTCTAATTTAGATGCTTTTTCAACTCCGAATATATTTAGTATAACAAAGATAACTGTCAATATGCTTGAAGTAAGAAATATATTGATTCCTGTAAAAAGGTAGACCAGTGCCGCCAGACCAAATATTGCAAACGCAGCTTTTAAGGAAATAGCAAACCATATAAGAAATCCTGTCATGGTACCAACCATTGGCCCCAATGATCTGGATACGAAAAAATAATTTCCACCTGCCTTGGGCATTGCAGTGGTCAGCTCAATCATGCTTAAAGAAGCAATAAGGGCACATACTCCTGCAAGAGCGTAAGCTATAACAATTGCCGGACCGATTTTGGCAAATGCCAAACCCGGAAGTACAAATATACCTGAACTGACCATTGCACCAATGGAAATGCAGAAAATATCTATACTTTTAAGACTTTTTTTTAATTCCATTTATTTCCCCACCAATATAATATCAGATTTTAGATTATTGATTTTAGATTTATAAAAATAGAAAAGTAATTGTTTTTTCCTAAGTTTTTTAATCATGCATAATTTCCTAAACAGTAAACTAAAAATATAGCTTTGTTTTATTTCTGTTTATTAGCAATTATTATACCTGAAATCGCAAATCTAAAATTAAATCAATGCACTCTTTTTCTTTTGCCTAATAAGAATATGTCTTTCAGGGTATTAGGAGTTAAAGCTTTCTCCCATAATTTATCAAATTCATCATCCTGAATGACCTGAGCAATTGCTGCTAATGCTTTTAAATGAAGATTTCTATTATTTCTAGAACCTATTAAAGCTATAACTGCTTTAACATTTTCATCTTTCTCAGAAAATTTAATTCCTTCCTTACATCTGGCAACAAGAAGTTCAAAGCAATCTTCTTTATCCACAACTATATGCGGTATAGCAACTGTCGGCATTAGTACTGTAGAACTATCTTTTTCTCTTTCAAGGAAAAGCCTGCTTAATCTTTCTTTTTTAATATTAACAACCGGTTCCAGCTTTTCTGATATAGTATTTAAAAAATCTTCCAGCACAAGAGGTCCTTGTAAATCAAGAGCTACAGCATCATCGATTAATTTATCAAAATTATCTTTTTTTATTTCATCTCTGTTATGGATTATTTCTTTTAATTCGTCTTCAAGATGATCACTTGTCATCTCCTTATTTGTAATTTGTTCAACAATGTGAAGAAGCGCGTATTTAGTCTTATTTTTTTTAGCATAAAACAAATAAATGATAAAACTGATAAATATAAGCCCTAAACTCATTTTAATTGCTTCAGCACCCATATAGCAGATAAGTGAAGTAAATATACAAATACTAATTATCTGTATTACAGGAAAAAAAGGAACTTTAAATGAAGGTCTGTAGCTGTTAATCTTACTAAACCTTAAAACTAAAACAGATGCATCAGTAAGGATATATGACGTTAATATTACAGTGGATGCAGCATGAACCAGTGTATTTAAATCTAATGTCAAAGCAAGCAGTATTAAAACAGCTGTGGCTACTATAGAAACTATAGGAGTTTTAGTTCTGGAATTTAATTTTCCAAAAATTTTAGGAGCTAATCCATCCCGACTCAATGCCATAGGATATCTTGAAGAAGACATTATTCCGGAATTTGCACATGAAGAAAATGCCAGGCACGCAGCTATGGTAATTATGATATATCCAATATTACCGAATATTATTTTCCCGGCATCTGCTATTGGATTTATGGATTTAATAAATTGAGGGCCAGGTAAGACACCTATGGTTATGGATAATATTACAGAATATATAATCATAACTACAACAATAGCAGTAAATACCGCCAACGGAATATCCCGTTTTGGATTTACCATTTCTTCTGAAACGTTTGCAGCATTCATTACACCACCAAAGGATATAAAAACAAATGCAGTTGTTGCAATAATCATAGAAAATGAGCCGTTTTTAGGCATAAAAGGAATAAAATTATGTAAATCAATTTTCCCATATCCCAGAATGGTGAAAGGTATCATTATCAAAATTATTGCGCCAACCAGAATTACGTCAAATTTAGCAGCTTCTTTTACACCTTTTATATTTAAAGCCATATAAAAAAGTGTTATGACTAATCCTATTATAAAAAAATTTATCCCAGTATATGAGGCTACGAGTAATGATATGCCGTAGATGGCAAAAGCTGCTTTCATCGCAATTGCAATCCAAAGAAGCAAACCTGAAAGAGTTCCTACCATTCCGCCTAAGCTTCTTGAAGTAAAATAGTAAATTCCACCTGCTTTAGGCATTGCTGTTGTTAATTCCACCATACTCATAGAACCTATGATAGCACAGATACCGCCTATGAAATATGACTCTAAAATTGAAGGGCCGCTTAAGGCAAATGCAGCTGCAGGCAGTATAAAAATACCTGAGCTTATCATTGAGCCCATAGTAATACTCAGTATAGGTATAAATTTTAAATCTCTTTTCAGTTCCATTGTAAACCTTTATTAAATTTTGGACGTAGAATAACAAAATATCATGTATGCTATTCAGGTTAAATGTTTTATTAAGTATATGATAAAATGAGTGATTAATTAATATCTAATAGTAGATTCATCAGTTCATTTTTTTTCAGTAGTCCCAGACTGCCTTTCTGACCGTTTTTTTCACTGTAAGTTTTTATAGAGTCAGGCTTTACTGCAGATGACATAATTGCTACAGGCACAGGAGTTCTTGTATGCTTTCTTAGATGCAGGGGGACAGGATGATCCGGAAGAACTGCAAAAGCCATATTTTCATTTCCCTCAAATTCTTTAAGTACCGGACCGACAATTTTTGAATCAAAGTCTTCAATTGCTTTTAATTTCAAGTCAAGTCTTCCCATATGAGAACATTCATCTATGGCCTCTACATGCAAATAGACAAAATCATGTGTTTTGAGTGCATTTATTGCTGCTTTAGCTTTTCCATCATAATTTGTATCAATGAAGCCCGTTGCTCCTGATACTTTTATAACTTCCATTTCAGAACATAATCCAATTCCCTGAATTACATCTACAGCACTTATAATGGCACCTGTTTTATTATTGTATAAATCTGTGAATTTAGGTAAAGCCGGTTTATATCCAGGGCTATGCGGCCAAATAGAGTTAGCCGGTGATTTTACATTTTGATTTAAAGGGTGATTTATTAAAAATTCTGAAGTATCATTTATTAACTTTTCTATAAATAGAGCAGTGTTTTTTGATTCTAAACTACTGTTTGCCGGTTTGTATTTTAGGTTATCAAGAGATATTCCCTGAGAGTCATCTGGTTTATAATAAATAACATCTTTTGAAAACTCATTACCATGAAACACCATTATATTTCTATAACTCACCCCTGGATAAAATGTCACTTTATCTGAACCGAATTTTTTCTGCAGGTCCTGAAGAATTTTTGAAGAAATTTCATTATCAATATGCCCTGCAGAGTAATCCATTAATATATTATTTTCCGTATGGATTAAGTTACAGCGCCATGCAATATCATTTTTATCAAGTTTGATGTTTTGACTTTTAGCTTCAATTGGGCCTCTGCCTGGGTAATATTTTTCCAGATCAAAACCTAATACTGACATATTAGCTACATCTGATGATGTCGGGAATTCCATCGGTAGAGATAAGAACATTCCGCTTGCACCGTTGTTAGCAATTTTATCCATATTAGGAGTATCGGCATATTCTAGAGGAGTCATGTTATTTAACTCTTTCAAAGGTTCATCAGCCATGCCGTCAGCTAAAAATATAACAGCTTTCATATAATCAAAGAATCCGTTGTTTTTGGACATAAAAATTTTATGTCATAAAGTGAAAATTATTTTTTTGCTTTAGTAGTAATTTAAACGTTAAAGCTAAGGTAAAAGTCAATAGAATATAACGTGCTATTACTTTATTTCTATCATAGTGGAAAAATAAATTAAATCTTTATTTATTATAAAAAATACTGAAAGGAATTTTTAAACAGATAAATATACTGATTCTATGTTGCTAGTAAAAAGAATAAAACAAATGTAGAATACATGTAACAAATAGTTTAAAATGCTAGTGATGTCTGTTTTATGAAGAACATACATCATATCGGTTGATTTATATGTATTACTCAAATTTTAATTTTTCAGAGTATTATAAATTGTGGTGTAACTATGAAACTTAAAAAAAATGATAAGTTTTTTTTTATCAGTGCATCAGCTGTTTGTATTTTTTCCCTTATTCTCTATACAATAATACACATCATATATTACAATCCTAAGACTTACTCTGTCTATAATCTTTTACCTGAAGATGCAATGTCGGGACAGGTAATATTTCAAAAGATTCTCAGTTATATTATCTGCGTTGGTTTTTTGATTTTATTATTCTACGCAGTTAAAAAATATATTTATAATTACAGGTATAAATTAAAATCTAAATTTTTAGATAAAATAGTAATATTTATATTCCTGTGCTTTATAGCAATAGACAGTCCGTTTATACAAAAATATATTTTTACGTCTGGCATTACTGAACTAACCAGTACCCCATTTTGGAGCCTATTCAATTTTATAGGAGTTGCTTCAGTTGTTATTTTCTCATTAACTGTTTTGGCCGACGATTCAAATACAAGATAATAATAAAAAACGGAGAGGAATTTTATATTCCTCTCCGCAAAATATTAATTAATTACAATCAAATATAATTATTTTCCGTAAATAGCTGTATCATCAAGCATTTCTTCAATTCTCAATAATTGATTGTATTTGCATATACGGTCTGTTCTGCTGGCAGAACCAGTTTTGATTTGACCTGCATTTGTAGCAACTGAAATGTCAGCTATTGTTGTGTCTTCAGTTTCGCCTGATCTGTGACTTACAACTGCTGTATAACCTGCTCTGTGTGCCATTTCAATAGCGTCCAGAGTTTCAGTTAATGTCCCGATCTGGTTAACTTTGATAAGAATTGAGTTTGCACTGCCTTCTTTGATTCCTCTTGAAAGATAATCAACATTAGTAACAAAAAGGTCATCTCCAACGATCTGACATCTGTTGCCGATTTTGTCTGTAAGAATCTTCCAGCCTTCCCAGTCGTTTTCATCCATACCGTCTTCGATTGAGTCGATTGGATATTTGTGAATCAAGTCAGCAAGGTAGTCAGCCATTTCTGCTGAAGTTTTCTTTACGCCTTTACCCTCTTTTTTGAAGTCATAAACGCCATCTTTATAAAATTCGCTTGCTGCAGCATCCAAAGCTATAGAAACCTGTCCGCCTTTGCATTTTCCTCCAGGTTTGTAACCGGCTTTTTCAATAGCCTGAACAATTACGTTAAGAGCATCTTCAACTCCGTCAAGATTTGGTGCAAAACCACCTTCATCTCCAACAGCTGTGCTTAATCCTCTTTCCTTAAGAACAGATTTCAGTGAGTGGAAAATTTCAGCACCCATTCTTAATCCTTCGCGGAAATTTGGAGCTCCCACAGGCCTTATCATAAATTCCTGGAAGTCGATCGGGGCATCTGAGTGAGCACCGCCGTTGATAATATTCATCATTGGAACAGGTAATGTTTTTGCATTTGTTCCGCCAATATAACGGAATAATGGAATTTCCAAAGCATTTGCAGCAGCTTTTGCAACAGCAAGTGAAACGCCAAGAATAGCATTTGCACCTAATTTGCTTTTGTTTTTAGTGCCGTCAAGTTCGATCATAGCTTTGTCTATGGCAACTTGATCCAATGCATCCATTCCTTCTATTTCAGGGAAAATTATATCATTAACATTTTCTACAGCTTTCAAAACACCTTTTCCAAGGTAACGTGATTTATCGCCGTCACGCAATTCAACAGCTTCGTTTTCTCCTGTTGAAGCTCCTGATGGAACAGCAGCAGTTCCTGCTGCGCCTGAATCTAAAACAACGTCAACTTCTAGAGTAGGGTTTCCTCTTGAATCGAGAATTTCTCTTGCTGATACATCAAAAATAGATGTCATCTTATTATCTCCTTTTCATGGATTAAACTTTATAACAAAAAATGTTATAAAAAATTTATTAACTCAGGATTTATTAAATTATACAAAAAAATGATAAATTCAATTTAAATTTCATAAGAATAAAGTTATTGTTCTATTTAAGAACTAAAGATGTGCGCCCGTAGCTCAGCTGGATAGAGCACCTGTTTCCGGAGCAGGGGGTCGTGGGTTCGAATCCCGCCGGGCGTGCCATTATAGATGTTCAAGTTTGGTATGAGCAAATATGAAAAATGAAAATGCTATTTGAATTAATACTAATAGTTTTTCCATCATTCACATTTTATTTATAGCTTATTAACGGAATGAATTGGTCCCATACTGGTGAGTTTCATATTCATCTCTTCATGTGTATTAATCCAAGTTTTGGCTTCTGAAATAGCAGATGTTTTCTGTTCTGGATTAAGTCTAGGATTAAGCTCTTTTAAATTAATTTTTGCCTTATTATAGTTGTAATGTGATGCTACATAAAACCACATATATGCTTTATATAGGTCTTTTGTTATTCCATTGCCTGTTTTATATGCTATCCCCAGATTACATTGCGAAATGGTATCTCCTGATTCAGCTGCTTTCAACATATATTTTATAGCTGTTTTTGGATTTTTCTTAATATTATACAATCCTTCGATGTAAACTATTGAAAGATTTGATTGTGCTGAAATATTGCCTGCTTCAGCTGATTCCTTGAGCAGTTTTATTCCTGTAATATAATTTTTTTTAACCCCTAATCCTTTTAGATAATTAAAAGACAAGTTATACTGAGCAGTAGATTTAGCTTTAATATTATCATTTTTTTCTGCTAAGAGTATTGCTTTTTTATAGAGTGATAATGCTTTGATATTATCAACTGGTACACCTAACCCAAAGCTATATGTATTACCAAGTTGATTATAGGCTTCTGGGTAGCCCTTATCTGCAACTTTAGTGTATATGTTGATTGCCTTTGTGTAATCTTTTTCGACGCCTAAACCTGTTTGATAAAGAGTCGCTAAGTTATACATTGCAATAGGATTACCAGCTTCAGCAAGAGGTTTTAAGATCTCAGCTGCTTCCTTGTAATTGCCGTGATAATAAGCACTTAACCATGGAGAACTATTTTTTGTGTTGGTTTTGTTGGATATAGGTTTATTGATGGAGTATGCTACTCCAGCCACAATTACTAAAATTATTATTATTCCTGTTATATATTTTTTATTCATTATACTTTCCTAATTTAATATCCTAATCCGTAGTTATAATTTTTACCTATATTTTCAGTTGTTTTAATAAATACTCTTTTTATGCATTCAATAAAACTCTGTCCTTCAGATGTTCCAGCATAAGCAGAAACTGCGTTACCTATTTCATATCCAGCTTCACCATCTCTTTCAGCTGCATATACATCAAAAACTTCTCCTGGTCCTTCTGGTAATGCTGCGGTTAGTAATATTCCAGCAAGTGTAAATCCAGCAATAACAGCTAAATTTACTGTTACTTTTTCAGTTGTATCCCACAGTGTGATATTAGTTGAATTAGACGTAGCTTGATGTAATGAAGGTGTTTGTATGAAATCTCTTGTTTTATTACTTATATCAAATTGGTTCGGATCTATTCTTCTATTATCTTCATCATAATATTTGCTCCAATCATCACCGAATGTAAACTGTTTAAGCTTACGGGAAAAATCATCATGATCTCTAAGAAATCTTTTAAATGAGTCAATTCTTATAGATGCTTTTATTTCAATTTTTCCTTCAAATTTAACATCCCAATATTGACCGCAACTTTCTATATTTTTATATTCCTTATCAATCTTTATTACTGGAAATTTAACTTGTATTGTTGGGTCAAGAAGATTGCCTGCAGGTAAAGCCATCCCCACGCTAAATGAATCATCCAGAAATGAGGATTTAAAACCTATCTCACCGCCATCCTTGCTGGAACAATAAAATGTGAAGTTATCCATAAATCCGTCAAATGACATTCCTGCTCTAGCCTCAACATCCTTGAAATTTTTTAATGATAATTCAGTAAAACCAACTGACTTAGAACTTGTTGATTTAAATGTAAGTGTTCCAACAAGACACACTTCCAATTTATCAAAGAACAATGTATCTTTGAGTTCAAAAAAACTTTTCTCAATTTTATATACATATTTTGAAGGGAGAACAGGGCCAAAAGTATGATTGATTTTTTGTTCAACATGTTGCATTTTACTAAAGAAAGTACTTAATGACTGTCTGGGGTTATTGCTGTCAATACAGTAAAAAACTTCTTTTGAAAGTTCCGAATAGGGGATGCCTATACCTGATACAGGATATAAGTTCTTATTAGGATTCTTTTGAGCTGTATCAAAAGTTTGTTTATCAATAGCAATCCATTTATCACCGGTAACTTTATTAAGCTTAACAGTATAATCATTTTCTCTTGGCATGTAAAATCCTTTATATAATATCAGATAATTTATATTAGTACTTTGAAAAATCTATTATTGTTTTATTATCCAAACCATTACTTCTTCCTGCTTTGTCTAATTTAATTGGTTTTGGATTTTGGTTTGATCTATATTTTTCTGTTTTATGCACCTTCGTTGTATTTTCTAGCTTACTACCTTGCAAATTAATACCTGTATTCAAGACAGCTTTAATTGATTTGTCAGCCATTAAAATATCTAAGGCCTCCATGAAATCCTTACCGATCAAATCAATTGCTTTATTTACAATCAGAGGAACAGGACTGAGAGGAAGATTTTTCTCATACCATTCATTAATCTGTTTTAGTATGCTGAGTACATCCTGTTCGTTATTGATGACTACATTTGTAGTTAACTGTTCCATGGAATATCCTATGATTTATTGCCTTTTGCTGTGTTCAGTTATAGAAATTTCAGACATAAAAACTACCGCACAAATTAGAGGAAGCAAATGCTGAATGAATATTTTAGAAAAATAGATGTTACCTATAATCACGTATTTTGAGAAAAAAAGTGCAAAGTGTAATGTAATATCTCAATTAAGTTTTCACATGGATTTTATAAGGCCAAACATTATGATGCTATATGCTAAAAATATTTTCATTACCTAATACAAAAATAGGGGCAGAATCAGAGATTAATTTTTATCATAGAAAATCCCCTGATTCAACCTCGGTGTTAATAGATTGTTAATAACTTATACAGACCTGATAACTAATATAGTAAATAACGTTATATAGGTGGAAACTACCGTTAATAGCCTATAGTATGTAGTTTAAAATAGTTTTATATCAGTGTATAATAATTAGTCTATACTAAAACGTTATTTCTAAACTATTTAATATAACACAAGAATTATTATGGAATTTGTTACGGGCAAACCTCAGTTGATAAAAAAAATCAATAAGAATATTATCTTCAAACTTATAATGAGAAATGAAACTATTTCCAGAAGTAAAATTGCTGCTTCAACTGCACTGGCTATGCCGACAGTGATGCGAATAGTTCAGGAGTTATTAGATGAGGGGTTGGTAATTGAAATTGGTTCTGGTGATTCAAGCGGAGGGAGAAAACCAAGTATGCTTTCGCTTAAACCAAATGCATTTTATTTTATAGGTCTTGAACTCACTTCGGAGATAAAAGGGGTTGTTGCAAATCTTAAAGGTGACATTATAGCTAAATCTTCTGCTGTTTCGGATTTTGATGGAGGGCCCGAAGCAATTTTTAAACAAATCAATAATATCATAACAATTTTTCAGAATTTACCAGAGATTGTTAATTCCAGAATTGCCGGTGTCGGCATAGGAATTCCAGGAACTAATTTTAGAACTTCATCAGAAATAGAGAATTCTATATTCAAAGGCTGGGAATCTCTTGAGCTTGAGAAGATGATTAAAAAAGATTTGCCGTTTCCTGTTATTTTTGATAATATATCTAAGACAAAAACCCTTGGTGAATTATGGTTTGGAAATGCTAAAAAGTATAAAAATTTTATCTATATATTTGCAGAAAACGGCATTGGCAGCGGAATAGTAATTAATGGTGATCTCCTCTATGGTAACAATAATGACACAGGAGAATTCGGGCACACAGTTATTAATTATAATGGTCCGGAATGTTACTGTGGAAATAAGGGCTGTCTTGAAATGTATTCCTCTTTGCCGGCTATTATAACTAAAATCTCAAACTCTCTTAATATTGACAGAAAGAAAATTGATTTAGAGTTTATGAAATCTGAAATAAATAGAAAAAATGATATAGTTATCAATATCATAAAAGAGGCAGGTAGACTGCTTGGTGTTGGAATTGCAAATTATATTAATTTATTTGATCCTCAGGTTGTTGTTCTGGGGGGGGGGCTTAACACTGAAATTCCTATTTATTTTGAAGAAGCTAAAAACGGAATAGTCTCACATGTATTTTACAGATCTTTTACTGATGAGCAAATTGTACCAGCTTCGATGAACACTCAATATAACTGTTTAGGGGCAGTTTCAATAATTGTCAACGAAATGTTTAAATCTATTCAATTATAAAAATATCCTTGAATTTTTAATTTAAGGAACTATTTTTATTAAACTTACTTACTGTTAGTAACAAAGTTTAGATATATGGAGTTTGGGCATGGAATATTTTCAAAAAATTGATCTTTTAAAAACAGAAAAAAGAAATAACAGAGAACAAAGAATTATGCAGTTGGAAGAAATCAGTGATTTCGAACAACGAGAATGGTTTATGAATCAAGATGATTACGGATGCCTGCCACTTCCTGATAAATCTAAAAGATGGGAAATAATACCGAATCATAAAAATGGTTCTTTCTACGAATTGAAAGGATGGAGTGAAAATTTTTGTGATCTAATGGAAAAACATCCCGTTTATCTTAACGAAAATGATGCTTTTGCAGGACACTGGATATATTTTATGTCTGCAATGCGTGCTCCTAATATATGGAATCCTGATTATCCTTATACAGAAATAGAAAAAGACTTAGAAAAATACTCTTCAGTTAGCGGTATCGGAGGTGATGCACATTTTGCGCCGGACTTCAGCATCGGGCTTGAACTTGGATGGAAAGGACTGCTTGATAAAATTAATTACTTTAGAGGTGAAAAAGATCAATCTAAAAATTTATTCTATGACTGTCATATAAAAGTAATAAAATCAATACAATCCTGGATCAAAAGACATATTGAAGAAGCCGGCAAACTTGTAGAGAATGAAAAAAATCCTGCTGTTGCTGCTCATTTAAAAGAAATAATAGATTGCAACAAAGCTATTATTAATGATCCGCCTTCCACATTCAGAGAAGCATTGCAGTGGATTATATGGTTCCATTTAGCTTCACGCACATATAATCGTGACGGTGCCGGGGGGCAACTTGATGAACTTTTAAGGCCTTATTACGAAAATGATATGAAAAATGGAATTCTGGATGATTCTAAAGTAGTCTACTACTTGGCTTGTTTTTTGATAAATGACCCTATGTATTGGCAGGTTGCCGGACCAGATGCAGAGACAGGCAAAGATATGACTTCTCATATATCATATTTAATTTTAGATGCAGCCTCCAAATTGGATTGCTCTCTTAATATAACTGTTAGAGTCCATGACAAGCTGGATGAGATATTTTTCAAAAAAGCAGTAGAATGTTTACTGAAGTATAAAAATGCATGGCCGAGATTTTCAGGTGATAAAGCGCTGGTCGAAGGTTTTATGAATAATGGTTATAAAAAAGAACTGGCCAGAAAACGTATTGCTGTAGGATGTAACTGGATGTCTCTTCCGGGAATGGAGTATACCTTAAACGATCTTGTTAAAGTTAACTTTGCAAAAGTGTTTGAAATTGCATTTCATGAGTTGGTATCAGATAAAAATACACCGCTAAACATCGATGAATTATGGAGTGGCATAAAAAAGCATCTGAGAAAGGCTGTTCATACTGTGTCTGACGGTATTAGGCATCATCTTAAATATCAGCAATATAATGAACCTGAATTAATACTGAATCTTCTGAGTCACGGCCCGATAGAAAAAGGTGTCGATATAAGTGCGGGTGGTGCAGAATATTATAATCTTGCTATCGATGGTGCAGGACTATCAACTATTGCAGACAGTATGGCTGCTCTGGAACAGAGAATTGAAATAGAAAAGAGTGTTAACTGGAATCAGATTGCAGAACTTCTTTCAAGTAACTGGGATGGCATAGAGGGAGAAAGATTAAGATTATTGATGCAGAATTCTGAAAGATACGGACAAGGAAATTCTTTGGGTGATAAATGGGCTCTAAAAATAACCGAATTATTCACTCAGCTTGTAGTAGATGAATCATCTCTCGATAATAGATATAAATTTATTCCAGGTTTGTTCTCATGGGCGAGTACACTTCCCATGGGCCGTGCTGTTGGAGCTACACCTAATGGACGTAAAGATCAGGAGCCAATATCACATGGTGCCAATCCGCATCCGGGGTTTTCTGAAGACGGTGCATCAACAGCTTTAGCACTTGCAATATCAAAAGTTCAGCCAGGATATGGGAATACAGCACCGATGCAGCTTGAACTTGATCCTTCATTTGCTAGTTTTGAACAGGTTGAAAACATATGCAGTCTGATTAAAACTCATTTTGATCTTGGAGGTACACTTTTGAATATTAATATAATCGATAAAAATATACTGGAAGATGCTCATAAGAATCCTGAAAAATATCCTGATTTAGTTGTTAGGGTTACAGGCTTTACCGCTTATTTTTCTACTTTGACTCCGGAATTCAGGCAGCTAGTTGTGGATAGAGTTTTAACAAGTTAAATTATTTTTATTTATTATGAAGAAAGCTCTTATTACACACATACAGCGTAATTCAATACATGATGGTCCAGGCATAAGAACCACGGTGTTTTTTAAAGGATGTAATCTTTGTTGTCTATGGTGTCATAATCCGGAATCCATTAATACCTATCCTGAATTGATGTTTGTTAAAGATAAATGTATCAACTGTGGTTATTGTAAAGAGTTTCTTGAATCTAATAAAATAGATTTATATAAAGAATATAGTAATTTAAATGAACTTCCATCTGTTGAAGGATTAGAGAATGTATCTAATTTCTGTTTTTCAAAGGCCTTAAGTCTTTCTGCAAAATGTCTATCAGTTGATGATGTTATGAACAAAATTCTTCCAGACAGACCATTTTATAAAAAATCAAACGGCGGTATAACGTTGTCTGGAGGAGAACCTTTGATTCAACATAAGTTTGTAAATGAACTTCTTTCTGCATGTGTAGAAAAAGGAATCCATACTGCAATTGAAACAAATCTATCTTTGAACTGGAATTTATATAAAGCAATTATTCCCAAAACTAAATTGTTTATGGTTGATATAAAAGTTTGGGATAAGCAGAAACATATTGAATATACAGGGCGAAGTAATGATATGATTTTTAAAAATCTTGAAAAACTTGATGAACATGCGGTACCAATAATAGTCAGGACTCCTCTAATTAGCGGGGTGAATGACAATGAAGACGAAATAAAAAATATATCTATTTTTCTTAATGATTTAAAAAATCTTGTTTCCTATGAATTACTGCCATATCATCCTTATGGAGTACCGAAGTTGAAATCTCTAAGGCTTAAACAAAATAATTTCTTTGAATATATATCAAACTCAAAACTTCGTGATTTAAATGATGTTATAGATCGAAACCTGACTAGGTTAAACAGGAAATAACTGATCCTTGAATAAGTTCTATTGTGATTAGTGTGATCATATATTTACATGGATTATTCAAGATAAAAATCTGATAATTCAATTTAATTATTCTTTTTACTGCTCTATATCAAGGTTTTATATAGTTATCTTCATAAGTTTAACTTTTCTGCTTTTAATCATTAGCCCTACAACTCCAACTGCTTGTTTTGCATAAAAAATTAATTTATCATAGTTAGTTTTTGTTCCATATAGTCCATTCAGATAAATTGCCGTTAAATTAGTCTTAGCTGATATAGCAGTGACATCTGCCGGATTCTGCATTGTTTCTGTCTTGATACAATTCATATCTCATACTTGCAAAATACTTCAGTACGACACATATTAGAAGCTCCATAACCTAGTTTCACTCAGTTGGAGAGGTTTTAACTTTATACATAAAAATAAGAAATAAAATGGACCTTTTATCCAAAGATGCCCCGTTAGAAGAATCAATAGCAAAAATGAAAGCTATTTTAGCAGATGTTGGATGCAAAACTACTTTATCACATGAAAAACATCCGCTAGAGCATTGCTACTCTGTAAATCTCGCTTCAGTCGAAGCACCGGGTCATATCTATTCCAACGGAAAAGGAATTCTATCTGATGCATCGATGGCAAGTGCTTTTGGTGAGTATATTGAACGATTACAGACCAATAATTTTTTTATAGACTTCCACCTCCCAAATCGAAAATACTATCCTGATGAAGTCGCATTTGAATTTGATGGAGCGTATCTAAACGATGAACTACGCTTGCTGTATAATGTAAATGAAGAACTCAGCGATGAAGATCTTGTGGATTTCAATAGTGATTATGAAGATAAGATTGTTGCACTGCCTTTCACGAAACAATCGAGTGGTGAAACTGTATATATTCCTCTTAATATTTTGAGCAATCTCTATCTCAGTAATGGTTTGGCAACAGGAAATACACCACAGGAAGCAAAGGTACAGGCTTTAAGTGAAGTTTTCGAACGTTATGCTAAAATTGAAATCATCAAAAACGGATATGCTCTTCCTAAATTCCCGGAAAAAATTGTACAATCCTTTCAACGACTGTACAGTGATCTTTTAACATTGCGTGAATTAGGATATATTGTAGAGGTTCTTGATGCCTCATTAGGGGGGAAATATCCCGTCACAGCCATCTCATTGATTAATCCGAAGAACTCTACATTATTTGTATCCTTTGGAGCACATCCAATTTTAGAAGTCTCTCTTGAACGGACAATGACAGAATTAATGCAGGGGCGTGACTTGAATGATCTGGATGCTTTTAGTGTCCCTACCTTTGACATGAGCTTTGTCTCGGACAGTTCTAATCTTGAGTCGCATTTTATTGACTCTAATGGAAAGTTAGGATTTAACTTTTTAAGTGCTGCAAAAAGTTTTGAATATTCACCATGGAAATATCAGAGTGAAGGAAACGTAGCAGAATACAACTATCTGACTGATATTCTTGATAAGATGGGCAAAGAAATGTATCTACGGGAATATAATTATCTTGGGTTTTATTCCTGCCAGATGATTGTGCCAGGAGTTTCTGAAGTTTACCCAATTGAGGACTTAGTTTACAATAATAGAAACTGTGGTAAATTAATTCGAAATATGGTTTTAAATTTTAAGGAATATAATCCTGAGGATATTCTAGATACAATTGACACTTTGGACGATTCACTCAACATAGATAATTATATCGGCGTTATATTCGAAAATAAGTTCACTATGCTTGAATTTAAAGCACAAATACATATTATTCTCGGCGATGCAGAAAAAGCACTGGAATTATTGGAATTTGGTACTAAGAAATTCGGACATCTCATAGCAGAATTAATCCGAATGGACTTGAATGATTTGGCTTGGGAAGAGTATGAAGAAGCTCTATTTAACATCTATGGACGAGAAAAAATTGAAAAAGCTCTCCGTATTTTAAAAGGTGAAGAATTTCTAATAAATACAACACTTCATCGTCATTATTACAATATGCTTGAGATGTATGACAGACTGGAACGCAAAAAACAACTTGTTTTTCTTCCACATAAAGAAGAAACTTTTTAAAAAATATAAAAAAACAATACAATTTGAAGCTTACATAAAGAGTTTAAACTCTTCATATAAATAGCAATTTGTTATGTCTGATTGGTAGAGCTATTTTATATGTTAAAGATATGTCGATGGTATCGACATATCAATATAACGTGTCGATAAAATTAAATTTCATCGACATGAACTATTCTAAGAAATTCATGTCACCTATTCAATAGATACTGAATTTGATCTATCAGAGGGCAATTAAATAGAAAAATAATAGAATATTGAAATAAAATCAATGGCATATTGGTTTAGAAAATTTATTAAAATATCTATATCAATTAAGGAGGAAAATTTATCTTAATTTACCTGCCTTTTTTAAAGAAAGAAATATTAAAACAGGGATTTAAAAATGAAGAGTGTCATTCCGGACATAATAAACGGATTGCCTAATATCTTTTATGCGAGGAAGGAAGAGAAGCAATTATCGGAAACGGATACAAAATGTTACTCCAAAGCTTCAAACATCGCATTTAATAGAGTGCAGTCAAGTTTTGGAATTGCCCTACATATGCATCAGCCAACTATTCCTGCAGGAGGCACAGATTTAAGGACTGCATGGCTAATTTCAAACTTGCAGCATATGATGAACAATCAAGGTATCGGTGATAATCATAATGCACCCGTTTTTATGAATTGTTATTCACGGATGTCTGACATTATAAGATCGCATGTAGATAGAGGTGGAAATCCTCGCGTAATGCTAGATTATTCAGGTAATTTATTATGGGGTCTAGGCCAAATGGAAGGAGGAAGGATTTTAGAGAACCTTAAGCTCATAACCTGTGATCCAAAATATTATCAAAATGTTGAATGGTTGGGTACAATGTGGTCACACGCTGTTGTAACATCAACTCCGATTCCTGATGTTAAATTACATATGATGTCATTTAGGAAACATTTTAGTTCAATTTTCGGAGAAGAAGCATTGAGACGAGTGAAGGGGTTTTCACCACCTGAAATGCACCTCCCTATACATCCTGATGTTTGTTATGCATATGTTAAAGCATTAAATGAATGTGGATATGAGTGGGTGATGGTTCAAGAGCATACTGTAGAAAACCTTGACGGAACTGGAATAGATAGACCGCATTTTCCACATAAACTTGTAGCAAAGAACTCATTAGGTGAAGTTGCAGAAATTTCAGTGCTTATAAAAACACAAGGATCCGATACAAAAATAGTTGCGCAAATGCAGCCGTACTACGAGGCAAAAACAATTGGGCGACAGAAATTTTGCGGGAAAAACGTTCCTCCATTTGTTTTACAAATAGGCGATGGCGAAAATGGTGGAGTAATGATGAATGAATATCCGCCAATGTATGATCAAGTGTTCGGCGAAATAGGAACTGAAGGTGTAGTTGGCATGGGCGGATCTGAATATATAGAGTTTGTTAAAGGTATGGGGATAAGTGAAAATGACTTTATCCCTATTCAACCAATTGCGCAACACAGGTTATGGGAAGTAATGAAGATAGGTTCTGCCCATGCAGCTGATAAAGCAATAGAATTTGTGCATGAAAGAGATAACGGCTTTAACCTGGATAAAGGTTCATGGACAAGTGATAGAAGCTGGGTAAAAGACTACAAAGAAGTTCTTGATCCAATGAAAGAATTGAGTGTTAAGTTTCATCAAAAATATGATAGAAAGAAAGTTAATACTAAAAATCAACAATATCGGGAAGCACTAATGTATTTATTTTTATCACAAACAAGTTGTTTTCGATATTGGGGTGAAGGTGTTTGGACAGAATATGCAAAAGAACTTTGTAGAAGAGGATTAGAACTAGTATGAAATTAATATTTTAACGAAAATACCAGAAGTTAATGGCTAAAAGTCAGCTTCTTTGAATAGTTTTGTGTAAATAGTAATTTACTTTTTTATTATCCCGGCGTGCCGGGATAATAATTTTATACTCTTGATATATCACAGAAGAAACCTCTTTTCAAATTTAATAGCAATTTGATTTAGCGCATATTTCCAATTCTTAATCGGCATAGTCCATCTCTTTGAAATATTTTTTAAGGCCAAATACAGAATTTAAATATTGCATCATCATTTGGAAAAGCTCCTCTATTTTTAATTATTTTCCGTAGGGAGTGGTTAATAGATTCAATGGCATTTATATCAGGTCTTCTGTAATCTAAGATCACTTTAACGTAGGCGTCTGGGACATCAACTTTATCAGGTCCTATTTCCTTATGTGTTCTGTTGTTATAAAATATTGGGCCAGTTACTGCAGAAAACTCAAGATTTTTAACAGCCCAATCCCTAACTTTTCCTTCTAGCTTTTTCCACGCACCACGATTAAAACCTGGTACTTGTGGAGACATATTGCTCATATAGAAAGTTTCACTCATGGCTGTTTTACTAAATCTCATTGCTGCTGCTGGACACAAGTGTCCTCTATCATACCCAGTGCCTCTATAGTCAGATAAAGTAGCAGAACCTGTTCCAACGATTTGTTAAAAATAATCATACGAAATTGTACCATTCTTCTACCCAAAGAGGAAGTGCATATCTTTTGTTGATGGTTTCGGCTACTAATCCTATCAACTCTTTACCTTCTGTATAGATCGAATATTCTTCTAGTTCCTTGTGTTTGATAATTTGCTGGCAGTTAGAAGTATATGGCATAGGCAAGAATTGATTTTTTATGATGTTTTCCAAGCCTTGTACAGCGATAATGCGATAGCCATTTGTCAGGTGGATATGGTTTTATTTATCAAAGATTTATAGGCATCTATTCTGGAGAGAAAAAGAAGTTCAGACTGTCAAACTCATTCAAAATTTTATTAAAGGTAAATAACCAGCTGAAAAGAAATATAACTGAGCATTAACTCGGTATTTATGTTTTTAAGGTATCACAAGACAGGAAAATCCTAAAAAAGGTAATATTATAATATTTTGAATATGAAATATAATTTACTTAAATTCTAAACGAAAGTTGTAGCGATATTATGAGCAGTTTACTGGTGATGACTCCGGGGCCAACTGAGGTCCATGAAGATGTATTAAATGCTATGGCTGAAAGAGCTACTAATCCTGATTTGGATTTGGCTTTCTACGAAAAATATAAGGGAACAGTTGATAAGTTTAAAAAGATTGTCAGAACTAAAAATACATCTTACATTTTAGGAGGGGAGGGGATACTAGGATTGGAAGCAGCATGCGCTTCTTTAATTGAGCATGGAGATAGAGTACTTTGCATTGCTAACGGTATCTTTGGAGAAGGTTTTGCAGATTTTGCTAAAATGTTCGGTGCAGAGGTAGAAGTTTTCAAAGGTGAAAATGATAAAGGCATTAATGTTGACGATCTCAAAACTTTTTTAAAAAAGGATTCTGATTTTAAACTTGCTACAGTGGTTCATTGTGAAACACCTTCAGGTATTGTAAATGCTATACAGCCTATTTGTAAGCTTTTAGCTGATAAAAATATTATATCTGTTGTAGATGCTGTCTCATCAATGGGCGGCGAGCATATTGATGCAGATAAATGGAATATTGATATTTTGCTTGGAGGTTCTCAGAAATGTTTTTCAGCACCTGTAGGATTGGCTCCTTTGAGTATCAGCAACAAAGCATTGAAGGTTATTGAAAGCAGAAAAACTTCTATTGTTGGTTATTATAATAATTTAAAGGTCTGGAAAACATGGTATGAAGATAAATGGTTTCCATATAGTCAGCTAATTAACAATATAGTAGCATTTGATAAGGCATTGGACAGATGTTTAGAAAAAGATTTTGTTACTATTCATAAGAAATATGCTGGTGCAATAAGGCAGACCTTCATAAACTGCGGTTTTAAACTATTTCCTAAATCTCATTTTTCCAATACGGTAACAGCAGTTAAAATGCCTGAAGGAATCAATTTTAAAACACTGTTTGATAACTTGAAAGCTGAGGGTGTTTTAATTGGCGGTGGTTTTGATTTTCTCAAAGATAAAATATTCAGAATTGGTCATATGGGAGAAAACTGCGATCTAGAAAAATTTAGATTTTTGTTTAAAGCTATGGATAAAGTTTTTACAGAGAATAATATAAAACTTAAAGTAAGTATTTTAAAAGAATTTGAAAAGTTAATTGCAGGTTGATAGTTGCAGGGAGACTTTTTCCAAAGTGAATCTGAGTATTACTTATAATGATTATGAGTTTATGGGGGCTCATCTTGTATCAGAGCATGGGAATACAGGTGTAAGGTTTTCTGTATGGGCTCCCCATGCAGCATCTGTGCGTATAGTAGGTCATTTCAATAACTGGCATGGTCATAATCATACAATGCATAAAAAAAATGTTACCGGGATATGGTCTATTTTTGTACAAGGTCTGCATGTGAACAGTGTTTATATGTATGAAATCATAACACAAACAAATAAACAGCTTCATAAAATTGATCCATATGCATTTTATATGGGAATTTCTCCTGATTTTACATGTAAGGTGACTGATCTGTCCCAGTTTGAATGGCTGGATAATGAATGGCAGAAGAGTAAAAGCTGGATGGATAAATGGAACCGTCCAATTTCTATATATGAAGTTCATCCCGGTTCATGGAGACGACACAGTGATGGAAAATATTTTAGTTATATCGAGTTAGCTCACTCACTTGTTGGTTATGTTAAAGAAATGGGATTTACACACATACAGCTTATGCCGGTGATGGAACATCCTTTTGACGGATCATGGGGTTATCAGTGTACCGGTTATTTTGCTGCAAACAGCAGATTTGGTCATCCTATTGACCTTATGTATTTTATCGACTACTGTCATCAGCATAATATCGGCGTAATCCTTGATTGGGTCCCGGGACATTTTTCAAGAGACAGACACGGCATAGCCTGGTTTGACGGAGAAAAATGCTACGAACTGAACAGTACGAAAAGAGGTTCCGCTAACAAGTGGGGAGCCAATGATTTTGACCTTCAGAAATCTGAAGTACAGAGATTTCTTATTAGCAGTGCTCTTTTCTGGATAGATAAGTTCCATGCTGACGGATTAAGAGTAGATGCTGTCTCAGAGATGGTTCATAATAACGGCTTTCACTTTCTGAAAAAGTTAAACACTGTGGTGAATGAAAAATTTCCCGGAACGCTGATGATTGCAGAAGATTCAAGCGGAAGACGTGAAGTGACTGAAAACAGTGAAAAAGGTTTAGGTTTTACCTATCGATGGAATATGTGGTGGGCTCATGACATTCTTAATTATATGAAACATAAGCCGTCTGAAAGAAAGCATCATCACAAAAGGCTGATGTGCACTTTAGAATACGCTCATATTGGAAATTTTATACTCTCTCTTTCTCACGATGAAACAGCTTTTAGCAGGGGATCTCTATTAGAAAAAATGCCTGGTAATGCAACAGACCGTTTATCCAATCTAAAACTTTTAATTGCCTGGCAGATGGTTCATCCGGGTAAGAAGTTGATTTTTATGGGAATAGAATCTGCACAAAGCAAAAGCTGGAATCAAAGCATGGGAATTGACTGGAACCGTTTAAAGCTGAAGAAAATAAAATATTTTCAGAGTATGGTAAAATATCTGAATGATCTTTATTCAGCAGAACCAGCATTGAATCAGTTAGACAGGGGAGGTGACGGAACAGTTATTCAATCAACTCATGCTGAGAGTGCCACTGTTGTTTTTAGAAGAATTGGACGAAATAGCAGTAAGTGTATATTAGTTGCCGCCAACTTTTCAGATGAGAGTATAAAAGATTTTTTTGCAGGTGTTTCAGAACCTGGAAACTATAAGCTTATATTTTCTACAGACGGTAAGAAATTCGGAGGCAATACTCTTTTATATCAGACTTTTCCTGCAGAACAGTGTCATTGGCAGGAGCAGCCTTTCAGAATTAAATTCGATCTTCCAAAATTAACTCTTATGATGATCCAGAAGTGTAAATGAATGGGCAATTATCAATATTTTATATTAGTTATTTGTTGAGTTATAATTGATTTGGGAAGATACTCTATGATTGACATTAGAATTAACCTTTATTCTCTCGTTTATATATGAACTTAATATAAGAAAATAATAGAAATTACTATTGAGCTGCATAAGTGATGCAGCTCAAATATACTAGCGGGAGAATATTGCAATTAAGGCTAAACCGCCAACCATAAAACATGTACCAACAGCTCTCTCCATAATATTTTTCTCTTTAAAGAGCATATATCCAAGAACTGTTACAATCAGTAAGTTTACGCTTCTAATAGCTAGGACATAAGGTATTTTAGTTGTTAAACCTATAGCTATAAGATAAAATGCCATGCCCATGATATTGAACAACGCTACACCGAATAAGCTTGTATAACTATTTGAAAGCTGTTCTTTAATATCTGAACCCTTCATTTTAATAAAAAGAATAAATGTCATTATTACAGAAGTAACGATCGTCATTACTACCAAATAGAACATTGGCGAAGAATGATGAACAGCTATACCATCAAAAATTGCAGATATTGACCAGAGGAAGGAGACCATTATCATAAGCATACTTCCCTTTTCTTTAAAAAGCATTTTTATTGGAAAGAAAACACCTTTGTCTGCAATCTCTTTCATATTCAATAAATATGCACCTACAAAAATCAGAAAAATACCGCAGAAGCCAATGAGAGATACAGTTTTAAAAGCACCAGGTAAAAATATTGCTGCAATATATGAAACTGGAACTGAAAATACCGGCACAAATGCCATTAATGGTATAACATAAGATATTGGAGAAAGCTTTACACTCTGAAAATATAATATGAGAGCTAGAATATTTACAACAACACCCACTATCATTGCATACCAGAAAGTAGTATCAACAGATGCAAATTCCAAATGAAATAATCCAACCCCTGCACCTATAAAAAGTAATGGAATACTGAAAACATTCATTGCCCATACAACTAAATATTTATTAGCTCCAAGAACAGCTTTTTTACTGTATACATCTTTAGTCGCAACTGAAAAAGCTGCTAAAAATGAAAATAACAACCACATAATTTAACCCCTACAAAATAAAGCTATTTAGCTGTTGACTATATACTCATTAATATTAATTTCGCTGTTATTTAAAAGATCAATATAAGACTTCTGGAACTCTTTATATTCCTGGAATAAATCTCTTTTACTGTATGCTTTATAAGCATCTTTGACTTCTATCAAATCTGTAGCAGCTTTACCTGCAGGACAATCATCAGTAAATCTTTCAACTGCTTCATTATAAATTTTTTCTATCTGTTTTATAAAGTTTTCATTCATAGTCATCAGATACATATATCTTGAAATTTCCCAATATTTTTCTTTAGTTATATATCCTTCAAGCATGAATTTCTGTTTAATAAATCTAATCAGATTAAGTTTTATATATTTCAATCTATTATTTTTTTCAGAATATGGCTGTTCGTGTATTATTATTACGTCATCATCTTTGGCTGAATATGTTCTGAAGTCATCATTTCCAGGACTAATTCCGGCCATATCATTTCCATTAAGATTGACTAAATTAGCAGCTAATAACAGGGCAAAATCTTCACCTCTAGGTATATCCTGCGGATAGCATATCTGTGAAAAGAATTCTTTCTTTACCATCATATTACCACCCATTCCATACATGATTTCTACAGGAATATCAGATGAAGTGACAATTTTTCTGTCATCATTCATAGCTCTATCTTTACCCCACTCTTTGTAATCCTTAAGTTCATCCTGATAAATTCCGTTTCTATTCATATATAGTCCGCTGAGAATTTTTATATGAGGATTTTCTTCAAAGATTTCAAGCATTTTTATCAAATGATTAGGCTTCACGAGTTCATCATCATCTATCTGTACAACTATGTCAGTATTGTTATAGTAAGAAAAGATAAATCCAAGATTTCTTAGGTCGCAATATCCGTCTGTTGCAGGAAAAGTAAAACCTTTGTTGTTTAAACTCTGAACTTCACTGTTAGTAATTATCAGACTGTCAATTTTAAGTCCGTCTAAATTTTTAGATACTTTTTCCTTTATAATATCATCATAACTACCTACATTATTAACTGCATTGGCTAAGACAATTAAATCAACGTCATATCCTGAAGGGATGTTAACTTCATTAATACTTTTTACTGTTTTATAAAACGTATTTTCAGTATCAAATGTTTTAAGAACTGTTGGATGATCGAAATTGTTTTCTACAGATGTATCTGTATCAACATAGATGTTTACTACAAAACTAATTTTTGACATAATTTAGCCCCTCTCTATTACATTAACTGACTTGTATATACAGGTTAACTTACAGCAAGAAAGCTACATAGCAAATAAATAAATGAAAAATTAAGTTAAATTGTTATTTCATGCACAAACTTATATTTAGCCTGGTTATAAAATACTTTCGAATACTCAACAGTAAGATTATTATCAAGGTAAGAAACAACTTCAAGAAGTAATGCAGGTGTTCTTTCTCCAATATTAAGTGCTTTCTGTACTTTCGGTCCAGGTAAAACTGCAGAAAACTCTTTGATCTGTATAACTATTTTATGACCTCCAAATTTCACTCTTTTTGCATACTGATATTTAAGCACATCAATCTGCCCATCATCCAAGCTGCTTAAAAAGCAGTCAGGTATATATGTCATTTCATATATAGCAGGAATATCATCTATCATTCTTAGTCGCTCTATATTCAATACTTCGGTAAATTTTATATCTTTAAATATATCTTTAATATCAATATTCGGAGAAATCATTTCATAAGAGGTTAATTTCGTTTCAGGCTTTTGCCTTTTAGCTATAGTTCTCTCATCAAAATCTATTGTTTTATCAAGGTTAATTGGAGTTTTATGTTTTCTGTCCAGGACATATGTGCCTTTTCCCATAATTTGATATAGAAAATTTCGGGATATCAGATTACTTATCGCCTTTCTGGCTGTCATTCTACTAACTTTAAATTTAGCAGCAAGCTGATTTTCTGAAAGAATAAGATCATCAGGGCCATAGGTGCCGTCCTGTATATTCTTAACTATATAATCCTCGATTTCTATGTGTTTCATCATTTTTTATTACTGCCTTATTTAAACTTAACTATTTACAATGATAATATATATTGATATTATATAACTCTCAATTCATATACTCACAACTTCTTACTATGCAGGTCTAATTACTGCTAAGTTTAATAGTAATTTAACTCATTTACTACAAAGTTTGCCTTAAATATGGTGTACTTAGGCTCAGTTAGGTAAGAAAATTAATCTAACAAAGTTATGTGCTCACTAGGGAAGGGGGGGTAGTAATAATTCATTAACAAAAAAGTCTAAAATATTATTCGCATAATTAGAAATCAAAACCTCCACAATCGATCACTTCTGGACGTTTTAGTTTTTAAAAATCATCGTTCAAATTGCTTTAATAGTAATATTAAAAGAAATAATGCGATAAAAAAATCAATTATAAACCATATTGCTATATTAGGTTTATAAAAGTTAAATGGATCTCCTATAAACATTAGTAAAACAATTATTAATAAACATGCTAAAGTGTATATTTTACCACCAGTACTTCTTTTTATCTTATAATATAGGATTTTTACACATACAGCAAAGAGTATTATTAATGATATAGCGAACGTAATTCTAACAATACTAATAAATGAATTATTTGAAGTAATACTTGCATTAACTTCATTATTTTGCATATCTAGAAACAATGGCTCAATAACGAAAATAAATATACAAATAAGAGCAATTATACAGAATATGATTTGAGACATTTTATCAAAAGTACTAGCCGTAAATTTTCTTCTGTCTTTATGTCTATCTAAATGTATGTTTGGCTCTTTATTCATATTGTCAATTTAATTGTGTAAAGTTCATCGATTTAATAGAAAATCTCTACTTTTTATAACTTTTAAATAATTATATCATAAAGAACGCTTTTAAGAACACTTTTTGATTTAAACGTCTTAAGCATGTAAAAAATGTTTGTTTAACAGTTATATATCCTGTTTTTTTTGATTAATAAATTTAGAAGTAAATATATTAGTTAATTGTTTCACAATACAAGCAAAGGGATTACTACATCAATTTGACTGACAGTGGTAAAGTTATATGGTTTATCAGAATAGATGTTGATGAACTTATTAAACTCGGCAAGCTTATAGAAACTATTTAAGTGATAACTAAAAACCTCCGACAAGTCGGAAACATCCGGAAGTGATCGATTGTGGAGGTTTTAATTAGGATTGATATTATTTTCTTTAATAAATTCTGCCAATTCCATATCTGCTGTAGTTATATGATCAAATAACCAGGTAATTAAGCAATCCTCTAAGATTTTTTCATCTCCTAGGTTCAAGTCATATTTATCATATACAAAATCTCTATATTCAGTAATCCAATTTCTAAATATATTATGACTATTTAGATGTACTTTATATTGAGGATAATTAATTGAGCGCATAAGGTGTTCTTCAGCATCTAAATGCTCTATCACATAAAGATCCAATTCTTTTATTTTATCTCTAAGAATACTAAGATTTAGTTTATTATGTTTTATTAATTCATCAATTTCTTTAACAATGTAAAAGAATGATCTATGCTGATCGTCAATTAGTTTACATCCTGTGATTGGTAATTTTATCGACTTTTCCATAGCATACTCCAATAAAAGCTGTTAAATTCATTTAATATGGTAAAATTATATGGTTTATAAGAATAGGTATCAACGAGCTTATCAAGCTAATAGTAAGTAAATATAAATCAGCCACTTGATTATATGTCTTCAACATTTACTTCTTTTTCTATAAGGATAGTAATCGTAACATAAATATATCAAAATCAGAATAATGGTTAATCTAACAACTCTCCAAGGATATAAAAAAATCTTATGAGTTGCTAGATCACCAAAAATGCCAATATCAGTAAACGGATTGCACATAAGTGCTAAATATGCAAAAAATAATAGATGAGTATATTTTTTCAGCTTTATCGAGTAACAAAACAAAACAATAAAACATATAGTTATAACAGTTTTTATTATTAGATAATGATCTCTAGTTAAAGCTAAAGGTAAGGCTCCCAGCAATAAACACGATAAGACTGTTATAAAAGGAAATATACTTCTTTTCGCTTGTTTATCCATTGATGTTCTTCTTAGGTTTTTCATAAATTATATTAATGATTATATCATGATTGAGTAAAAAATTAAGATTATGCAATAAAAACCTCAATACCAGCATTTTCGATACAGTAGTTAATAGTCATGAAAAACTTATACTTGGATCTAAAAAGTGCAACATCACACCTAATGAAATAATAGCTTCTTTTGATGTAAAGTTAATTGTTTCACAAGACAAAGAAGGGGATTATTACATCAATTTCACTGACAATGGTAAAGTTATTTGGTTTATTAGAATAAATGTCGGAGAACTTACTAAACTCGGTAAACTTATAGAAGGTATATAATTACTAAAAGTATAATATATTATGTGATCTATCCATTTGCTTATTAAGGGGATAAATATAGATAAATGGCAGGTTTTGGGACTCAATGACGGGAGGAATACGTGCTTTATGCGCGATTATACCGACATTGAGTGCTAAAGACTGACAAAACTATAAGTAGCTTAATACTAAATGATTAGATTTTTATCTATAATATCTAAAACCTCCGGTAAATCGGAAACGTCCGGAAGTGATCGATTGCGGACGTTTTAGGCAATATACAAATCAATATTCATCTGTAAAACTCAATATTTAATCTGTCTTACAGTGTAAGTTTTGGTTATGATTAATTTTTTCTTGCAAAGTCTATAGTTCCTATTCTGATTAGTACAACTGATGCAAATAATGCTCCTATAATATTAATAATTGACCAATATA
>PVBE010927352.1_pt1 | contig 30165 bp, 35 predicted proteins | sample 1631181 | NCBI WGS metagenome assembly PVBE01 (sample SAMN08397723, study PRJNA350692) | Marine metagenome, whole genome shotgun sequencing project. | isolation source: water | place: Pacific Ocean | collected 2012-04
ATGGATGGTATGAGTTTGGATCTATTAGTTTGGAAGTTGGATCTGATAGAGCAATCTTTGATAGAGTGGGTGTTGGAACCACTACCATGGGAGATAATACCTTCCAGGTTGGTGCCGGTGGATCACAATTCTCCATTCATGGACAAGGTGTTGGTATTGGATGTACTCAATCAACAGCTGGTGCTAAACTTGAAGTAGAAGGTGCTATTGTTGCAACAGCATTTACTGGAGATGGTTCAGGATTAACCAACATTTCCAATGATAGTTTGTGGGATACTGTTGGTCTTGGAACTGGTATTCATCCTATAAATGACTTAAAGGTTGGTATTGGTACTACTCAACCAACCATAGGCGCTCATTTGGAAGTTGGTACTCCCCATGTTTCTGGATTGGGAACATTCTCCTTCTATAGCAATAACATGTCTCAGTTTATTGAGACTTCCTTCTTCAAGGGTGATGTTATAGTTCCTTCATCTAGTGGAGCAGGAATTCTTTCTGTTACAGGAGCATATGATCTTGCTTCTACTACCGGTGGAATTAGGGTTGGAGTTATAACTGCTACCACTTTGGTGGTGGGAAGTGCTATAAGTGTTTCTGATTCTGGAGGAGATGTTGGTATAGGTACTGGTGCTCCTAGAAATGCTATATTAGATGTAGAAGGTGAGACTAGATTGAAAGCTTTCCATGAAGTAGCAATTACTACTACTAGTGCAAGTAATCAAGCAAGATTGGATTTAAGTGAAGGGCAGAACTTTGAACTCACTACTAGTGAAAATATCGATGATTTTAATATTGTAAATTGTGTTTCTAGCAGCACTAAGACCTTTACTCTGAAGATAACACAAGATTCTTCAACTGCTTATACAGTTGGTATAGATACATTTAGGAAGGATGGTGGATCTCAATTCTCCGTTCTATGGCCTGGAGGAGTGGTTCCTTCAGTCACTGCTAGTGTAGGAGCAACTGACATTTACTCCTTCATGACATTTGATGGTGGTACTACTCTCTATGGTGTAATCGGAGGACAGAACTTCTCATGAGTCCATTAAGTATTTGGAGACGTATTCCAACCACATTGGATCTTAACGGTCCTAGCCTGGAGTTTACTACTCAACCAACAGGAGTAACAACTACCATTGGATTGGCTGTTACCTTTACTGGAATTGCTACAGTTTCTTTTTCTGCTGGTTATGCTATTGAGGGTAATATAGCTTATCAATGGTACAATAGTACTGATGGATCTGCTGTTAGTGATGGGAATAGATCTAACTCTAGAGGAGGAATTACTACCTTTAGTGGCGCAGGAACTACATCCTTAGTAATTCAAAATGTTCAATATTACGAAGATCATGCTGATGAGTACTACTTAGAGGCTGATTTTAAACCTGTGGGGTACTGGCAACCTGGAGATGAGAGTCCTAATCCTAATGCAATTAATGATAAACTTAATTCAGACACAGTTCAACTTCTAGTTCCTTCTAGGTTGGAGATTGTATCTCAACCACAACCTGAGCTGGATGCTAATAGTGCTATTTTTGCTAATTTTAATATTACTGCTACTCTTACAGATCCTTCTTTAAATGCGTTAATTGAATATCAATGGAAATTAGATGGTAATAATCTGTCGGATGATGATAATATAGTAGGATCTCAATCTCCTAATCTTAAGATTAAGAGAAGTAATGGAACTTATACATTGACTTGTGAAGTTTCTCATGGAGATGCATTACCTTCTCCTATTCTTTCTGATGCAGTTACTTATAAAACCACATCACCAGCTAATACTATCTACTCTCAGTTAGTTCAATCTCATGGTGGTGTACCAGATGCTGTAGAAACTACTAGTGCTAATTTAAGTCTGGGTCCAATAAATTTAGATGGAAGAGAGGTAGAGAGATCAGGTAGAAATGCTACTAAATTGAATTTCCTTTATTCTCCAAATAAAGATATAGATGTTCTTCTTGAAATTGGAGGAGCAGGAGGAGGAAGTTATTCTGGCAATAGAGGTGGAAGAGGAGGCTGGGGTCTTTTCAAACTATCCATGCAACAGAATGTAGAATATGTAATTAAGTTGGGTTCTAATGATGCAACTTATGGTCCTTGGGGTGGTTTAATAAGTGGAAATGTTAGAGGAACTACTGGTGGTGGTGGAGCTTTCTTCTACAGGCAGAATAGAACTATTGTAGTCATGGGTGGCGGCGGTGGTGCTGGAGAAAATGGAAGAGGTGGTGATGGTGGAGGAGCCAATCAAAATGGAGAAGATGGTGGAGGCAGAAGATCTGGAGCTGGTGGAGTTGGAGGTCCATCAGGAAGAGGAGTAGATAATTTTAGTGCTAATAGGTCTGGACAACCCACAGCAGCGTGTATATCTCCAACTAATGATTATTTTAGAGATCAAGGATTGAGTGACTGTGAGGCTTATAGTCCTTCTACTTTATCTCAATTTAGAAAAGCAGATGCTGGGGGTAGAACAGTAAGTAATACTGCATCATTGTATCGTGGTTGGAGACAAGGAACTGCAGGAAGAGTTAATGGTGGATGGGGTATATCTGAGGGTGGCGCTGGAGGAGGTGGTGCTCGAGGTGGAAATGGAGCAGAGGGCAATGGTTCTGGTGGGGGCGGTGGTTCAGGTTGGGCTGATGCAGGAGCAGTTGATATTCTAGAGTCTAGAGTTGGAATTAATGCAGACGATGCTTATATGAGAATTAGTTTGTATGACCCTCAAGCTGCTCTTCCTTTACCTCCAGAAGTTACTGCAGCACAATATGTTTCAATCTTATGGGATAATTCAACAGCTTTAGGATATAGAACTGGAGATCCAGATAATATTGGTGGAAGTAATCAAACAGTTGATGGGACCATAGTATATGGTCCTCAAGGTAATATAACCACTGGTATTACTACCTCACCTCCTACTGATTATGCGCCATTATTCAGTGGTTATAGGTCTGGTGTAGGTGGTAATGGCATCTACTTTAATCCTAATGATTATGTGGATGAGGATAATCAAACAAAAGCTTTTGGTTTATCTTATATTGATTTTAAATTGTATATTCAAGATTATGGTCCTGCTGGTGGAGATAATATAAATTATTTACTTACTAATAGAGGAAATAGAGATGCTTCTAAAGGGACTGTAAGAAAGTGGTATACTGAAGATGCATCTCAGGTTGGTGATTTATATACTACTGATAAGAATGAAGCTTTTGTTCCTTTCACTGTAGAGTTTGAAGTAGCGTTTGCTTGTGCAGAGGGTGGAAATTATAGAGTGCTTTATATGACAAAAACATATGAGTATACCACTTTTGATCAAACTCATGATATTGAGTTTAATTCTGCGGATTTAGCATCTCAAAATAATATTACTGGAAGTAATGTGGATGGGAATAAATTAATATTCCCAGATTACTCTCAATATAATTATGAAGATCCTAGAATTGTTTATATTAGGTCAACTATTATTAATGATGATCTTGATGATGACAATATTAATACAATTAATATGTACGCTGTTGCATCTTCTAATACAACTACCACAGGAACAGGTAATTATCTAGAATTTGGTAGATATTTGGATGATGGACAAGTTCCTACAGGCATTTCTCCTACAGTTGTTCCTACTGGCGCTACTCAAACAGTTACATTTAGTGCTAGTAGAAGTGCTGCTGATAGTAATACAGTGACTTGGACTAAACAGAATAACTATACAGGTCCACATAGTATGAGTTTTGGTCCTGAGGGTGGAAGCAATACATATGTCATAGAAGCAGGTGCTGAGTACTTAATGACTAATAGGACTTATAGTGGTGGAAGGGGATTGAATTTTAGATTGAGTGGATCTCAAACAGTTCAATTTGATGATGTTGGTGATAATGATTATAATGATTTAGTGGTATCTTGTGATAAAGGAACTTATAGTCAGCGAGGTAAGATTTGGACCGCTAGTGGAAGTGGTTTTGAGTAATAATTTAGTATAAATAATAAAAAACCGAGGGGATAGTGAACCTGGGAGACTATGGCTGTTAACAAGAATTTTGTAATTAAAAACGGCATAGAAGTTGCGGAGAATCTTATCTTCGGAACTTCTGACCTAGAGAAAGTCGGTATAGGCTCTACTGTTCCTCGGATGACCCTGGATGTTAGAGGCGGTATTGCTGCGACTAACTTCCATTCGGCTGGAGTAGGAACTTTTGCTACTCTTCATGTTTTGGGAATTACTACCACTCAAGGGTTGGGAGTAAATGGAGTTTCTACCTTTACTGGTGCTATTGATGCCAATAGTACTTTAGATGTAGATGGGGATACTCAATTAGATGATTTAAATGTAGCAGGTGTTGCTACCTTCACTTCACATGTTGATATTAACAACACTGTTGATATTGATGGACAAACAAATGTAGATGAACTTGTGGTAGCTGGTGTTGCCACATTTTCTGCTTCTATTGATGCCAATCACAACTTAGATGTTGATGGGCAGACAGATTTAGATGTGTTGAATGTAGCAGAACTTGCTACATTTAGTTCTACTATTAATGCTGATGGTATACAAGCAAGTGGAGTTTCTACCTTTAATGCTTTAATTGATGCTAATGTAGGTGGTGATTTAGTCGGTGGTTTAACCGCAGATAATATTAATGTTACTGGTGTTCTTACTGCTACTAGTATTACAGGAGCTGCAGCAATTGGTGTTGCTTCTGAAGGAACATACATTGGAACAGGTGCATCAGTTATTAACTTTGCATCTACCAATGCATCAGCCTGGACTGTTTCAGCTCCCTCTGCAGGAGTGATAACAGCAACAGTGACTCCAGGTGCTTCAATAGGACTTGCAATCGCTCTTGGCGGTTAATAAATACACATAACACTTAAAGAAAAATGGCCGAATCATTTGTAAATTCATTAACAAGAGCAGTTGGGATTGTAACCACAGCAACTGGGGGAGCAATTGCTGCGGGAGCATCAGCAGTCACTGGTATATCTACTGCTGGAATAGGAGTTAGTGATCTAGTAGATAATACAAACTTTATTGCTGGAACTAAAATTTATTCTGTGGGAGTTGGTGTTGTTACATGTACTAGAACCGCAACTAACACTGCAGCAGCAACCAATCAAAGTCTTACTTTCTTAGGTCCTACAACTGCACTTACAGCAGCAGACAAGAGTATTTTAATTGGTGGAACTTTTGCCAATAATACTAATAGTTCAGTTAATTTAACTGTTGAGGCATATGATCAAAGTACTACAGTGGGAGTTGCTATAGCAAGTAAGATACCAGTTCCTGCAGGAAGTTCTTTTGTCATTACAGACGCAGGTAAGACTCTTCTAGAAACCTCAGATGAACTTAGAGTTTATTGTGATACTGCAAATGCAATTGATGTAGACCTGAGTATCCTTAAGGGGGTTAGCTAGATATGGCACAAAACCACGGTTATATAGGAAGATCTCCGGGTGATTCTACTGTATTAATAGCTAGACAGGAATATACTGCTAGCGGTGTTACTACAGATTTTACTTTCACCTCTGGATATACTGTTGGATATGTTGATGTTTATCTAAATGGTGCCAGATTAATTGAGGCGACTGATTATACTGCTACAAATGGTAGTACTGTTAGTTTAACTGCTGCTGCTCAAGATCAAGATGTTCTTGAATTGGTGGCATATAAGGCATTTAATGTTGGTGATGTAACTAATGCAACTGCTAATTTTGATGTAGGCGCTGATTTAACAGTATCTGGTAATGCAACTATTAGTGGTACTATAAGTGGAGATGGATCCAGTTTAACTGGCATCACTACTGGTGTTAGTATCAATGCTGCAGGTGGATCATTACAAAGAGTAATGTTGGGTAATGTGACTTCAGGTGTTGCCAATACTCTGGCTACCACTGGAAGTCTTTATTGGAATAATAATACTAGTACTCTATATGCTACCAATGTTAATGTTTCAGGAACAACTACTACAGAGGATACTCAAAATGTAGATTCTACTGGAATTGTAACTGCTGGACGTGGATTCAGAGCTACTCTGGGTGGCGTAGTGGTTACTGCTGGTGTTTCTACTTTTAGTGCTGGTATTGATCTCAATTCAACTTTAGATGTTGATGGAGACACTCAGTTAGATGATCTAAATGTCTCTGGTGTTTCTACATTTAGTAATGATGTAAAGATAACTGCTGGTGGGTTGGATGTAGTTGGAGTTGTAACTTCAAATATTAATGTTGATGCTACCAATGTAACTGCTATTGGTGGTAATTTTACAGGTATATTAACAGCAAATACTGTTGAAGGTACAACATTTGCTGGTGATGGTTCAGGATTAACTGGAGTGGGTGGAGAAGTAGATATAACTTCTGTACTCTTCCTCTAATAAATAAATACACAAAAAGGCATAATCATGGGGCTTAAAAAGACACAATTATTAGATGTAGTTTCCGTTACTGGTATTGCTACGGTTGGAATTTTGACTGTAGGAGTTACCCAGACTTCTGGAGGAGTAGGAATTGCTTCTACTACTTTCATTAGAAGTGTTATTATGCACAATACAGGGGTAGGAACTGCTAGAGTTTCTTTGTATATTGATAACTTTACAACTCCTATCTTAGCATATGGTGTTACAGCATCTAGGATATTAAGAGTTGATATGGCTCCTAATGAAACAACATTTTTCGAATCTAATTATCCTATTGTGTTGGAAGATAAAGATACTTTAAGCGTTGAGGTTTCGCCACCGGATGGTGGAGGAACTGGAATTGGATCAATGGTTAATTTCATAGTCAATGGCGATACATCGATAGAATAAGAGGGGGTTTAATATGGGAATTAAATCCAATAGGAAGACAGAACCTTATTTTAATTTTTTTGGACAGTCTTTTGTTCCAGAAAGTCAACTTCCTATAGTTAAAATTACGGCATCGGGAGGTACTGAAGCTACCCCTGGAGATGGATATAAGTATCATTTCTGGACTTCTTCCGGAGCTCTTACTCTAACAGAAGGGAATGATTACATAGAATATATCGCTATCGGTGGAGGCGGTGGCGGTGGAGGCCATGCAGCTGGAGCAGGTGGTGGAGGCGGTGGTATTAGGAGCAATATTTCTGTCCCAACATTTACTACTAGTCCGGTTTACCTATGCAATAGTCCCCTTCATGTTAAAGTTGGTGCTGCTGGAACAGGTGGAGGTACACAATATACTCCTGCTGTTGCAGGTGGATATAATGGTGGTAATTCAGAAATATTCCCTGGAAGTGAACCATATCCTTCTGCAGGAAGGATAAGAGCAGCTGGTGGTGGACATGGAGGGGGTGGTAACCCTGGAAATAGCCCTGACCAGCGCAAAGCTCAACCTGGTGGATCTGGTGGTGGTGGACAGGCATTTGGTGAGTCAGAAGGAGCAGGAACTATAACTGACCCCAATTTCCCTGCTGCTCAAGGTTTTGCTGGTGGAGATTGTCCAACTAATATGTATGGTGGAGGTGGCGGTGGTGCCGGCGCTGAAGGAGGAGATTCTAGTGGATCTTCTGGTGGACAAGGTGGTATTGGAGTAGGGTTCCCAGCTGACATTGTACCTGGATCTTATGGGACAACTGGGCCAGCTCCAACTTGGAGATATTTTGGTGGAGGTGGTGGCGGTGGATGCCACACTCCCGGAACTGCCGGAGAAGGTGGTCAAGGTGGAGGAGGAGATGGAGCTCCCTGTGGTGGTGAAGGGGGAACTGGAAGTAATGGCACTGGTGGAGGCGGTGGCGGAGCTGGCGGTGTTCAGGGATCTGCTGCAGATGAGGGAAGGAGGGGTGGCAGTGGATTTATTATGATTCGGTATCCAGTTTAGATAAATAGCTAAAAAAGTATATACTTATGTCCCCTCTCCGCTGTCTTAATAATCCAGCCTCTGATTTTGAGGATGTATTTGCGGGTACGGGTAATGATGCCGCAAATAGACCTGAATTTATTGATTACAGCATTCCATGGGGTGGAGATCGTGGAGTTTATGCTGGTGCTTATGATTCTCCTGCTAGCTCTGATGTAATCCAATATATTACAATTCTTACCTTAGGAGATGCAACAGACTTTGGTAACCAGTCACAGACGCGTAATCAAATGGCTGGAATGTCTAATGGATCAAGGGGAGTTTTTGCTGGTGGTTATCCTCCTCTTGCAAATGTAATGGATTATATTACTATTGCAACCCCAGGAGATGCAACAGATTTTGGCGATATGCACACCGGTGCTTATGCTTCTGGAGGTCTTAGTAATACTACTAGAGGAATAATGGGTGGTGGTAGGAATGACTCTCACAATGGTATTAATAATATTCAGTATATAACTATTGCATCAACAGGTGCTGCAACAGATTTTGGTGATTTGACTTATGCAGCTTTTGAAACTATGGGTGTTAACACTGAAACTAGAGGAGTTATTGCTGGTGGTTATGAAATTTTGAGTGGTGGTAAAAATATTATAAATTATTTCACTATTGCAACACCAGCTGCTGCCTCAGACTTTGGTGATTTAAATACTCCTCGTGCTAGAAATGGATCACTATCAGGTGGAACAGGAAGAGGAGTGTTTGCTGGTGCTCCGATATATGGATCACCCACTCCGCAAGAAGAGATAGAATATATTACAATTGCAACAACAGGTAATGGAACAGCAGCTGGAGATATGTTAACAAGGAGGACTGGTATGGGAAGTGCTTGTAATGGCACTTATGGAGTATTTGGTGGAGGAGGTGGAGTTGGTTCTGAGGTTGATACTATAGAATATATGAACGTTCTATCTACTGCTGATACAACAGATTTTGGTGATTTAATTAATGATGCTACATATGTTGCAGGTTGTTCGGGGGCTCCAAGCTAATGGCTGTTAGATCACTAGGAAATTCAGTTGCAAGATATAAGGCTGTCTGGGCACAGACAGGAGTGGGCGCTGCTAATAGAGAGAGATATATTAGACCATTTACTTGGGGTGGAGATCGTGGACTTTTTATTGGAGGTCATGTTGGTGGTTCAGGTGATAGTAATACTATTGGGAGAAGAGATTTAACCTCCCTAGGTGATGCATCTGACTTTGGTAATATGACAAGTGCTCGTGGTTATACTGCAGCAACTAATAATGCCACTCGGGCCGTTTGGGCTGGTGCATATAGCACAGCAGCAGCTATTGATTATGTAACTGTGTCAACACCAGGAGATGCAGCAGACTTTGGTGATTTGGACACTGCTGTTGAATCTGCTGCAGCAACTTCTAATGGAATTCGGGGAGTATGGGGTGGTGATGGAAATCAAATACAATATATCACCATAGCATCTACAGGTAGTGCTACTGATGCTGGTAATTTAACTAGATCTGAAGATAGACTTGCAGCATGTTCTGATGGAACTCGTGGAGTATGGGGTGGTGGTAATCCTAATACTAATACCATGGATTATGTTCTTCTGAGTTCCACAGCAGATGCAACAGACTTTGGTAATTTAACAGTAGCTCGTCAAGGTCTAGCAGCCTGTGCTAGTTATGTTGGGCGTGGGTGTTTTGGAGGTGGTTGGGTATCTCCAGCATCTCAAAATGTGATTGATTATATAACCATATCCACTACAGGAGATGCATCTGACTTTGGCAATTTGACAATTGCTCGGGAATTTTTGGGATCTTGTGCTAATCAAACCAGAGGAACTTGGTCTGGTGGTTCTACTGGAGATGGTAGTAGTAATGAAAACCGAATAGATTATGTTACTATTGCAACAACAGGAGATGCTGGTGATTTTGGTGATTTACAACAGGGTCGTTTCTTTATTAGTTCAACTTCAGGCAGTCCTTCCTAAATGTGGTATTGACATAGGAATGAATTGACTTTATAATTAAAACAAAAATATGAAAGATGAACTAATACAGTTATTTCCTGTTCCGGTATCAGTCTGTCCTTATACTAGAGATTATAGTAAGGAATTGGAATGGATTAAAAATTTAGAATATAAGGAATCAGGTAAAAAAGGAATATCACACTATAATAGGCAGTCAGAGGAGACTTTTGTTTTAGATAAACCAGAATTAAAAAAGATTCGTACTTTTATTGATACAAAACTCAATCAGTTTGTATCTAAAGTATACGGTTCTAATCAGAAATTAGTCATTACGCAATCATGGGTAAATAGGAATGGAAAAGGTGAATCTCATCATGAACATGTACATCCTAATAGCATAGTTAGTGGGGTATGGTATCCTCAAATTAATGAAAAACTTCCTCCTATTGAATTTAGAAATAAATCCCAAAGAGATGTATCATTAGCAGTAGAAAGATATAATTCTTTCAGTAGTGCAATGTTTATGTTACCTATGAAAGCAGGTGAATTAATATTATTCACAAGTAATTTACCTCATGCTGTTCCCCATAATCCATATGATGAAGAAAGAATTAGTTTATCATTTAATACATGGGCTAAGGGCAATATGGGGGACATTACAAGTTTAACTTATCTTCCATTTGATCGTTTATTTTAATTAAAAATGTCTAAATCTGATCCATCTGATATTGTAAAGCAACTGACAGAAACTACTGGGTTTCTTGTTCAATCTACTAATATTAATACTCATGCAGTAGAGAAGGTTAATAAGTTTCTTCCTGAATTGGATGAAAAAACTAGAGCATTTGATAGAAAGAATAGTCAGACAACATTAGTGTTGATGAGTTTGACTATGTTAAATGGCCATTCTCCATATAGAATGATGCGTCAGATTATGGCAGAGGTTGAGAAAAGAAAAGGAGCATTGGCTGAAGCACAAGTTAATCATGCAAAACATATAAAAGAAATAGAAAGACTTGGAGAGTCAGATGATCCTGTATTACAGGCAAAGTATCGTCAAAGATGTGTAGCTCTTTCAACAATGGAGCAAAAGATTAATGGTTCTTTTAAAGATATTGCCACTCTCATTGATGCATATAATAATATTAAAGAAACCAATGCTATTGAAGAGTGGGATGAAGTAGCATTTGAAAAAGAAGAAAAGAGGCATCATGTTAGACGTTGCTTTGAATTGATGTATCGTAATCTTTTTACCAGTGGGACACCTTCAGAAGCTGCTATTGAATATTGTCAGCAGTATGGTGTACATCCACAGGTGTGTATGAATGAAGTATCTGCATATCTCAAGTATACATCAGAGAGAATTGCAAACCAAGATTCACCTCATGCAAATGATTTAGAAGAGTTTTTAGATGAGATGGGTGAGAAGTATTATAAGAATGTAGATAAAACTTGTGAAAGACTTTTTGGTAAGGCTGATTTCACTAATCATGATTATATGTACAAGACAGTTACCAAATAAATGTGATGCTTAAAGATATAAATAACTAAAAAAGTATTCTGATGTCAATAGGTAATCCGATAACCCTAACTGAAAATGTGGCTTCTAAGCAGATTACCATTACTGCAACTGCTGGCCAAACATCTTTCAGTCCTGCTGGAGGGTATAGAATTAATGAGATTGCAGTTTATAGGAATGGTGTTCGTCTGGTAGATGGGAGAGATTTTACTGCTAGGGATGGAGCTACTGTAACCTTATTAAGTGGTTGTACAGTAGATGATGTAGTTGCGTTTCAGATTTTTGATGATTTTGCTGTATCTGGCGCTATTAATGCAAATGATTCAGAACAAACTATAAATGGTAGTCTAGTAGTTACTGGTAATTTAACTGGTACTGGCACAAGTATTACTGGTGAAGAATTTTATGGTGGTGGAGGAGGACTTACCGGCATTACTACAGGGGTTAGTATTAATGCTGCTGGAGGTGCCTTACAAAGAGTAGTTTTAGCTAATACAACTTCAGGTGTTGCCGTTACCATGGCTAACACATCAGATCTTTATTATAATAATACTTCAAGTACTTTATATGTTCCTAATGTGAATATTTCTGGGACAATGACCCAGGAAGATGTGCAGAATATTGATTCAGTTGGTCTTGTAACAGGTAGATTAGGATTGAGAGCCACCAAGGGTGGAATAGTAGTAACAGCAGGTGTATCTACTTTCTCAGCTAATATAGATGCTGGTGCTGTCCAAGTTGCTGCTAATAGTTTAGATATCAGTACTGGTGGTGTAGATATAGATGGATTAACAAATTTAGATGAGACAATTGTTGCTGGAGTATCTACTTTTACAGCAAATGTTCAGGTAAGTAGTGCTGCTACTGTGGGACTAGCTAAGTCTCTTTCTCTGTCAGATGGTGCTTTCATTAACTTTGGTAGTGCTGATGATATGCAGATATATCATGATGGAAGCAATTCATATGTTACTGATAGGGGAACTGGTGAATTAAAGATTGGTGGTAGTATAGTTACTATTGAAGGAACTGGCGAAACTCTGGCTAAGTTCACTGATGATGGATCTGCAGAACTTTATAATAATAATACCAAAGTATTAGAGACTATTGGAACAGGGGTAACGGTAATTGGAGGGGTGAATGCTTCTGGTTTATCTACTTTTGTTGGAGGTTCCTTCAGACCTGGTAGTATTATGAAGGAAACAGCCTATAGTGGATTTACCACTGGATGGCAGGCTGCTGGGGATATTAATGTTAGTCTTGGAAATGTTCAATACAATCAACATTTCTTAGATGGTACTGCTAATACTTTAAATATTATTTCTACTGTTGGAATAAATAGTGATCTGAAGATAGCAGAATCTATTGCTGTTACTGGCATAACTTCAGTAAGAGAAACACTTGCTTATATCAATGACATAACAATTGATCATGGTGCAGTAGATGTATATTGGGTAGGGGGAACTGCTCCTGCTGCTGGAGGAAGTGGAGGTTATGATACCTATACTTTTAATATTGTTAAGATAGGAAATGCTTCTTATGCAGTTACAGCTAATCAGACTCTAACATCAGCTTAATAGGGAGGTTTTAATATGAGTTGGTCAGGTATTCCTTTTATTAAAGAAAATCCTTTTATGGGTTGGATCGGATATGGTGGAGGTGCTGCTGGATTATCAGTAAGGTCTGCTGCCGGTGGTGCATTTGCTCCATTTAGTAATTCTCAAGCATTTAGTTATACGGGTAGTGATCAAAGTTGGACAGTTCCATCAGGCACAAGTAAGATAGGATTTTTTATATGGGGAGCCTCAGGTGCTACTGGTGGGAATAATCCTCCTAGCGCTAGCGCTTATATGACTGCAGGAGCAGGTGGATATACAGAAGGTATAGTAAGTGTGACTGGTAGTGAAACTTTATATATTGTGGTTGGTCAAGGTGGCGTTATAGGAAATACTTCTCCTCGCACTTATGGTGGTGGAGGAAAAGGTGGGCATACTAATAGAGCAGCAGATGAATGGGGTGTAAGTGGTGGTGGATTATCGGGAATATTTGCTGCTCCAGGACCTGTAAGTGAACCTTCAACTGGTGGTACGACGTTCCCAAGCCCTTCTATTCCTAAAGTAATAGCAATTGCTGGTGGAGGAGGTGGATATGGTTTGGATGGCAAGCATGGACCTTCTCCATGGTGGGGTCCACTTGATGGAGTTTGGCAATATGGATATCGTACATTAGGTTTCACCATTCCTGTTGCATCAGGAGGTTGGATGTGGCCTGGTGGTCCTGGTGGTGCTCAAGCACCATATGCACTTGATCCTACAGGAGGAGCTCAGAAAACTAGAATTTACCATGGTGCAAGTGGGGGTGGTTTAAGAGGTGAAAATAGTAGTGGTGGTTTTTGGGGTGGTTATGGGAATGTGATAATAAAGCATCCTAAATCTGGACCTCCTTGGAGTCCTGTACCAGTTAGTGGTGGAGGATCTCAGAATGCAGGTGGAAAAGGAGTTGATTCTGGAAATGATGGTCAAGATGGTAGTGCTTTATATGGCGGTGATGCAGCAGATGCTGGTTATGAGTACGCTGGCGGTGGCGGCGGTGGTGGTTGGTATGGAGGAGGTGCCGGCGGTGCTGACTGGCCTGGTTCATGGCAACCTGGTGGTGGTGGATCAGGATTCATGGGTAATGCAACCTTAGAAAGTGCTAACGATGAGGAGGATACTTGGGAGGGTACAAGTCCACATAATTCAAGAGATTATGAAGTAGCATTTACTCGTTGCGCAACTAGACGTCAGAGTGCTCCTGAGGTATGGCCCGCTGGAGTTAATGCCTATTCAACAGATAGTTCTTCACCTTATATGCCTACTACAGCAGGATTTGCTCAAGCAGATGCATCTGACTGGGAAGCAGGTAATCCTGGGTATGTGGTGATTTTATATTAAGCAGTGAAGTTATTAATTAAAAATGTTCTTCATCCAACAGAAAGAAAACAATTAATAGAAAATTGTAAACCCTTTTTGTTGGATAGAAGACCTGAATTTCCTGGATTTCAATCAAACCCTGTACAAGAGTATGGATTTGGATATCATCAATTTCACAATGTTCATAATAAATTTTTAGATATCGCTCAAAGAGAACTTAAGAAAAGATTAAAGTGGGATAAATCTTGGTTTCTTTATACTAAAGGTAGAGTAGAAAATAATTTTTGGCATACTCATCCTGTTAATTATGCAGGAGTTTATTATATGAAGACTACTCCCTTTTTCAATAGTGGAACTGCATTTAAAGATGGATTTTTTGAAGCACCTGAAAATAGTTTATTAATATTTTCAGGAAATTTGCCCCATAGAGCACCTTCATCTCCATTTCCTTTTAACAGATATACTATGATGTTAAATTGGAATTGACATCTTAGAAAACTCCATATATAATGTTACTGAATACATCATAGGTATATGGCATATCAGAGTATATGGTACTTTACGGACATCCCCGAAAAGATTATCGATATTATTGAAGAAGATCTTACAGAGAAATTTGATCCTCAGATGCAAGACTCTAGGTTACAGGGAGATGCACTGAACAAAGAGAAGAGGAATTCACAGAATGCTTGGATACCTACACAGCATTGGGTAGGTGGATTCATATGGCATTATATAGAGAGAGCAAATAGAGAGAATTTCCTTTATGATTTGAGGAATATTGATGGTGAAAGTATGCAATATACTCGATATCAAGAAGGTCAATTTTATGGATGGCACAATGATGCTGGACTGGCGCAACAATATAAACCAGTATCAGTAGGTAATAGGGAACAGGGATTAGCGCAAGATTTTGTAAATGAAAATGTAGAGATGGTAAGGAAACTATCCTTTGCATTGCAACTTTCTCATCCTGATGATTATGAAGGTGGGAATGTTCAGTTGATGGATGAAAATAATAAGAGTTATATTTGTCCTCGTCAGCGTGGTTGTATAGTGTTGTTTGATTCTAGAACTCCTCATAGAGTTCAAAAAGTAACCAAAGGAACCCGTAAGTCTATTGTGGGGTGGACTGTTGGACCTCGCTGGAAGTAGGAGGTAAATCATGGCAGAATGTATGACAGATAGGGAGGTGATGTTCCAAGAACGTCGCAATAGTGGAACTACAAAAACAAAGAATGAAAAGTTTGAGAAGGATGGGTATCTTGTAGTTAAAGATTTATGGAGTCCTGAAGAACTTTATCATCCTCTTCCTGCTATAAAGGGGCAGTTAAATTATTATGATAAGAATCCTGAACATTATCAATATACTCCAGTAGAACACCAGGTAGAAGGTTCACTTGCAAGGTATTACCATCCGCAATATAGAATTATTCATACTGCTGTACGTAAGAAGTTAGAGGAAATTATTGGTAGGAAACTTTATACTACTTATTATTATGATAGATATTATTTTCCAGGGCAAGAACTAACTACCCATGCAGATAGAGATGCATGTGAAATCTCTGTTAGTATTCATATCAGCACCAATCTTCCTGATGACCAGAAGGATTGGCCCTTTAAGATTAAGACACCTGATGTATATACTGATAAGGCTAAGAGTGCTATTTTAGTTCCTGGTGAGGAAAGGTCTGTTGTTCTCAATCCTGGTGATGGATTAATTTATAAGGGATGTGAGAGACCACATTGGCGTGATCCTATGCCTACTCCTAGAGTGAGAAAGAGAGATAAGTTTTTAAAAAGGAAACCACCAGAATATTATTACCATCAAATCTTTTTCCATTATGTTTTACAGGATGGAGAACGTGCTCATTGTGCATGGGACATGACAAGATGAAGGATCCTCTTTTTGAATTTCCTTCTTATCAATATGAAGTCGATGACTGGGAGTTTAAGAAGAAAGGATTACTCAATCGTATTGAAAAGAGTGAGTTTTATAGGACTGAACTTCAGACTTTTGAGACTGATAGACAGACTGCTGGTAAGACTTATGTTAATTATCTTTCCAACTTTTTAAGAGATACTCTTGATGACTTTTGTAAGGAAGCAAAGGTTACATGTTATATGACTGATGCTTGGTGTGTAAGATATCATAAAGGTGATCATCAGACTGTTCATAATCATAGAGGATGGGGATTTTCTGGAGTTTTATATGTAGATTTCGATCCAAAGGTCCATACTCCCACTTGTTTTATGGCACCTTGGCAAGATCCTAGGACTGATACTACATCTCTTGCATTCCCAAAAAATGTAAAGGAAGGGACTGTGGTTATTACTCCTTCATTTACTCATCATTTTGTTCATCCCAATAAAGTAAGAAAGACAAGAACTGTTATAGCATTTGACTTACTTCCACAACTCCCATCTCATCAAGCTATAAATAAAGGATGATAAATAACTAGAAAGCTTCTAGTAATGACACGTGCAAGAGAATTATCCAAATTAGGGAATCCTAATGTTATTGCTGTTGATTCTAGCAATAACATTGGTATTGGAAGTACAACTCCTGATGCTAAAGTAGATTTAGGTGGGGAATTTATTGTTGGATCTGGTGCCTCTATAACCACTGCTGGAGAAGCAGTATTTGCTGGAGTTGTGACAGCAACAAGTTTTAGTGGTAATGGTGCTAATTTAACTGGGGTTGGAACTGCTCATGTATCCACATTTGACTTTGTTGTTGCTGGTATCTCTACATTCAATGATGATGTTTTAATTAAAGCTGGTGGTCTGGATGTAGTTGGTGTTATAACTTCAAATAATAAGGTTGTTGCTACTGGTCTTGATATTTCTACTGCTGGTGTTGATATAGATGGGCAAACTGATTTAGATGAATTGCAAGTTGCTGGGGTATCTACATTCTCAGCAAAGGTTGTTACTACTGGTGATGTTGATATTAATACTACAGGAGCAGTTACAGTTGGTACTGCTTTAACTTGGACGAATTCCGCAGGAGTTACTACAACTAGTGGAACTGTTCATTTCTTAGATAATGTTTATGCAGAGTTTGGTGCAGGTAGTGATTTACAAATTTATCATGATGCTAGCCATAGCTATATTAAGGATAATGGTACTGGTGAATTAAAGATTACTGGTAATGTAGTTTCTATTGAGGGAACTGGAGAGACTCTTGCTAAGTTTACAGATGATGGCGCTGCTGAGTTGTATTATAATAATAGTAAAACATTAGAGACGATTGGAACTGGTATAACTATTACTGGTGGAGCTAATGCTTCTGGATTATCCACATTCCAAGGTTTATCTGTTAATGGTGGATCTCTTATTAAAGAACAATGTACTTTAGATGCTAATGGAGGGTCTACTCCATGGAATAGTAATACTTTGTTTAATGTATCTAAAGGAAATGTTCAACACAATAAGGCTAACATAGCTGCTGCAGGTGTAGATCTCAATGTGGTGTCTGATGCTGGTATAAACACTGATATGAAAACAGGAGAGATGCTTACTGTTGTTGCTATATCTTCTGTTGGTAATGCTAGTCATTATATTGATGGACTTAAGATTGATTATGCTACTCAACCTGTTAATTGGGTAGGAGGTAGTGCTCCGTCTGATGGTGGTGCTAGTGGGGTAGATACTTACTCCTTTACCATTGTAAAGATAGCTAGTGCTCAATATACCGTTATTGGTAATCAGGTTAAGACTTCATAAGGAGGATTAGATTAATGTTTATTGCTAATAAAAAAGAAGCACCCTTAACAGGATTAACTGGAATGGGTGGGGGAGGCACTGGATTGTCTCTTAAGGGTGCGAGTGGTCCTCTTTATTTTGTTTTTAACGCTGATACTGTAACTTTGACTAAAGATACTGGAAATAACGCTAACAATGGTTCTCTGGCAGATGTTTTTGATGGGGGAATTAGTAATGGATTAAGTTTTAACTCATTTGATCAAGGCACGTTAAATGCATTATTTGAATTTGATCCGGTAATTCCTGTTAATAACGGATCTTTTAGAGTATATTGGATTCCTCAAGATAACTGTAGTGGAACAGGAAGATGTGGAAACCATGCCATTAATGGTGGAAGTTTTAGTAACAACAGTACATATTCTAATGGTCAATTTCTGTGGGATAGTTTCAGTGTATCTGAATTGTCTAGTTTTCATATTAAGATGACCTCTAGTTCTCCTGGTTCATGGGGTAATAGTCTTGCTATTAAGGGATTTGAAATAGATGGAGTTATCTTGGCTTATAATGATGAGGTTTATACTGATGGACGTAATCCTTCAGTTGAAGAACCTTAATTTTTATGTTATAATATTCTTAGTGAGAGGTTATTATGGATTCTAAAGATACTATTGAAATTGTAGATGATTTCTTGCCACTTGAAAAGTTTGCAGAAGTTCAGAAAGTTTTTTTAAGTAATAATTTTCCTTGGTCGTGGTGTGAGGATACTGTGAAGTATCCGGAAGATAAGCAAGAATTATTAAAAATACCAGAGGATCTGCGACCTAAAATAATTTGTGAGGAAGAGGATAATTATCAACTTCAGAATATAATGTATGTGGATTGTGTTCCTTTGAATGAATATTTTCAGTATGTATCTCCTGTTTTAGCATTATTGCGTCCTAAAGCAATAGGTCTATGTAGAGTTAAAGTTAATCTAAATCCTAGAACTCAGGAGAGAGTGTATCATGGAATGCATACTGATACCTATTTTACATCTCGCACAGCAGTTTATTATTTAAACACTAATGATGGAATAACTTTATTTGAGACTGGACAGGAAGTTAAAAGTGTTTCTAATCGTATAGTTTTCTTTCCTTCACATATTAAACATACTGGTACTACTTGCACAGATCAAAAGAGAAGAGTAGTTTTAAATATTAATTATCTTTGTGATGATGGAGACCGTGGAAAGTATTATACTTAATGGTTTCAATTTTCAGAAGATGACTTCTGAAAATCTTGATAAACTTTTTGAATTAAATCCTAATAGGAGAGAGCATATTAGACCTATTAGTGTCGAAAGCAGTGGGGCTTTTGGTATTGGTGGATATCAGTATGCTGTATGCGAGTATATTTTTGTTGAAGATGTTTTAATGAACCCCTATGATGTTAGGGATTTTCTTATTAGTTCTTCATATGTATGTGAACAGAATGGTGCTCCTGGGATGCAGCAAGTTATTGCTAATGATTGGGTGAGACCTTATTTAAAGTATCTTTATTACTTACTTCATGTTAAAAACATAGTGAAGGAAGGACGCATGGGGATGAACCATTTTGCTGCATATACTAATGTGTTCTGGAAAGAGATGCCCTGTAGGGATATCAATTATCATAGACCTCATATTGACCCAGGTGATTATGCTTTTAATTTATTTCTTTCTGATACTTTTGACGAGGACGATGGAACTGCTGTATATTCTTTAACTCATAATTATGAGAAATGGGTGGATGTTATGGAGATGGAATCTGGATGCGGATTGAGATTAGAAGAAATTTATAAAATGATGTACCCTGAAGAATTTGGGGTGAGGGGAATGGATAAATGGAAATGCTTTAAAGGTGATAAAGATTATGCTTTAGAGGGTATTATACCAGCCCAATTTAATTGTATTTCTGGGTATAAAGGATCATTATTTCATAGCCCTCATTATGATATTTCTAAATATCCAGACGGACATTTAAGATATTCATTGGTGAGTATGGTAGCACCTGGTGTATTAGAGCGTACTTTAAGTGATGTAAGTAAAGAAAGAATTGCTTCTCAACTTGATAAAGTACTATAGATGTGATAGAATATTAGTCTTCGCTTACTGTTACAGCGCCAAACATATCATCATTTGGACCATATTTTCCTTTATCTACATTTAATGCTGAAAGTTGAGCATCACTTAATATCTGTCTGTTATTATATGTTCCCCATGATCCATTATTATAATAAAGATATGTTGTTACATCAGAGCTAGCTGTGTTTCTAGGATAAGGAATTTTTTTGAGAGACCAAGTTGCCATTTTAATTCCAATGGGGTGATAATTATTTATAAAAAGGAGGAATAAATCTATGATAGAATTAATTAATGTTTTCCCTACTTTTGTTTATAAAATAACTAATGATGAAGCAAGAGAGAATGGGAAGAGTGGACTGGATAATGCTAGATTGAAGAAAGAAGTTAGGAGATATAGTAAATGTGAACCTAGTGTTTGTGCATCAAACATAGGAGGTTATCAGGGGCAAAAGTTTTATAATCAGGATTTATATGATTTTGTCACTGCTAATATTCCCACTGTACCTGGTAAGGAAAAGGTTGGAACTACTATTTTAAGTTGGGTTAATATTAATAGAAAGGGGGATTATAATAAGAGACATCATCATTTTGCTATGTATTCCAGTCTTTTTTTATCTGGAGTTTATTATGTTTCAGTTCCTGAGGATTCTGGAAGAATTAGATTTTATGATCCGAGGGGACCATTAGTATGTGATATGATTGATCAGGGATATTTGATTGGTCCTAAACCTTATGAATATATTATACCTGAAGATGGGATGTTATTATTATTTCCACCTTGGTTAGAGCATGATGTAGAACCTAGTAATTCTGAAGAAGAAAGAATTTCGATAGGATTGAATGTTCTTTTTAATTCAGATTCGACGATTGGTATTATGGGGAAAAGTGGCTACTCTTATAATTGACATCATACTTTATAAAATATACAGATATAAATAACTAGAAAGATATTGTAGAATGTCGCTTACTAATGCCACCCAATTAGCTGATTTTGGTACAGGGATAGGTACTCAGGGTGCAGCTCTTACTATTGATAATGATACTAAAAGATTAGGGGTTGGAACGGATACTCCTAACTCTACTTTCCAAGTTGGTGTTGGTTGCTCTATTTCATCCAGTGGAGTTATAACTGCTACTAGTTACTATGGGGATGGATCCACTTTAAGTGGTCTTGCTACTGGGGTTAGTATTGGTGCTGCTGGTGGAGCAAATCAACCATTGGTGGTTTGTAATACTACCTCAGGTGTAGCCAATACTATGGCAAGCAGTGGTAGTCTTTATTGGAATGCTAGTTCGAGTACTTTATATGCTACTAATGTTAATATTTCAGGAACAACTACTACAGAGGATACTCAAAATGTTGACTCCACTGGAATTGTAACTTCAGGTTTAGGAGTTAGAGTTACTAAGGGTGGATTAGTAGTAACAGCAGGTGTATCAACCTTTACTACCTATCCTGCAATAGATTCTAATGAAGAAATTCAAGTTGGTACTGCTATTCAACTTGGTAAGGCTGGAGTTATAACTGCTACTTCTTTCTCAGGATCAGGTGCTAATTTAACTGATGTTGTTTCTGGTATTTCTTTACAAGCAGATGGATCTTGGATAAGTGCAGGTACAGCAGCTACTACCTTTAATTTCTCTGGTGCTACTATCTCTAATGTAGATAGTTCAGGTGAATTTGCTGGTATTTCTACCATAACCATTGCAGCTGGCATTACTACAACAGCATCTACTCCTTCTGCCAATACTGTTGTTACTCTAGATTTGGGTGCAGCACAACATCATCAACTTACTTTAAGTGCTGGTATTACCACAGTTACATGTACAGGTGGTAGTTTTGGTGAGTCTCATTCAGTTGTAGTTATTCAACCATCTTCTGGTATTGCAACAGTAGGATTTAGTACATATTTCTGGTGGCCTTCTGGGTCTAGTCCAAATATGTCTGAGGGAAGTAGTAAAGTTGATATGTTATCCTTTGTAGTTAAACAAGAAGGAGCAGTAGGAACTGGAACAGAGTTACTTGCCAGTGCTGGCCTTGATTACTCATATTAAGGAGGGTAGATAAATGGTATTAAGGGCAGGTGCAGCTTTTGCAGGAACCCTCGCACAGGGTCAGGCATGGTTTAGTGGGAATTCTACTAGATTTGATAGTAGTTTAGGTCAACATCTTCATAGAACCCCCAGTTCAGCTGGAAATCAAAGAATATATACCACGTCTTTTTGGACGCAGATGTATACTGCAGGAAAGACTAGTTCTGGTGGATTTTGGGGTGTATCTGATTCTAATACTTATTTCAGAATATCTTTTGAAGGAACTATTGCCCAAGGCAAATTTACATCAAACCTGAGAGGAACTGGAGGTACTAACTATAGCCCAGCAGGAGATGCTCAATGTCGTGATAATGCTTGGTATCATGTTTGTTTAGGTGTTGATTCAACACAAGCAACTGCTGCTGATAGATGGAAGTTGTGGATTAATGGTGTCAGACAAGATACAACTGCATATGATAGTGGTTATGTTCCTCAGAATAATGACACTGACTGGATGTCAACTTCTAAACTTTACATAGGAGCTAATAATGGTTTGACAAATTTATTGGATGCATCTCTTGCTGAGATGTATATTCTAGATGGTATAGTATTAGATGCATCATATTTTGGGTATACAGATCCCTTGACTGGTGTTTGGCGACCTAAAGAATTTACTCGTTGGGAGAGTGATGATGGATATGGTGTGAATTGGTCAAGTTGTTGGAGTGGAACTGGACCAACACATGGAACTGATGGAGGTTGTTTTGGACCTGATTCAACTACAAGTTATGGGTATAATGGAAGTGGAGGTACAGGTACATATATTACCTTTACACCACCCACCCCAATAAGTATAAGCAGTTCTGCAAGAATGTTTATTGACCAAGGTAGTTCTAGTCAGTGTACAATAAATGGGAGTAGCTTTACTACCGCCGCAGGATGGAATGATATAACTTCTCATTGTAGTGGAACTCTGACAACTATTAGACTTGATGCTGGTTCAGGTAGTGCCTGGGCAAGGATATGGCAGTTAGAGATTGATGGAGTAGTACTAAAAGATTCTGTTGGGGATCAAACTTCTTATTTACCTTTTGATGGAAAGCAACCCATCGGACAGGATATGTCTGGTAAAAATAATGATTGGACCCCGCTCAAGTTTGGTAGCACTATTGGAATGGATGAGGCAACACCAGGAACATTGCCTATCCTTAATACTGTAAGTGGTGGAAATATAGCATCTCCTGGTGTGAGAACTGATGCTAATTCTGCTAATTTAGTATTAGCTCTTCCTTTATGTGGCATTAAAAGTGATTTTAGTGGTGAAATTAATAGTGGAACTACTTCAAAGGTAATGACTGCAACTAATTCTGTTGCAAGCAATGTGAGAAGTAATTTCTATCAAGGAAGTTGGTATTTTGATGGAAGTGGTGATTATCTTGCTGCTGCAGCTAATTCTGATTTTGCTTTTGGGACAGGTGATTTTACTATTGAAATGTGGGTTTATCCTACAGCATTAGCAGGAACGTTTTGGGATAGTGGAGCAGTAAACACTAATAATAATATTGCTTGGTTTTCTGATGCTTCAGGAATAACTATTAGAATGAAACCAGGAAGTGATTTACAACCTGCTCACAGTGCAAGTGGTTATCAGGTAGATAAATGGACACATATGTGTCTGATGAGAGACAGTGGTACTGTAAAATTATATCTTGATGGAGTTTTTCAAGCAAGTGTATCAAATACTAGTGATGTTACAGCAACTGCTGCTCAAATAGGATTACTTACAGGTTTTGGGGGATCGTATGATTTTGCAGGGTGGATCCAGGATGTAAAAGTGTACAAGGGATTGGCCAAATATAAAACTGCCCAATTTAAGCTAGCATCAACTGATCCTATAATTCGTCCAGAAAGTTTTAATGGATCTTCTTTGGGATCGCAATTAATGCATATGCCTAATGGTGCTGTAAGTTTTAACAATGATGATTATCTTTCTCTTAGTGGAAGTACAGATACTACATTAGGTAGTACTGATTTTACTATGGAGTGTTGGGTTTTCTTTAATGATGCTGGAACAACTGTATTTTTTGAAAATGATACTGGTACTGGTGGATGTTCCATTCAAATAAATGGTTCAGAACAAGCTAGTTTCCAAATTGGTGCAACTAATGTTGTTAGTACTGAGGCTTTGGGTTATAGGAAGTGGTATCATCTGTGCGTAGAGAGAGATAATAGTGGAGGAGTAACTTATTGTTATGTTGATGGTCTTAAGGTAGTTTCTACAACTGCTGATGCTGGATCTAGTACAAGTACAGTGAGCATTGGTGCTAGAAGTGATGGTAGTTTTGGAATAACTGGATGTATTAGTAATGCCAGACTTGTCAAAGGCAGTAGAGTATATGGTACTGGTAATGGAAGTTTCACACCACCAACAACAGCTCTCACAAATGTAACTAATACAAAACTTTTATGTTGTCAGTCAAATAAAGACAACAATGCTTATACTGTATCTCCTGGAGCTATTACAGCAAATGGAGATGTACAGGCAATAGCATTTAATCCATTTGATGGTGATATGAGGATGTCAACAGCAGTTCCTACTAGCCACTGTCTCCTTAGTCAATTAGATACTTCTGGTCCAGCAGCATATACTTTCAGTGATGGTAATTTAACACTGGGTAAAACAGCAGATGAAGGGTGGTATATTGCAGCAGCATCTGTAGCCTTTACTCCTGGATCTGGTAAATGGCAATGGGAATTTACTCCTCACCCTACTGGGAGTGGAGATAATCCTTATGCAGTGAAAGCTGGTTGGAGTCCAGTTCAGAATAACTCAGCAGGTAATAGACAAGGAACTGCTGGTACGTTGGTATATGATATGACTAGTGGTAGTGCTTGTAAATATCAATTAGATACTGGAAGTCAGACTGCATATGGAACAGAGATTACTACAGCAGGGACTGTTTGTACTCTAGCTTTGGATTTTGAAGAGATGGTTGCTAGGTTCGCAGTTAATGGAGTACCTAGACCTACTATTGATATTTCTGGTTCAGGATTACTGTCTTCGGGTGACTTAACTCCTGTTATGATAGGTTATTATGGTCATGCTGAGAATAAATGGTTATTTAATTTCGGACAGAAACCATTTAAATACTCATTTGGAAATGGATATAAACCAATAAACATTGCTAATACAGATCCTCCAGGTCAAGTAGTACCTGAAGATTATTTTAGTGCTACTGTTTATAATGGAAGTAGTGCTACAACTAGGCGTATCACTGGATTCTCACCTGATTTGGTATGGATAAAGTCCTATCATGATAATGTTGGTGGTTGGAATTGTCTTGATACTGTAAGGGGTGCTTCTTGGACATCAGCTTTTGATAGCACTGATGAGCAATCAAATGAAACAGGTAACTTTGTTTCTTTTGATGATAATGGAGTTACTGTTACAGGTTCTGCTAATGCATGGAATGGATTAGGAGATAAGTTCTGTTTGTTTGCTTGGAAGGCAGGTGGAAGTAGTGCTGCATTTAATAGAGATGGTGTTGGGTATGCTAGCGCAGCAGCAGCAGGATTAGATAGTGGTAGTATTAATCCTACTGGATCATCTGTTAATACTACGTGTGGACTTTCTATCCTCCAGTATGAAGGTACAGGTTCTAATGGAACCATAGCTCATGGAATGGGGAGAACTCCTGCCTTTATTATTGCTAGAAACTTAGATGATACTGGTGGTACATATGATTGGATTATCTATCATGAATCAGTAGGAAATACCAAACGTTTAAAGTGGGCTAATGATACATCTACTAGCACTTCTTCTACTTTCTGGCAGGATACTTCACCAACTGATGAACTTATAACAATTGGAACTAGTAATGATATTAATAAGTCTGGTGATACCTATATTTTATATGCCTGGGCTAATGTTCCTGGACTACAACAGTTTGGCCAGTATACCGGAGATAATGTTGCTGATGGCCCAATGTTTAATACTGGATTCTCGCCTGCGATGCTCTTTACCAAACGTTATAGTAACACTGGGAAATGGTGTAATAGGGATATAAACAGATCTCCTATTAATCCATCTGAAAAGATTATGGATATGGGTTCTACTGCAAAAGATGAAGATTCTTCTGATTATTCTATGGATATACTGGCTACTGGAGCTAAATGTAGAAGTGCTAATGCTGCAATTAATAATGGCAGTGTTGTATATTGTGCATGGGCAAAATCACCTTTCCATAACTTATATGGAGCATCCTCTAACGCAAGATAGATTGACAATAAACAAACTGGCACACTATTTCCCCATTGCTTAGCAGTGGGGTTTATAGTATGTACAGTCAAATTTGAGTTATGAGTAAAGACATGACTGGCATGGAGAAATTACTCTTCATGGGTTCATTTGTGTGGGTGATGCACTGGGGTGTGCGTGTTGCTCAACATGTAGTGGACTATTTTCTATTATGACAGTTTCTTAAGACCCATGACTAAATTATCCTGTTTCCCGCCTAAATTGGCTTGTCGGGTTTGATGGGAAATCTCTCGTTATTCTTTAAATACATTATGATTACTAAGACCAAATTTGTGACTGTACAACCTAAATCAGAAATAGCAAAGGAAAGATTCGTGGGTAGTATGGATCAACTTCATTCTTGCAGAGTAATAGAAGAAAGTGAGGATAATTATATCCTTTCCTCTATTACTAATAGATATTCTTTTGAAATGAAAAAGATTAACGACCAAAACTGGGAGGTAATTAAATGAAAGAAACTAAAGAAGAAAAGGCACATCGTATTGCAAATATGCTTTATGAGGAATCTATGGCAGATGTTGGTTTAACAGATTATCCTCCTTTAGATCCTGGTCAACACACTTTTATGGGTGAGGAAGAGGATTTAAGCAAATATAATGTGGAAGGATACGACCATTTTGAGAATCCCTGTGGACATTTAAATCCACCTGAAGCATTTGGTCCTGGTGGTCCTTTAACTGATCCTACATGAAGATTCATTGCCAGACTCTTAAGACATTATTAAGAACAACTAATTTTGCCTAGATAGTGTTATAATGTCAACACAATTCCTTTAAACCCATGATTAATCTCGACGACAGATACCACTCATACTTGCATGGACATAAGAGGATGAGGATAGATGGAGTTGGAGAAAGGGTTAAAGCATATGGATGGGAAGATGATGGCAAAGAAATTATAGGTCACTATGTTATCACTGATAACTATAAACTTCATTACAATATGGATGGAGTCTTTGTGAAGATGGAAGCACTCGCTGAATTAGCACCAGTCAACAACTAAATTATCCTGTTATGATGACTATTTTATCCTATTTGGGGTTTTTTACAGTGGTGAGTATTTTCGCCACTGTTTTATACATGCAATGGTATAATCCCCACCATTGACTTTATTTCATTTTTCCCTTAAAATAAAGAGGTATTCTAATCAACCAATGGCACAAAAATTTCTTTATATTGTCGATCATTTTGTTCCTTTCCCACAATCTGAATATGGAGGAGTTTGGAATGTAATTGCTAGAGATGATGAAGAATGTTTTGATGTGATAGTCTCAGAAGATGAGGATTTAAATATTGGTTGTTATAGTAAATTGAGGGAGAATATATCTTATTCTACTAAATTAGAGTTGGCAGAAGCAGATGTTTCTTCTAAAGTAGTTGGTTCATTTATTACTTAAGGGCATGGAATCACCAGGACAATACGCATTATTGATACAATCTTTGCAAAGTCATTTAGAAGAAGCAAGGAAAAGTATAATAGAAAAGGAAGAAGAAATTGCCAAACTTAAAGCACTCATAGAAGAGTTGCAGGGAAATGTACGCATACAGTAGTCAAGAATTCAGAAGGATTTGGGAAGAAATGGATAAGATAGAACCTCTTACTCCAATAACAACAACTACTGAAGAAAATGATGAATCAATTGATGGAACTTCCCCCGACATTTATACATCAACCACCTGAAAATCATTCTTATGAAGTATCCCCTTTCAAACGTAATATTGTTTCTATTTGGATACTCAATTATACCCATTTTAATTATACTGATCAGTATCCTGTACGTTCAATCTGGGGATTCTTCAACACAAAGACAGAAGAATATCTTTCGCCTATTAACTCCACCAAGCAAGGTAATCCAGTAGATATACATAGAACATCACCATATTCTGCTATGGTTCCTAACTTAAATCCTCTGGAGATTTTGTTGTATGGATGAGTATATTCAGTTAAAGTTATGGGAAGATTATGAACCTCAAGTTGATGATTATGTAATATGGAATAAAGGTAGGGATGATAATAACGAGGGATGGGTATATTTTAAGTCTGAAGAGTATATTACAATAGAAACTGGGATTAAACCTAAACCACCTTGTCAATTGGCACAGTCAAAGCATAAGTACATTCATACTCTATTATTGTGCCCTAATCCATTGTGGCATCAACTACAATATGTTAAAACTAGGAAAAAGTAGCATATATAGTGTTATGCATTAGGACGGTTGAACTACTGCCCACATTTTGATTGACTTCTGGAGATTTTTATCCTATAATTTCAAGTAATCCATCAGAGGTGCTTTCCCATGCCAGTCACTTATCCTCAATCAAAGTCTAGGTATCGTGTTACTCTGGAACTTGATGTACAAGAAGATTTTAATCCCCATAACATCAATTGGGAAAAGGTTCTTGATGTTCAAGGAAATGAGAGAGTAAAATCTTATATTGAAGATTTATCTACCCCTGATTTCTGGTAATGGAAGATTTTGCAGAATTTGAATCATTAATTGGAATTATCTCCGAGATTCCTGATGAGTCAGTAGAGGAAGAATCTACTGAAGAATGACTAAATTATCCTCCCGCACATGTGGGAGGAAATAAATACTTTATGGTCTCTAATTTTTCCTATGAAAACTTTTCAACAATTCATTGGTGAATCTGATGATAGAATGCGAGATAAGGAAGGGTTAGGTCATGGAACTGGTTTAACACATAGGGCAGGTGAAAAGATTGGTGCTGAAAGAAGAAAGACTGCACCTGAAAAGAAGAGAGTTAAAGCAGTAGGTGGAGGCAAAACTGCACCTGCTAAAGATTATAAACCTCGCAAAGATATTGGTACTCAAAGACCCACATCTACCAAAGAGCAACAACCAGAGAAGGAAAGAGGTAGTGCTGCATTATCAGCAAAGGAAGCACAAAGGAAAGCATATTTAGAAAGAAAGGCAAGAGAAAGAGGTGAAAAAACTAAAACAGCATCACAACTTCTTTCTAAAAAAGACAAACCAAAGGTAGACCCTAAGTATAAACCAGCAAAGGCATCTGGTTATACTCGTCAAGAAAGGGATAAGATTAGAAGGGCAGGTGAGAAAGAATTAGGTAAAGAATTTAAGAAACAAGAAATATCTAAGTATGAAAAAGAGACTGGACAGAAAGCAACAGGTAAAGCAAAAACTATTGCTATTTCACGTGCTAAAAAGAGAATGAGTTCATGACACAATACATTGTGAAAGCGAGATATACTGATCATCAAGATAGATCGCATTATATTACTGAAGAGGTAGATTTAGCAGATAGAAGATATATTGAAGATTTCATTAGATCTCGTTATCCTGTTGGAAAATGGTGTATTATTAATAGTGTAAGACAAAAATAAAAGTGGCACACAAGAGGGTTTACAAACCCTCTTTTTTATGCAATAATACTATTATAGTTGCTTAGAGCACAAATGACAATTGAATGGAAAGATGGGTATGTCCAAATACCCCAAGATGGCATATCGGAAGATCTTGCCAAAGAAATTTTTGCACTTCTTCCTATTCCTGAAGATAAATTAGGTTATAAGTTTAAGGGATATAGAGTAGTTTCTCTATCTCAAGTTAATTTTAAAGATAAAGCAGGAAATAGTGATAATCCTGTTAGAGTAGGTGGAACTAAAGGAAAAGAGTCTTTAGAAGAAAGTCTGAAAAGGGGTATGGATGTTAGGGAACATACTCCCTCATTGTATCCTGAAGAGAATATTTTTGATGGTGCTACTCGTCTTAAATTGTTGAAGAAAATGGGGAAAG
>PVBE012518564.1_pt1 | contig 30164 bp, 24 predicted proteins | sample 1631181 | NCBI WGS metagenome assembly PVBE01 (sample SAMN08397723, study PRJNA350692) | Marine metagenome, whole genome shotgun sequencing project. | isolation source: water | place: Pacific Ocean | collected 2012-04
CTACCTATGTATATAAAGTGGGTCTACTGTCTCCTGTACTTGATTTCTCGTATGCGACTGCTATAGGACTGTTGCAAGGTGTAGTTAGTCTATTGCTAATTATTTCTGTAAATAGACTGGCTCGAAGGTTGAGTGGTCATGGAATCTGGTAAAAGTATGACGACCCAAATAGACTCTGATGGTGTATTTCTTCCCCATGTGAAAGATACGGGTTCTGATCGAGTCTTTACGATCACAAATTATGTCGCGCTCGGTATAGCATTGCTGAGTGTACTAGCACCATTGATGCACGTTCTAGCTTCGTCTTTTAGTTCGACAGTTGCTGTAATGTCTGGTCATGTATTGTTGTGGCCAGTTGATTTTAGTCTTGCTGGATACGAAGCTGTATTCAACTACAAGCGTGTCTGGGTGGGCTTAGGTAATTCACTGTTTTATAGTGTCTTTGGCACCCTATTGAACGTCATTATGACCTTCTTGGCCGCTTATCCGCTTGCTAGAGCGAATCTTCCAGGACGAAAATTCTTTACGTTCCTATTTCTTTTCACAATGTTGTTTCATGGTGGTCTGATACCCACTTACCTTAACTTACAGAAACTTGGATTGCTTGATACAAGATGGGTCATGATTTTGCCTAAATCTATTGCTATCTGGAACTTACTGATTACCATCACTTATCTGCGGACCACTATTCCCACTGAAATACATGATGCAGCTCAGATTGACGGATGCAGTGATATTAGATATCTGATTAGTATCGTGCTGCCATTGTCCAAACCGATCATAGCAGTCATTGCCTTGTTTTATGCTGTACAACACTGGAACACGTATTTTGATGCTCTGATCTACTTGCGTGATTATGGATTGCATCCGCTGCAGATAATCTTGCGAGAGATTTTGGTGCTCCAGGAGGTGGAAATGGGCGACATAGATCTACATGAATATTATAAGTTAATGGGATTGCAGGAGCTCCTCAAATATGCTCTGATAGTTGTGGCAGCTTTTCCGATTCTTGTTGTCTATCCATTTGTCCAGAAGTATTTCATTAAAGGTATGATGATTGGTTCTGTAAAATGACCAGTACTGAGAACAGTAAGCCTAATATTGTTTTCTTGATTGCCGATGACCATAGACACAGTGCAATCAATGCACTTGGGGATACTCAAGTGGATACACCTAATCTAGATAGTTTGGTTCATGAAGGCACATCTCTGGCCAATATGTACATTATGGGATCAACAGTGGGTGCTGTTTGTATGCCCAGTCGAGGCATGATGCTTACTGGCCGTACCTTGTGGAGAATTGATGAGCCTGATCTAGGAGATTGGTCATTGTGGCCTCAGATGCTTAGAGAATCAGGATATCATACGTATGGTATTGGAAAATGGCATAACGAGCGGGAATCGTTCTCTAGATGCTTTGCTGACGGAGCGGAAACCTTTTTTGGAGGTATGTCAGATCACTATGCAGTTCCTGTACACGATTACGACCCTAGTGGGAAATTTCCTGAGGAGAATGCACGTGTTGGACAAGGATTTTCTACCGATATTTTTGCACAAGCTGCGGTTGAATTCTTACACCAATATTCAGGTCAGGAACCTTTTTGTCTTTATGTCGCATTTACTGCTCCGCACGATCCCCGCACACCCCCCAGGGAATTTGCTTACAATCCGAAAGATATTGAACTTCCTGAAAATTTTCTATCTCAGCATCCGTTTGATAATGGCGAAATGGATGTACGTGATGAATTGTTAGCAAATTATCCGAGAACAGACGAATCAATAAAACAGCATCTCGCAGATTATTATGGAATGATTTCACATTTGGATAGTGCAATTGGCAAAATCCTAAATACTCTTGATGAAACTGGTGTTTCAGGTAATACTTTGGTTGTTTACACAGCAGATCATGGTTTGGCAGTAGGTCAGCACGGATTGTTAGGGAAGCAAAATCTTTACGAGCACAGTATCAAAGTTCCGTTTCTTATGAGAGGACCTCAAGTACCTACTAATGTCCAGTCAGATGCATTCTGTTATCTTTATGATTTAGCGCCAACATTGTGTGACATGCTTGGTATGCCTATTCCATCCTCATTTGAAGGTAAATCATTTTGGAGTACTGTAATAAACGGAGATTCTCATCGTAATACTGTGTTCTCAGCCTATAAAAACAAGCATCGTAGTATTCGTGACAATCGTTATAAATTGATTCAGTACTATCTGGGTGATGAGATTATCAAGCAAATGTTCGACTTGTTATCCGATCCTCTGGAAATTGACAATCTTATAGATAATGGAAAAGACCATCCGTTGATATCCTCTATGGAGCTAAAGATGAATGAATTGCAGACGTCTTTTTCCGATCCTATAGCTGAAGAAAACAACAGCGAATTGTTATGAGCTCTTCAGAATTAAGTCAAGTAATTCCTACATATCTCCGTGATTTTGAAGAGATATATCTATCCAATCCTCGACAGGCATCAATTGACTGGTTTAGAAATGCTAGGTTTGGATTGTTTATCCACTATGGTCTGTATTCAATAGTAGGTACACACGAATGGATGCAGCTGCGAGATTGTATTCCGGTGCAAGAGTATGAAAAATTGATGACGCAATTTGATGCATCTAAATTTGATGCCGATGCAATTACTGATCTGGCGCTCGAATCACAGATGAAATATGTGAATATTACTACACGTCATCATGATGGTTTTTGTCTTTTTGAGACTCAATTTTCAGATTTCAACAGTGTTAATTCTCCAGCACAACGTGACTTGGTTGGTGAAATGGCACGAGAATGTGCTAGGAAAGGTCTTGGTCTTTTCCTGTATTATTCTCATGGTAGGGATTGGCGTCATCCGCACGCTCCCAACAATGAAGATTGGGGTGCTAGGGCTAGACCAGATTATGATCCACCCGAGTTAAGTTACATGTACGGTGAAAATCACAATTTGGATATTTATCTTGAATTTGTAACAAACCAAATTACTGAATTGTTGTCAAACTATGGTCCGATTGCAGGTATTTGGCTTGATGGAATTGCGGTACCATTGTCGCGGCCTGACAAATTACATCTTTTCAAAACCGACGAACTCTATAAACGGATTCACGAACTGCAGAAACATACTCTAGTTTCCTACAAGCAACAACTCCTAGGGACGGAAGATTTCTGTACACCTGAGAGAGAATGGGATCGACCTATGCCTATTCCTCTTGAGATTAATACAACGATGCAACCACGTGTGTGGGGATACTGCCGTGCTGATGATGGTAAGCATAGGGATAGCGTCTACGTTCAGGACTGGCTAAGAGACGCAGCTAAATTACGTGCAAACTTACTGCTTAATACGGGTCCTCTTGGAGATGGTTCAATTCATCCAGAAGATGTCACAACTCTACGTAAAATCGGATCATGGTTGAGAGAGAATGGATTTCCGACAGCGTAGACAAATTGTGATCATATGAATGATAATCCTTCTTGTGCATGGAACAAGAAGGATTAGGAGAACATGTTCTGTAGTATCTCGAGTACTGAAATAATTATTCGATTATTTGCATGGATTGAGAGTTATAGATGAAAAGTAATCATCCAAATATTCTTTTCCTTTTACCTGACCAGCACCGTTTTGACTGGCTCGGGTGTTTTTCTGGTCCGGTAAATACACCTAATATCGATATGTTAGCAGGTGAGGGTATGGCCTTTAATCAGGCATATACACCATCACCTATGTGTGGACCAGCCCGTGCTTGTCTTGCATCAGGCAGAAGTTATCGTAACTGTGGAGTAAAAAGTAACGAGTTCAATTATCCTCTTAGTATTCCAACTTATTACCAAACACTACGTGCGAAGGGATATTTTACTGCAGGAGTGGGTAAGTTTGATCTTCACAAGGATATATCACCGAGCAATTTGCACTGGGGATCAGATGGTTCTCGATTAATCAATGAATGGGGTTTCTCTGCGGGTATTGACTGCGAAGGCAAGATAGATGGTGTGAATAGCTTCAAATTTCACGGCAAACCGATGGGTCCATACCTATCATATCTACAACAGCAAGGTGTTTTGGAAACCCACCTTAGTGAGCATGAGAACCGTCAAGCACATTCGAATGCATATACTACTGCTCTTCCGGATCATGCCTATTGTGATAACTGGGTTGCTGAACGGGGACTAGATTTGCTTGATAGAGCGCCGACTGACAGACCGTGGCATATGGTAGTCAACTTTGTTGGACCACATGCTCCTATGGATATTACGGAAACAATGCGATCCAAGTGCAATAATATGGTCATACCACAACCACACAATCCCTTCATGCCAGCTAAAGAAAATACAGGAAGAGCTAGGCGAAACTATGCAGCAATGATTGAGAATATTGACCGATTGACTGGTAGCTTTGTGGAAAAAGTAAAAAATAGAGGAGAATATGACAATACAGTAATTGTGTATGCCAGTGATCACGGGGACATGCTAGGGGATCATGGTAAATGGGGCAAAGGCACTTGGCGCGATCCCGCAGTAAGAATACCATTAATTGTTAGAGATCCATTTAGTTCCTATGGAGGTTTGCGTAGTAATGCCTTGGTGAGTCTCCATGATCTTACGGCAACTTTTCTCGATTTTGCAGGTTGTTCGCAACTTGACGATATGGATTCTATTTCATTGCTCCCACTTTTGGATGGCAAATGCACCGAACACAGAGAGGTGTTAATTAGTGAATTCAGAGACTGGAGTCTTGCATTTGATGGAAGATATAAACTGGTACTAGACAGTAAAGAGGAAAACTTACTTTTCGATTTGAAGACTGACCCGCTTGAAGATCATAACATTGCTTCTAAACATCCTGACATAATTACTAAGTTGTCCAAGAGTACGTATAGTGACAATGGTTAATGATGTAAAGATAGTTGATTCCCATGTTCACTTTTGGGATATAGAACTGTTGGAATATAAGTGGTTGTTGGAGGAACCCTCTATCAGGCGTACTTATTTGCCTTCGGATTTATTACAAGAAACTACAGATTGTCATATTGACAAGTTGATATTTGTGCAGGCTGATTGTCTACCGTCACAGGGATTAGATGAAGTTAAGTGGGTAACTGAGTTAGCTGCTGTTGAAACTCGAATTGCTGGAATAGTTGCATTTGCACCGATAGAGAATAATACGCTACTTGAATCTACTCTGGATAGGTTAGCGGGTATAGAGCTTGTTCGCGGTGTGCGACGAATTTTACAGTCAGAGGCCGACGGTTTTGGAACTCACAAAGAATTTGTAGAAGGTGTGCTAAATCTGGAGAAATTCGGATTTACTTTCGATGTTTGTGTAAACCATACACAACTACCGGATGTTGTAGAGCTTGTAGACAGATGTCCTAGTGTAAATTTCGTTTTAGATCATTTGGGTAAACCAGACATTAAGAATAAAAAGTTGCATGCATGGAAAGGTCACATATCTGATTTGTCGGCGCACCCAAACATATCTTGCAAACTTTCTGGTATGGCAACTGAGGCAGACCGAGCATCATGGACCACTGCTGAATTTGTTCCTTATATTGAGCATGCCTTAGAATCTTTTGGGATTGACAGAGTGATGTTTGGTGGAGATTGGCCAGTGGCGACTCTTGCTACTACTTATCAAGGTTGGTTTGAGGCATCATTGGATTGTCTTTCCCATCTTAGTTCATCCGAATTAGATTGTATTTTCCAAAAGAATGCTGAAAAATTTTATAGAATATGAGTATTATTTAAACAAATATTCTTGCATATGGATCGTATTAAGACACTAAACGATAGATGCCTTTTTGGATCATTGATTTATTGGTCGATATTTTGATATTGATTTTATTGTATGAAAGTTAGTTTGCCGATTAACATGGTTTTGTATATTAATATAGTTTATTAGTTATCTTTATGACAAAGAATAAGACGCAAATATTACAGTTCGGTAGCGGAAAATTTCTGAGAGGGTTTGTTGATTTGTTTGCCCAGCAGGCAATAGACGATGGGATAGAAGTTTGCCCGATTACAGTGGTGCAATCAACTGGGACTGAGCGCGTCACACAGTTTCGGTTGCAGAATTGTAGGTATGTGGCTTATATACGTGGATTTTCCGGTGATGATGAAATACAGGACGATATAGAAGTAAAATCTATAGGGAATGCTCTTAGCGCTGAACATGACTGGTTGGAGGTATTAGATGTGTGCTGTACAGCAGAATCTATTGTAATTACCTCAAATGCTACTGAAGCTGGTTATGTTTTAGACAAAACCAGCGTGGATATGACAACCTGCCCTAAGTCATTTCCTGCAAAGTTACTTGCGGTTTTGATAAGTCGGTACAATGCTGATCTAAGTGATGTTACCGTGGCGCCATGCGAACTTATTGAAAATAACGGTAATACACTGCTTAACATGGTGATTGATCAGGCCAAAGTTTGGGGTGTCGAAGATGATTGTCTTGAATGGATTAGAGAAGATGTAGTTTGGCTGAACACTCTTGTAGACCGAATTGTGGCTTCTCCATCAAATCAACATAACGGTGTGGAAACTGAAACTTTAGACGTAATGACTGAACCATATGCTCTTTGGGCAGTTGAATCAAGTAACAAAGGCGGATTGCCATTTCAGCATAACGCTATTAAGTCATGCGACAATCTGTCGCAGGTAACATTGTGTAAACTACGTATATTAAATGGAGCTCATACTGCACTCGTTCAAACCTTGTTGTCAGAAAATGACTCTACAGTCCGAGAAGTCTTAGACGATCCAGTAAGATTACAATGGCTCAGAGATTTATTGTATAGTGAAGTTGCACCTACTATTTCTGATAGGGCAAGTGATGCTTTGGAATTTGTGGATACCACCTTGAGTCGATTGTACAACCCGTTCATAGAACACAAGCTTTCGGATATTGCATTAATGCATGAAACAAAACTCCGTAGGAGGTTGTTGCCCACTTACCACGAATATATTGAGCAGAACGATAAGAAACCCCCAATATTGTCAGAGCTTTTGCGGGACATCATATAGAGGTAACAAAAATGAAAGCAATAGTATTAGAGGCGCCCAATCAAATTGTATATAAAGATATTCCAAAGAACAATCTGCTCGACACCATTAGCGTACTTGTTAGGCCACGTGTTGTAGGAATATGTGGAACTGATTATCATGCATATAGAGGGAAACAGCCTTTCATCAATTATCCTTTAGTTATCGGTCATGAATTAGGGGTGGAAGTTTTAGCAGTGGGATCAGATGTCACCCATCTTGTTCCTGGTGATGCTTGCGCTGTGGAACCATATATAGGTTGCAACGAACAAGATGGTAACCTTTGTTATTCATGCCGGCGAGGTCACACTAACCATTGCACTAGATTGAAAGTGCTAGGCGTACACATTGATGGTGGGCTTTGTGAACAGTTTGTTGTCCCATCTAACAAATTGCATCGCTCATCTAAATTGGATTATGAACAATTGGCTCTTATTGAGACTCTAGCTATAGGATATCATGCAGTAAAACGCTCAGGAATAACCAAGAATGATGTGGTTCTGGTTGTAGGCGCGGGTCCAATTGGATTGAGTGTTATACAGAGTGTAAATTTAGTTGGTGCTCAGGTCTCGGTTCTAGACGTAAATGATAAAAGAGTACAATTTGCAAAAAAACATTTTGGGATCCAAAATAGTTTTGTGGATCCAGTTGTGATGGCAAAGGAAAGGACAAGTGTTTCAAGTGGTGAAATGCCTACTGCAGTGTTTGATGCTACAGGCAACACAAAATCGATGGAGTCTAGCTTTGATTATGCAGCAAGTGGTGGCAAGATAATTCTAGTAGGATTCAATAGAGAAAATATAGTGATAAATGATGAGTATTTTCATAGGAATGAACTCACCCTAATGGCTAGCAGAAATGCTCTTCCACATGACTTTACTGATCTAATAACACTGATGGAGGATGGGATAATAGGTACTAGCCATTGGATCAGTGAGCGTGCGAATTGGAATTCCCTAGTGAAAAAACTTCCAGTATGGTGTGACTCGACGGAGTTAATAAAGGGTGTTGTTGAAATAACCTAGAAAAGACTACAAATACTCATGGAATAGAGCCTGGTACTTATGTTACTTTACTTACCACATCCTAGTGATAACGTAGCTATAGCCACACAAGACGGAACTGTGGGTGATTCTGGTACTACGCAATTTGGAACATCCATAAGACTTAACTCGGATGTTCCGGTAGGATTTAGAATAGCAGTTGAAGATATCGAATGTGGAGATAATCTGCTGTCTTGGGGTAATGTCTTTGGTGTGGCAAATTGTGATATCCAAACAGGTGAAGCTGTTTATAACAAAGCTAGTGTTGATGCTATAGAGGTATCTGGTCGCATAACTACTACCGGTATTACAGAAAACTTTGTAGATTATAGTCCCAAGTACAGTTCTGATTCTATTTGTATTGCTAATCCGCAGCGTATTATTGACTCAAAAAGCGCGCCTAAATTTATGGGATATCAGCGTGATGGCGATAGAGGGATTGGTACGAGAAATTATATTGCTGTGGTGGCTACATCTTCCTTGGCAGCAAGCTGTGCTCGGCTTATTACGCAAAGGGTGGAGCATTTGGCAGATGTGCTTGATAATCTCAATGGGATTGTATGTGTTGAACATACAGAAGGAGCTAGAGCTAACGCAAGTAATACAGACATAGTACTAAGTACATTGGCTGGGTTCCTTTTACATCCGAACCTTGCTGCAGTTTTGCTGGTTGATCATTCTGGTGCAAAAGTACAGAGTACTAACATTATTAATTATCTTCAAAGTCATCATGACGACATAGTGCCAGTTACTAACCAGACGGTAATAATGGATGGTGATCCTAGTCAATCTATAGAGCAGGGTGTACAAATTGTTCACAATTGGATTGTTGGCGCTAATAGTGCAGCGAGATCTGCTCATGATGTGAGCGAGCTTAAAATAGCTCTGCAATGTGGAGGTTCGGACGCGTTTTCAGGAATTACGGGTAATCCGTTGATGGCGAGGGTAGCTAGCAAACTTATTTCTCATGGGGGATCTATCAATTTTAGTGAAACTCCAGAATTAATTGGTGCAGAATCATATGTACTAAACCAAGTTGCAAATTCTGAGATAGGCAACGCTTTTATGGAAAGAGTTGAACATTTCAAAGATTGGGTAGGCGAACATGGTCATTCCGCAGAGGGGAATCCGTCACATGGAAACCTAATGCGAGGACTATACAACATTACAATCAAGTCATTAGGGGCAGCTATGAAACGGCCTTATGATTTGCCGCTCGAACATGTGGTTCCATACTCGGAACGTATGACTGATCCGGGCGCATATTTTATGGACAGTCCGGGTAATGATATCGAGAGTGTTACAGGACAAGTCGCATCTGGATGTAATTTGATTATGTTTGTAACGGGCAATGGTTCTGTCACCAATTTTCCTTTTGTTCCCACAGTAAAGGTCATAACTACATCCGCTGTATATAACAAGCTATCAGCTGAGATGGATGTTAATGCTGGAAGGATATTGGAAAATTCTAGCATCGATGAAGAGTCAAAGCTAACATATGCACTGGTCCAGAAAGTGGCATCTGGACAGGAAACGGTTGGGGAAAAGGCGGGTCATAGTCAGGTCCAGATTTGGAGAGATTGGGGAAGCAAGCCGGAACAAGAGACATATATGGAGCAACAGACCTTAGGATTAGATGGCCAAGCATTGTCTGTCCGAAATCATCTTATAATGGATAAGCTGTTTGCCAAGATGAAGGGAGTGGTAGGTAACCCATCTAATCGACAATGCAGTCTAATCTTACCTACGAGCCTGTGTGCTGGCCAGGTAGCAAATATGGCCGCGAAAAGATTAAATCTTAATTGTGTAGGACATGAGCTGCAATCTAAATATGTGACGTTGCCGCATACAGAAGGATGTGGAGTTTCAAGTGGGCACTCCGAGAAAATTTTATTGAATATATTGAAAGGCTATCTTTGCCATCCACTCATTAGAGATAGTTTGGTTTTGGAGCATGGTTGTGAAAAATTGCATTTGGAGTATATGCGTAGATTTCTATTAGAGGAAAATATAGATCCGTCGTCCTATGGATGGGCAAGTATTCAAAAGGATGGAGGTATCGAATCTGTTTTGCTGAAGATAGAAGATTGGTTTTCTCGTAGTGAAGTTGAGAATTTGGTCGACAAAACTAATTCAAACATGTCTGAAAATGTGTATAGCATAGGAATTGTTGGGGACTCTGATATTAATTCGGAAGTAGCTAAGGGTTTTGCTTTACTATGCCAAACAATGTCAGAGGCTGGTATTTCTGTTGTCTTGCCCACATCTGCCAGTCTTTTGCAATCGAAAATCTTCTTAACCGAATTGTTTGAAGATGCTAGCTTTGCTCCTAATATTGATGCTGCTAATATACCTAAAGTTCCAGGGGTGCACATTATGGAGACTTACAGTGATCAATTCGTTGAAAACATCACAGTATTGGGTGCCTCTGGTGTTCAATTGTTTATAGCCTATGATGACTGTATTTTACCCCAAGGCCATCCATTTATTCCGATGTTACGTATTTGTACTAGTGGAAGTGATGCAGATTCCAGATATGCACAAGTGTTTGACGTCAATACTCTAAGCTCCTCTTTGTTATGGATAGAAGAAGTTGTAGATACTATACGGGATATTCAAGCTGGTGATTTCAAAATTCAACCTATGCTGAACGAATATGTTGATTTTCAGATTCCAAGGGGTCCATCTGCTGTCTCTATGTAATCTGTTTTGTATAGTATAGGTATGAGCAGTCAAATGTATAAACGACTTATATGATGGAGGATTACTTATGACAAATGTCATTGTATTGTTGACCGATCAACAAGCACTACACTCTATTGGTTCTTACGGATCACAAGTTTGTCGGACTCCCAATATCGATACTCTCGCTACTGATGGTATTAGATTCACTCGTGCTTACACTCCGTGCGCTTTATGTACTCCTGCCAGAGCTAGTCTTCTGACTGGTCTTTACCCACATAAACATGGGGCAATACATAATACAGGTACTCACTTGCCGTTTACTCCAGAGCTCATTGGGCAGGGTCTCTCAATATACCCTTCTGCATTGCAGGAAAGTGGTTATCAACTTGGGTATGCTGGAAAGTGGCATAGTGGAATCATCAATAGTGCCAATGACGCAGGCTTTATTGGATATGGCCCACCTAATTATGGCAGCTGTTGGGAATCTGGTGAGTTTGAACAATATTTGCTGAAAAACAACTTGAGTAGACCAGAAAAAGTCTTAGAATTCTATGCTGAGGGTGAACCTCAATATGGTTATGGTGATGCAAGCGGTTATGTCGATGGTGCCATTGAAGCTACACCAAGTGGTTTTCTGACAAATAAGACTATCGAACTGATTGATCAATTTAGTATGGTTGATCGACCATTTTTCATGATGACTAGCTTTTGGGGACCACATGCTCCTTATTTGCCTGCCGCTGATTTCGCAGATATGTACAATCCTCAAGAAATTCCTCAATGGGATAGTTTTACTGATGATTTAACTAACAAACCCTATATTCATAGTATTTATAGAAAGTATATTTTTCCTGGAGCAGCTAGTGCGAAATGGGATGTCTGGGCTAAGGTTATTTCACGTTATTATGGTTTTGTTAGCATGATTGATCATCAAATTGGGTTAATTTTGCAACATTTGCGTGATAAGGGATTATATGATGATACTTTGATTATATTTGCGTCTGATCATGGCGAAACTATAGGAATACATGGTGGCGCTTTTGATAAAGGTGCTATGGCATATGAAGAGGTATACAGAGTGCCTCTCATTGTGAAAACTAAAGGTAACTACAATGCTGGCAGTACTAATCATGATTTTGTCAGTTTGTTGGATTTGCCGAGCACATTTCGCGAGCTTGCCGGCGCAGATGACAAGTCATCTCATGGAAAAAGCTTGTTGCCAGTGTTAAATGGTCAAGGTACAACCGGACGTGAGCATATCATGTCCCAATTCCATGGTCATCGGTTTCCGGTGGCTCAACGCATACTTTGGTGGGACAGATACAAATTCGTCTTGAACTTTGCCGATAGAGATGAACTATATGATTTGGATGAGGATCGGTATGAAATGGACAACTTGATTGATCGTAGCGAATGTGTTGGAGTGATTGACGAATGCAAGCATAGATTGCTGATGTCTATGGACGAGGTAGATGACACCCTGGGTCCCCAAGCTCGGCATTTGCTTGAAAGAGAAATATAGATATGTACAACTCTCTATGATTGTTGGATCAGAAGTCCCCGATTTAGTAACCGTGGATCCATTTAATGTGATGCTCAAACCTCGGGGAGCAATATGTAATTTGGATTGTAAGTATTGTTATTACCTGAGGAAAGAAGATCTGTATGCGAATTCCTCGTTTCGTATGGAGAAGCATGTCCTGGAGAAATTTGTTAGAGAGTATATAGATGCTCAAGCTGGCCCTGAAGTGGTGTTTTCATGGCAGGGTGGTGAACCTACACTTATGGGCATTGATTACTTTAGGCAAGCAATCGAGTTTCAAAAGAAATATTCTCGTCCAGATATGCGCGTCACCAATGCGTTTCAGACAAACGGTGTACTCATAGATGATGAATGGTGCAGATTCTTTAGAGATAATGAGTTTTTGCTCGGCATTAGTCTTGATGGCCCTATTGAATTACACGATGCTTATCGGGTGGACAAAGGCGGAGATGGCACTTTCGATGACGTTTTGAGGGGTATTGACTATGTGCAGAGATATGACGTAGATTACAATATTCTAACTACCGTCCATTCTGTTAATAGCAAACATCCAATGACTGTATACAAATTTTTGCGAGACACTATAGATGCTAAATATATACAATTCATCCCCATTGTGGAAAAGATGAATGTTTGTGACCCTGATCATTCGAAGGTAAGTGAACGCTCTGTGCAGCCTGAGGACTACGGTGAATTTCTACTAACAATTTATGATGAATGGATTGCTCGTGACGTGGGCACAGTCTTTGTTCAAATCTTTGATGTGGCTCTTGCCGCGTGGTCAGGAATGAGACCCGGTCTGTGTGTGTTTGAAGAAACTTGTGGCAGTGCTTTAGCGATGGAACATAATGGAGATCTGTATTCCTGTGATCACTTTGTTGAGCAAGATCATCTGTTAGGAAACCTGATGGATGGTAATATAATCGACCTGGTCTCTTCGCCTCAGCAGAAACAGTTTGGGTTAGCAAAGCGTGATGATTTGCCCACATATTGTCTGGAATGCGAAGTTCGATTTGTATGTAACGGTGGTTGCCCTAAAAACCGATTTATTCTGACTCCAGAAGGTGAAGCTGGACTTAACTGCCTGTGTGCTGGTTATAAACGATTTTTTACTGGTATAAATATGTCAATGGATTATATGGCAGCTCTGTTGAAAAATAATAGACCTGCTTCGGATGTAATGACTTGGATCGAAAGAGAGAAAATGGAATGGGTTAGGCGTGTAAATTCGGTTAATCGTAATGATCCTTGCCCATGTGGTAGTGGTAAGAAATATAAGAAATGTTGCATGATATAAATTAACTGGTATCTTTACATTGATACTATGTGCGCAACTAATGTGGTTGGCATTGGGAAATAATAACCATGGATAAGATTATTGAGAAAATCAGTGCAATGGGAGTAGTTCCAGTAGTTGCTATCGAGAATGCTTCGGATGTTGGTGGATTGGGAGATGCATTAATTGGAGGGGGTTTGCCATGTGCTGAAATTACCTTCAGGACAGCAGCTGCAGCTAGTGCAATTAGAAATCTATGTAATTCGCATCCGGGAATACTTGTAGGAGCCGGCACTGTATTAACAAAGTCAGATGCTGAAACAGCTGTTGATGCAGGTGCAAGCTTTGTTGTAACACCTGGTTTTGACGGTGATTTAGTGGACTGGTGTTTGGGTCAAAGAATTCCTGTTATACCTGGCGTGATGACTCCAACAGATATTAATGCTGCTATCAATAGAAAATTGAATGTACTGAAATTTTTTCCGGCTGAAGCGGCTGGTGGGGTCAAGACACTTAAAGCTATTAGTGGGCCGTATGGAAGCATAAAATTTGTGCCTACTGGAGGCATTACCCTAGGTAACCTAGAAGAGTATCTTTCTTTACCTAATGTTGTGGCCTGTGGGGGAAGTTGGCTAGTTAAGAAAGATCAAATTTCCAGTGGCGAATTTGATACAATTGAGTCTCTGGTACGTGAGGCAGTGCAACTTGTAGACCGTATACGAGGTAAATAGTTATGGCTCAACGTATAGTAACCTTGGGCGAAATTATGCTTAGATTGAAACCTCCGGGCTTTGAGAGATTTTTTCAATCACCTAATCTAGAAGCGACATTTGGGGGCGGAGAAGCCAATGTTGCAGTTTCACTGGCTAATTTTGGTTCGCATGTGTCGTTTGTAACAATACTGCCAGATAATGCTATTGGCGAAGCTGCTCTCAGGTACCTGAAGAGTCGTGACGTAGATACATCACTAATACAACTGCAAGGTGACCGCATTGGAATATATTTCTTAGAATCTGGCGCAAATCAGCGTTCATCTAACGTGGTTTATGATAGGGAAAATTCTTCTATTAGCGTTGCACTTGCAGATAGCTTTAATTGGGATAGTATTTTTGCTGATGTTGGTTGGTTTCATATCACCGGAATTACCCCAGCTTTAAGTGAATCTGCTGCTGAAATTTCTTTGGAAGCATGTAAGTATGCTAAGGCATCAGGTGTGACCATATCTTGTGACTACAATTTTCGCAAGAAATTGTGGAAGTATGGTAAGAATGCTCCAGAAGTTATGCAAGAAATCGTGAAATTTGTAGATGTTGGCATTGCTAATGAAGAGGATTGTCAAAAATCATTGGGCATCACTGTATCTAATGATGATTGGGAAAGATCTGTGCATTCTGGAAAATTGAATATGGAGAAATATGAGGCTTTGGCAAAAGCAGTGTTTGCAAGTTTCCCTAATCTTAAATACCAAGCAATAACCCTTAGACAAAGTTTTAGTGCAAGTCATAATGGTTGGTCTGCCTGTATGTACAATGGAGATGAGTTTATAGTGAGCAGCTATTATGATATTACTGATATAGTAGATAGGGTGGGTGGAGGCGACTCTTTTGCGGCGGGGCTGATATATGGGTTGCAAATGGAAATGTCAGACCAACAAGCTTTGGAGTTTGCAGTGGCCGCATCATGCCTAAAGCATTCAATATCAGGCGATGTTAATTTGGTTACACTTGGAGAAGTTAATAAACTTATGTCAGGTGATGGATCGGGTAGGGTGCAGCGTTGATTTAGACTGTTTCATTGAAGATTAGTTGATTGTTCATTAAAATGGTTCGCAAGTAATATTACCAATTAAGGTTTATATTTGTTATATTCTTGGATTTGATTAGGGCCTTTATCTCATGAGTGGCAGATTGCAGGTGGTGCGCCTGCTCTTCATGAGTTTCTACAAAGATGTGCTCGATTCTTTTGTGAAGACCATGGTTGATTAGTTTGGTTAATATAGAGTGTTCAACCCCCTCAACATCTAGCTTTAGCAATTTTATGTTCGCTTGAAGATTGACAATAAACTCAGATAGATCTATTGCCTCTACTTCAACGAATTTGTCTTTGCGGACGTTTGCTTTTTTATGTAATAGAGAGGATCCAGTTGACCACAACAGTTCATTCGTGTCTGAATTGTTGTGGAAATACAGTTTGGTTGTGGTTTTACGGTCAAGCACTGCCTGTCTATAGCAGTGTGCATTTGGGTACTTAGATAATCGTTTGGCAAGGACTTTGAATGCATGTGGATTAGGCTCAAATGCGTAAACTGTGGCGCCTGATTTACATAAGTAATTACTGACGTTACCCACGTTCGCACCACAGTCAATAGCAATGTCACCTTCTTCGAATTTGATGGAATATAGCGCAACAAAAGCTTTGTCTTTTGCGCTTTTATTGGCTTTGATTGTTCGTTTGAGTTTACCTAGCAAAACTTTGATCATGGTATTGGGAGTATAGTTATGTTAGGAATTAGAGAGTACATGCTCAGATAATTAGTGGATCATGATAAAACTATACGGAAATAATTGACCGTATCGATTATATCATGATGATTATTGCTAATTGATGAACTGACTGAAAAATTGAGACATATGTAATAAGTTATAATTAGTTTGATGAATAATCATATTGTTAGTGACCAAATGTTAGCAGCTGTTTACTATGGGCCACGTGACATTAGGTTGGAGCAGCGTAATGTTCCTGAGATTGGCGCTGATGAAGGTCTACTCAGAGTGGTAAGTACTGGAATCTGTGGTACAGATATCCGGATATTTAAGGGTGAGCATGCAAAATATCCTCCAGGCACTAATCGTGTGCCAGGTCATGAACTTGTTGGAGACATAGTATCTATAGGAGAGAACGTTAAAGGGGTTACTGTTGGGCAACGTGTTTTTCTGGCTCCTAACATGGGTTGTGGTCAGTGTAATCAATGTATTTCTGGCAATAACAATCTATGTGCTGATTATGATGCTCCAGGTATTACTTATGACGGGTCGTTTGCTGAATATATGCGTATTCCTTCTCAAGCAATTTTGCAGGGTAATCTTATTGAGATAGACAAAGATTTGGATCCAGCTGTTGCTGCTTTGATTGAGCCATTTGCCTGCGTATTGCGTGGTCAGGATGTGCTAGACATACAGCCAGGTGAAAATATACTCATAGTTGGAGCCGGACCAATTGGGGTAATGCATGTAATGATGGCCCGTTTACGTGGTGCTGCGCATATTATAGTTAGTGAACTGAATCCTGATCGATTAGCTCAGGTCAAGGGATTTGGAGCTGATACAATTGTAAACAGCTCTGAAGATGACTTGCACTCTTTAGTTTTTGACAAGACAAAGGGTGTCGGAGCTGATGTGGTCATAGTTGCAGCGCCTTCGCATGAAGCACAAAAGATGGCCTTAGAAGTAGCAGCTATAGGCGGTCGTATAAACTTTTTCGGTGGGCTGCCTAAGAAAAGACCTACAGTGAATTTGGACTCCAACTTAATACACTATCGAGAACTTCATGTTACAGGTACAGCAGCATGTAGTACAAATGACTGTCATAGAGCTGCTCTAATAGCAGGTTCTGGGAATATTAACTTCTCTGAGATTGTGGGTGCCCGATTTGCATTGCGTGACGCTGATGAAGCTTTCAGAATAGCTGAGGAAGGGAAATGTATCAAGGTTGTGCTTGAACCCTAATTGCATCTGTTCTATTTCTCGCAAATAGTACAGTCGATCAAGGCGATCATTTTAGTATTTTCCGAGTAAAGTTTAGGGCCTTACGAGCTTCTTCGTCCATATCTAGACCTTTAGCCAGATCTCTAAATACCTTTATGTCACGACCAATCTCACCTCCTGGCATTAGGAACGGTTCCATCACAACATATCCTTGATATTTGATCTTGCGCAAAGCCTCTGCCACATGTGCCCATGGTATGTGACCATATCCGGGTGGCATTCTATTGTTCTCACCTATATGGAAATGTCCTAACCAATCGTTTGCTTTGATAATAGTTTCTTTGAAGAAATCCTCCTCGATATTAATGTGGAATGTGTCCAGCATTACTTTTGCATGTGTACTATCTACTGCCTTCACGTAGTCAATTGCTTCTTGGCAGGTATTCATAATGAATTGTTCAAAGCGGTTAACTACTTCCATGTTAAATGTCACATTGTTGTTCTCAGCAGCCTTAATGGCCTCTTTCATACTGATTACACTCCGATCAACAAATGGGCGTTTATCAGTCATGCCGGATGGTAGGGTAGAGGGCCACGATCCATATAGAATACCTCCCACAGGACCACCACCTAATTTGCCCACCGACTCTGCTATTTGTTTAAGGAACTCGATTCCTGCATTACGTACAGAGCTGTCTTCTGATGAAATGTCATACTGAGCCTGCAATCCTACTACGTATGAAAGTTCGATACCTTTGTCATTAGCATGGGACTTCAAGGATTTGAGTTCGTCGTTAGTCATGTTTGCAACAGTGCCAGCATTAACCTCTAATACGTCGAATCCTAAATCGCTAGCTTTGTCGATGAATGGGTGAAAATCTACGTTCCAATTATGGACCCAATAAGCATAAAAGATACCAATTTTCATGAATCACCTCCTACAATTCCTGTTTAGTGTGACAACAAATATGTTGTAGACTAAATATCGTGTATGTAGTATGCATCGTGGCACCAATAATTACAAGACATTGTATTTTGTAGATTGGTTGATAACCTAGATGAGTAATCTCCAATAGGATATAATCTGTAATTATTGCCTTGTTATCACAGGTTTAGGTTGGGTTTGTAAAATGGCAATGGCATATCAAAAGGGTATCAACAATAAGTTTAGATCACAAATTGTGATGGAGGTGGAGCAAATGGACTGGGGAATGGCTAACAGGATAAACCGAATCATAAGACCTGACACCGGAAGGACTTTGATGTTTGCAGTTGACCATGGTTATTTTATGGGTCCCACGACAGGCTTAGAAAAACTAGATGAAACTGTAACGCCTCTGCTACCTTATGCAGATTCATTGATGTTGACGCGTGGTGCCTTACGTTATTATGTAACCCCCAAAATAGATACCCCGATTATTTTAAGGGTGTCGGGTGGCACTAGTATATTGAACAAGCACATGCTTCATGAAGGCATTGTCGCTGGAATAGAAGATGCAATTAGACTTAATGTAGCTGCTGTTGCTTTTTCTATTATGGTTGGAGCAGATTATGAACGTGACACTCTGCTTGCGTTCACCGAAGTTATTGATATGGCAGAGCGTTATGGTATACCAACTTTGGCGGTAACTGCTGTAGGGAAGGAACTTGTTCGAGATGCAAAATATCTTGGTCTTGCATCACGTATTGCTGCGGAATTAGGTGCTCGTATAGTAAAAACATACTATTGTGATGGATTTGAGAAGGTAATTCAGTCCTGTCCTGTTCCCGTAGTGATAGCAGGGGGGAAAAAGATTCCCGAGAGAGAAGCTCTCGAAATGGCTTATAAAGCAGTGCAGATAGGCGCGTCTGGTGTAGATATGGGAAGGAATATTTTCCAAGCAGAGTCTCCTATAGCTATGGTACAGGCAGTACGTTCGATAGTGCAGGATGACTATAATGTTGACAAGGCGTTTCAGCTTTACAATGATCTAAAAAATGAATGATAATATGCGCGTGGCTATGTATTACCACAACGAAGATGTTCGTTTGGAAAACATAGCTAAACCCAAAGTCGGTGTTGGTGAGATCATAGTGAAAGTTGCTGCTAGTGGTATTTGCGGGTCTGACTTGATGGAATGGTATAGGATAAAAAAAGCGCCATGTGTGTTAGGACACGAAGTTTCGGGTAAAGTGACTGAAGTGGGTGAGGGTGTAACTAGATTTTCGGCAGGAGATAGAGTTGTTTTTACACATCATGTTCCTTGTAACGATTGTAGTTATTGCATGCGGGGAGAGCATACCCTTTGTGAGACACTTCATTCAACCTCCTTTGATCCGGGTGGTTTTGCAGAATATATTCGAGTACCAAAAATCAATTTAGATAAAGGTGGGGTAATACCATTGCCTAATGATGTTTCATTTGATGTTGCTACTTTTGTTGAACCTCTTGGTTGTGTAATAAGAGGTCAAAGGAAGATTGGTATACAACCTGGAGATAGTGTATTGGTATTAGGAAGCGGAATGGCAGGCTTACTGAACATCAAGCTTGCAGCTTCGATGGGTGCTGGATGTATTGTAGCTACAGATATTCATCCTATACGCATACAAGCTGCACTGGATTCTGGAGCTTATGATGCTTTTGACGGTTTGCAAGAGGAAGTAATAGAACTTGCTATTGCAGCAAATGACAACAGTAAATTTGAGCATATTATAGTGTGTGCTCCAGGTGAGACGATATTTGAACAGGCACTATCATCCGTTACGCTAGGTGGGAGCATCATGTTGTACGCGTTTAGTGCTCCCGAGGTTAAAGTTCCATTGAGCTTGCATAATGTTTTCAGCAAAGGAGTTACTATTCGTTCTACTTATGGAGCAAGTCCAATGGATCTAATGCAGGCACTTAATCTCCTCCATTACGGAAAAGTCGTAGTAAATGACCTGATAACTCATAAACTCGCATTGGAAGATGTAGGTTCAGGTTTCATGCTAGCATCTGATGGCTCTCAATCACTCAAAGTAATTATAGAGCCAAACAAGTAGTTATGTAACGTACCACCGAAAATACGCCTACAGGATTGCGTATAAGGGTATTTTCTGGACATCTGATTGTCGGTAGATCTAGCATCTTACATCAAGTTGTTTCCTATTTGAGTTACAAATATGATGAGACCAATATGACTGGATTTTTGATTGAAACAGTTATTATTTCACTGTCAGGAGTAATGGCTCCAGGGGCCCTATCTGCTGTGACCATTAATCATGGAATGCGCAACAGTCGAGCTGGTGTCTCAGTAGCCATAGGGCATGGTATCGTGGAAGTGCCACTCTTAATCCTTATATACTATGGTGTTGGTGCGTTGATGCAAATATCTGGATTTCAGGTATCAATAGGTATTCTTGGTGGTGTTTTAATGGCTTGGATGGGTATGACCATAATACGCAGCAGTGGGACTGTTTTATCTCAAGCAAGGAGGGGCGAATCATCTGTTTGGGCTGGTGTGATGCTGTCTGCTGGAAACCCTTATTTTTTGATATGGTGGGCTACTGTGGGATCATCTCTAGTAATTAGATCAGTGGAATATGGTCTTGTAGGCGTTTTGCTATTTGGGATATGCCATTGGATGTGTGATTTGGTATGGCTTTGGTTGTTGGCCTTTCTTGCACATAGGGCTAGTGCGAGTTTTGGAGGTGCTTTCGTGCGTATCACATCGTTGGTAAGTGGAAGTTTTTTATTGATAATAGGGTTCAGATTTTTATATCAAGCACTAAGCACAATGAATTCTATATGAATTATTACAGTTCTCATAGTTTATTTATGGCATTATGCATGCGCGTTAAAGCTGTCTCAAGTACGGATCTTGGGCATGCCAGGTTGAGGCGTATGAAACCATCACCACCTGGTCCAAACATAGCTCCGTCACTAAAAGCAACTTTAGCCTTGTTCAAGAAGAACTCTTGAGGGTTTGCATCGGGAATGTTGATTTGGCTACAGTCCAACCACATTAAATATGTCGCTTCTGGGCGGGTAGTACGTATATTTGTCATATGCCTATCTATATACTGAATTACATAATCTCGATTTTCTGACAGATACTCTAACAATTGCTGAAGCCAGATGTTTCCATGTTGGAATGCTGCTAATGCAGCAGTATAGCCCATGACGTTAACACCTGGAATAATACCAGCAGATGCCTCACGTACTTGAAGCATTAGATCTGGATTCTGAATAATTGCATATCCACAGCTTAGTCCAGCCAGATTAAACGTTTTGCTAGGGGCCATTAGTGTAATACATCTAGCAGCTATGTCATCAGAGATTGCAGCTGTCGGATAATGTGTTTTACTGCCTAGGATTAGTTCGCAGTGAATCTCATCAGAGCAGATAATAAGATTATTACGTTCAGCTATTGTTGCTAGCTTGGTTAATTGGTCCTTGCTATACATTTTTCCTACTGGGTTATGAGGGTTGCTGAGAAGGAACAGTTTAGTATTTGTGTTGATGCTTGCATCTAATTTAGCATAATCTATTTCATATTCTATATGTTTGGTATTGTCTTTGCGTATCAATGGTGCATGATTGACCGATTTGTTTTGATTTCTAATCGCATCCATAAATGGAAAGTAAATCGGTGGTTGTATCAAAACCTCGTCACCTGGATTGCCAAATGCGCGACAGCAAGCATTTAGCGCACTTCCAAGACCTGGGAAAAATATTATTTGCTCAGGAGATATTTCCCAGTTATACAATTTTTTTGTACGCACACAAATAGTTTCAAGAAGCTCAGGCAGTGTGTGCGCCGAATATCCAAACACGCCATGCTCTACTCGTTTTAGAAGAGCGTCTTGCACTTCCTTTGCTACGGCAAAGTCCATATCTGCTACCCAAAGGGGTATCACATCCTTATCGTAGGTCTCCCATTTTCCGCTTCCAGTGCCGCGTCTTTCAATTGTTTTGTCAAAGTTGTACTTCATGTTTCGGACCCTCTCTATGTTTTTGGATTGGCGATTAGAATATAATGATGGCCCATGTTTGGTAGCTCCTGGCATCCTGATAGTGTATAACCTGTATCAAAAGCTGACGTCAGAGCTGATCCAAGAAACTGACGCCAGAGGCACAAATTTGATTGTTCAGATGTTGCTCTGGCGTCAGTTTTGTTAGGCAGAGGCACAGCCAATATGACATATTTTTCATCGGTTGGTATATGTACATTACAATCCCTGTCAGTCTCAGGTGCTGACACTATATATAGGTTTTCATGCGATAGATTGTCTTGGCTCTGCTTGGCTATTGCTCGCAAAACTCTTGGACTTGTCAGATTCCAATCTACCTGTAAACGGTCTGTAGTTAGTCCAATATTAAGATCGTCATCTAGATCGCCATATGCGTTCTTGATATATGTTTGTGATGTCACGCCTAAACTCTCTAGATTAAATATCGCATTTGCACGCTGCAGAGGGTCGAAAGTCCACGTGATCCTATCAGTCATACCCTGAGCTAATACTGCATCTCTTTGGGCTAATTTTAGTTGCAATCCAAGTCCTTTCCTTCGAAATTTTGGGAGTACTGCCAACTGGTGACTACAGTGTTTAGCAACTGTTTGACCATCAATATCTCTTTCATAGGCTGGGAAACCAAATACAAATCCGACCATTCCACCCAATTCGTCTGGCCCATCAGGTAAATATGCAGCCAACAAAATACCTCCATTTTTGGCCAATGTGATTAGTAATGGAGTTGGAGCTACAGCCTCACCAGTACCGCCCCATACCCACTTTCCCAACAACTGGACTTGCTCGCAGGATGTGTGGTCTAATACTGGGCGAATATCAGAAAGAAGTTTTGACATATTCGTGGGTAGAGGCTGTTGTGGATTATGATCCTGCAATCAATTGTTGATTACGTGTTACCATGGAATGGTTTTGCCAGTATAGTCATAAAAGCGACCGGTATCTTCCAACTGTATATAGTCAATGACCTGGAGCATTCCACTGACAGATTCGTTTGTGTCAATATCGGCGTTTGGTCCTCCCATATCTGTTTTTACCCAACCAGGAGTAATGCTTACAACTATAATTTTATGATCTGCAAGTTCATGTGCCATCTGAATCGTGCTCATGTTCAACGCAGCTTTACTTGAGCTGTAGATACTAGCATACTTTTTCGTGCTGGATTCAGATGCTTTGTTAAGTGATCCCAGTCCTGAAGAAATGTTTACTATTCTTGGGTGTTCCCCTTTTTTCAACAGTTGTGCAAATTGTTGAATCACTAATATAGGTGCAACCATATTGACTGCTAGGATCGACTTGATTGTGGAGGAGTCAAATGTTCCCAATCCTTTATCTACTGGTGAAACTGCAGCATTATTCACGAGTAAATCAAGTCCGTTTGTTTTGGAGCTAACTAGGTTATGTGAGTCCGATAGTGATTTATCATCGGTCACATCCAGTTTAATTATTGAAATTTGTTGAGGCGAGTCCTCTTGGAGTTTTAGTAGTTGACCAGCTTTACTAGGATTTCTACATGCTGCAAATACGTGCGCATCTCGCATTATTAATTGTCGTACAAACTCCAATCCTATTCCTCTGTTTGCCCCAGTGATTAGTGCTTTCATATCTTCACCTCCAGAATAATTATACTGAAATCAATTGATGGTAGTATCATATTACAATGGTCGATTGTATATACTAATCCAAATTTATCATAGTCATGGTTGTTGTACTGACGTTCACCGAACTATAATTACATCAGATTGCGACAGGAGCGATTGCGATGAAAATTGATCGGGTTGAAATGCATCATCTAGAGCTGCCGTTTGTTCATCCATTTGAGACGAGTTTCGGTCGTGAAACAAAGAGAGAGTTTATTCTATTGTCAGTTACTGCTGATGGTGTCACAGGATGGGGGGAATGTGTTGCTGGATCTGGACCATGGTATTCCTATGAGACTGTAGGGACAGCTTGGAATATTTTGGAAGAATACTTGATTCCTTTAATTCTCTATGAGAATATTGACAAAGCTGAGGATATAGTAGGGTATTTTGATCGTGTCCGAGGTCATCCCATGGCTCGCGCTTGTGTAGAAAATGCTCTATGGGACTTGGTGGGATGTACAAAAGGTTTGTCTTTGGCAGAAATGTTGTCTGCAGAGCGTGATTCCGTATTAGTGGGTGTTAGCGTTGGCATAGAGGAGAATATAGAAATACTACTTGAAAGAATTGCGCAACATGTAGATGAGGGATACAGGCGTGTTAAGTTGAAGATTAAGCCAGGTTGGGATGTGGATGTGGTGAAAACTGTGAGAAACAGATGGCCGAACCTTGCACTTCAGGTTGATGCTAACTCAGCTTATTCTTTATCTGATATTGAAATTTTCCTGGAATTAGATCAATTTGATTTGCTCTTGATTGAACAGCCATTGCATCATGACGACATTGTTGATCATGCAAAGTTACAAAAGCAATTGATGACCCCCATTTGTCTTGATGAAAGTATACATTCTGTTGAGCATGCCAGATGGGCACTAGACATCAGTGCCTGTAAGATAATCAATATTAAGGTGGGGCGCGTGGGAGGTATAACAGCAGCATCTCGGATTCATGATTTGTGCGCTGATAGTGGTATACCGGTATGGTGTGGTGGGATGTTAGAATCAAACATTGGTCGTGCTGTGAACGTAGCATTGGCTGCGATGCCTAATTTCAAACTAGCTGGCGATATATCAGCATCAGCTCGATATTTTCATCACGACATAGCATTACCTAATTTCGTGCTTAACAGTGATTCCACATTGGATGTTCCAAGTGGTGATGGGGTGGGGGTTGTAGTGGACCAAGATAGACTAGCACATGCTCGTATTTCATCAAAATTATTTTCTTAGACAGACTTTTTGTGTTTGTCAAAATTATCTGATTGAACATATTTGGTATCTAGCAAATTCGAATCTCTACTTGACAATTTAAATACTGACTAAATCATATGCGTAAAAATAGATATTTTGTTCACAGAGTGGCAGTAGTTGGTTCAGGTACTATGGGAGCCGGTATTGCTGCTCTTCTAGCAGGTGCAGGATTTCCCGTACTGTTATTGGACGTAGTTCCTGGTGAGCTTACCGATCAAGAACGAGCACTTGGCCTATCCCTTCAAGATTCGGTGGTGCGCAATAGGATTGTCTGTGACAATCTTCTAAAGAGTCATAATATATTTTATGCGAAACGCGATATGGAACTAATTACCATTGGCAATTTGGAAGATGATTTCGAACAATTGACTTCTGTGGACTGGGTTGTGGAAGCAATTGTAGAGAATATTGAACTCAAAAAACAGTTTTTTCAAGCTCTTGATAGAATTAGACCCATTGAACAAATTGTCTCTACTAACACTTCTGGATTGCCGATTCACGAACTTTCTGTAGATAGATCTGATGAATTCAAAAGCAACTTTTTAGGCGTTCATTTTTTCAATCCTCCGCGTCATATGAAATTGTTGGAGATCATACCTACTTCTGAGACTAATGCAGAATTAGTTGACTTTTTTTGTAGCTATGTCAGTAGACGTATTGGAAAAAATGTCGTGTTGTGCAAAGACACCCCTAGTTTTATTGCCAATCGCATAGGATTAGCTAACAACTTTTGGCGTATGAGTTATGCGATGGATAATGGATATACCGTTGAAGAAGTCGATGCAATAGGTGGAATGTTAATGGGATATCCGAGTACGGCTGTGTTTCGTTTGATGGATTTGGTTGGTATAGATGTGATTCATATGATTGGTTCCAATATTAACCAAATGTTACCAATGGATTTTGCAGGACTAAAAAAGGATAGTACTCTGGAAAAGGCTTTGAGTAGAATGCTTGAGCACAATTGGATTGGTAACAAGGTGAAGGCTGGGTTTTACAAACAGATTTTGCTTGATGGCCATGGTAAGCAATTCTGGCCACTAGATTTTGAAAATATGACTCACAACAGTCCGTCAGCAGTGCATTTTGAATCGCTGGAAAAAATAAGAGAAATTGATGATTTGGGTCAACGGCTGCGTACTTGGCTAACTTACAATGATCGCGCTAGTGATTATGTGTGGCACACTTTAGCTTTCCTGTTTAGCTATGTGAGCACTAAAGTATTAGAAATATCCAATGATCTAATTTCTGTTGATAATGCCATGCGATGGGGATATATGATGGACAGTGGCCCATTTGAGGTTTGGGACATGCTAGGTGTTGCAAATACTGTTGATCGTATGAAAACTGATGGTTACACCGTTGATCCCTGGGTTACAGAAATGATTGTTTCTGGCAACAGTTCATTTTATCGTGAATGTAATGGTAGCAGAGAGCAATATGATTGGAATTCGGGTGAATATGTGTCGTTGTCCTCCAACTATCCGCTAGTCAATTTTAGTATTCTTAATGAGAAACCTAGAAAATTAGAAGCAAATAGTGATGCTACTTTGTTTGACATTGGGAGTGATGTACTGCAATTGGAATTTCATAGTAAGGCAAATACTATTGGGATAGATACACTCGAAATAATTCAGACTTCTCTCAATCATATAGAGGCTAGTGACAAAGTGTTGGGATTAGTAATAGGCAATCAGGGAAAAATGTTTAGTGCCGGAGCCAACGTTGATATTTTGGTTAATATGTCTGATAGTGATCGAACGAATGCTTCAGTAAATCAGTTTATATGTCAATTTCAAAATACTATGCAAAAAATTAGATATTGTACAAAGCCAGTGGTTGCAGCTCCATTTGGTCTTACACTTGGTGGTGCTGCTGAATTAGTCCTCGCGTCTAGTCGTGTTGTGGCAAACGTTGAACTAAGAATGGGCTTAGTAGAAGTGGGGATCGGTCTTATTCCTGCTGGAGGAGGATGCAAGGAGATTTTGCGTCGATTAGTAAATCCTCTTATGCGTATACCTAGTGCTGATCCCATACCTTTTGTTCGAAATGCTTTTGAGATGATACGGACATCACAGGTTAGTAACAGTGCGTTTGATGCACAAGAGGTTGGATTTATGCATTTGGGTGATCGTATTGTTTTAGATAAGAATAGATTGCTTAGTGAAGCAAAAGCAGAGGTTGTACACATGTCACAGAGCAATTATTCTCCTCCAAGGGCTGAAAAGATTTATGTGGGTGGGCAGAATATGGCGGCAGTGCTTACTTCTGATCTATTTCAAATGTATGAGGCAAAACATATAACTGACCATGACTTAGTAGTCGGGCAAAAACTAGGCTGGATTTTATCTGGCGGTGACATCACTGCATCACAATTTGTTGATGAACAGTATATTCTGGATTTGGAGAGAACTGCATTTTCAGAATTGATTTGTCTAGAAAAGACTTTAGATAGAATTGTCTACACTCTAAAAACAGGTCAGAGGTTGCGAAACTGATGGTTAAAGTTAATTTTGATATGCTTTGGATAGTCCTATTAAGACTGGAGCAAAAGTAATGCGACAAGCTGTTATTGTGTCAGGTGTACGTACAGCAGTAGGTAAGGCTATAAAGGGCTCCTTAAGGAATTATAGGTCGGATGAAATGGGTGCCACAGTAGTGAAGGAGCTTTTGCGAAAAACGGAAGGTAAAATTATTCCGTCAGATGTTGATGATGTGATCATCGGTTGTGCTATGCCAGAAGCTTGCCAAGGTATGAATGTAGCACGCATAATCTCTATAAGGGCTGGTTTACCAGTCGAAGTTCCATCTCAAACAATTAATCGCTTTTGCGCGAGTGGTCTCCAGACAATTGCTACTGCAGCGGAAATGATTGTTGCTGGTGGTGCGGACATTGTTGTTGCTGGTGGAGTTGAGACGATGAGTATGGTTCCTATGACTGGACATCGTTATAGCCCAAATCCGCATATGTCTATAAACTATCCAGAATTTTACATGAGTATGGGCTTAACTGCAGAAAGAGTCGCTGAAATGTTTGACGTCTCTAGAGAAGATCAAGATGAATTTGCGGTACGTAGTCATTTGCGCGCGGCAACTGCTTTTCGAGAAGGCAAATTTAACGAAGAAATTGTACCCTTGACTGTTCAGGAGTTAGTTCCAGGCATAGGTGGTTCTCAAACAACGGAGGAGTTTACGTTCAATGAAGATGAGCATTTAAGACTAGATTCTACTATTGAGCAATTGTCTCTTTTAAAGCCAGTATTCAAGGAAGGAGGCACTGTAACTGCAGGTAATGCTTCTCCTCTTTCTGATGGTGCTGCAGGTGTCATAGTTATGGAACGTAAGTTGGCTGAGAAAAAAGGACTTGTACCTATTGTACGTTTTCTTGGTTTTGCAGTAGCTGGTGTTGCTCCAGAGATCATGGGTATTGGTCCGGTGAAGGCCATACCCAAATTGCTGGAACGCCTTAGTATGTCTGTTAATGACATCGACCTTATTGAATTGAATGAGGCATTTGCGGCTCAGGCGATAGCTGTCATAAGAGAGCTTGAGTTGCCATTAGAAAAGGTGAATGTCAATGGGGGAGCAATTGCATTAGGACATCCATTAGGTTGTACAGGTGCAAAGCTGACTGTGCAGCTTTTGCATGAGTTACGAAGGCGCCAAGACAAATATGGACTGGTAACTATGTGCATTGGTGGTGGGCAGGGGGCTGCTAGTATATTTGAGAGACTAAATTAGGTTCAATATAATATTTGATACGAATATATCTAGAACATCCAAATATAATGGATGTTCTTTTTTTTTTTGTATTCGGCATAGAACGTGCAACTAAGCCAGAATCATAGGGAGCTGCTCAATAGGTTTATAAATTGTTCTAAAACTATTTTCATCTTTATGCTAAATACAGATATAGTTTATCTCAACGGATCTAGTCATCACAATAGAGAATGGATTCCCGATGGTTTTTATTCCACCTTACCTCCTAAAAAGGTGGGTCGGAATCGAGAAAAAGATCAATTGTTGATGCAAATGCATTTCCAGAATGGAGATGTAGGTGAGGACGAATACTCCAGTTATATTGAACTTGCCTCTCAGTACTTTTATGGTACTGCTGGTTCCATTACTGCAGCATCCCGAGCGGCTATAAACGCTGTAAATCAACAATTACTTGAAGCAAATCGGACAGGGGGTTTCTCGCCCCCACTGCAGGCCGGGATAACATGTGCCATATTGCGTGGGGATGATCTTTATGTGACACAGTCCGGACCTGGAGGGGTAGTGGTTTTTCGAGAAAGTAATTTTGAACAGTTTCCTGACAACAATGTTTCCGCGAGAGCGGTAGGGATGTCAGATCAGACTGTTGCTCATTACTTTCACACAGTAATTGCACATGGTGATTTGTTATGGATGAGTTGCAATGGGTCTAGTGATTGGGATTTTACTTCTTTACTGCGGAAAACGGGAGATCTGCATCATTATCTTGCAAACTTAAGAGTTTTGACTAGAAACGATGCCCCAAGTATGTTGTGTCGGTTTTGCGAATCAGAAGAGCTGGGCCAGTTGTATGCTGCGTTGAGTGCAATCGAGCACGTCGATTCAGTTAGTGGTTCGGATGTAGATGATTTATGTAAGTCCGAGATAGAAATCAGGACAGATAGTATCAAAGCACCAATTTGGGAGTCTAGTACTCTATCTGCAATAGATGACGATCCTGGAGGTGCTATTGCAAATAGTTATAACGGAGCATCAGATACTAAACCTCTGGATTTGTCAGAGTCATATCCAGTCAGCGATATGAATACCGATGTTTCGAATAGTTCTGAATCAGAAGTTGTATTTGAAGACACTAATGCCTCAAGTTGGGCATCTGACATTCTATCTGCAATAGATGAACATGAAACTGGTGCGCCGCCAAGCACCGACGCTAAAGTTTTACCAGAGTCATTTGAACAGCCAACATCAGAAATACATCACAAACATGTTAATC